>Ga0233431_1003665_pt1 | contig 17880 bp, 13 predicted proteins | sample SI_118_April2016_FD_179867 | JGI IMG/M metagenome (GOLD analysis project Ga0233431, IMG submission 179867) | Seawater microbial communities from Saanich Inlet, British Columbia, Canada - SI_118_April2016_200_MG | ecosystem: Environmental > Aquatic > Marine > Inlet | place: Canada: British... | reverse complement strand
TGTCGCGGACCCGCTTGACCTGTTCTCCGAGCGGGACGAGTTTCGTTTGGTTTCCTCGCGGAAGATGAATACCGTAACCGGCACAGCTCAGACGGATCGGCGTTTTCCCGGGAGTGAGATCGCGCTTGACATTTTTCGGCGGGCTCCATTGTCTCATAAAGTCTTCGCCCCACACATCGGGAAGCAGATCGGCCGAAACGGGCGACGGCGATGAGGCAAGACATGCACCCGCAGAAACCGTTGCCGCCGCGAGCGCCTTACGTCGTGATATTTTACCGGACATATGAAAATCTCCTTTTTACGTCATGAAAGATAAGTGGAAACCGGGAATCAAAAAGAACCCGCACGCACTGCCGGTCGATCATCCATAATTCGATGTGTCGAAACTCTGTTTGATATGCGTCGAGGGCGGAATATCTTTTTTCATCGCCCAATGCGCCGACCGCCAGAGAAGTTTGCGGTATGACTGATTCACATACGGTCCCGGTGTGTGTCCGGGAAGCATGGACACTACACGGCCCTTGCCGACATCCCTGCACCATCCGCCGGCCCTGTCGGTGACCTGTTCTTCGCCTTTGATATTGAATAGCACAGTATGATCGGCGGGCGATTTCAAATCGGCGAAGAAAATTTCATCGTCACCGACAGAGAAATCCTCGATACCGCGGGAGATCGGGTGATTCCCGTTGAGTTTGTGGATAAGCGCGGGCTGGACCTTGGTATGCATATGCGGTTGAGCGACATCGAGCATATCCATGAACCGCGGTTTGTTGCCGTTCCAGATCGAGCAGTGCAGGGAAAGCATTCCCATTCCGCGCTCCACATTCGATATGATCGCGTTTTCAAGCTCGTCGGTCATGAAATAGGACGGCACCGCGCGGTCCTCGACGATCTGGTCCGGCGAAAACCCGAGGGAAAAATTAGTTGTCTGGGTGTCGGTCATGTATCTGGTCATAACGAACAGATCGGTATTTGACAAAATTTCGGGCGTGACAAACGACGAATCCTGGACATACATGAGCCGCCAGTCGGTAACACCGAACACCCGCCGCCAGGTCTGTTCCTGTGTGATCGGGTTATGATAGAAATCCCCGCCGAGAAAAACGACTCTGACTTCGTGGGGAGCTTTATACGCTGCGAATGTTTCAGTGGTGACAGCTGTTGCGGCAGCCGCGCCGAGCCCGGTCTTAAGAAGTGTTCTGCGATTCATAGACGTAATTTTTTTCATGAGAGTATCCTTTCCGCTGATATTAATCGTAATTCCCCGGATCATACGGGGATTCATTGCGAGGAGTTATTCTGACAATATAATAAATTATTATATTCGTGCATTGAAAACAAGCGGTTTCATGCCGCGTTATGACAGAACAGCTTGTGCGGCCTGCTGAGATTATAAGAACACTAACTGAAATGTTCAATTGATAATAGCACAAGGCCACTAAAAAACACTTGACAATACTACCGTGGTATATAATATTGCGATATACTAATTTATACTGCCTGTTGTTGGGGTTCCATTATGTTTTTCTGCGCTTTATACCAATCTTCTGCCGGCTTCATGTCTGCGCTGACGTCTTTTTCTATTTTTTACATAGCGGGTATAATAATTTTGAATATAATAAATTTTCCCTGCCGGAAGATGCTTTTTTGGGATTTTGTGCTGACTGTATAAGATACCTTCAATAACGGATAATAATTTTGAGGAGGTTGCCATGAAGAAATTTTCAATTATTCTCGGTATTTTAGTCACTATAACAGCATTATTGAATGGTGGATATGATGTTTTTGAAAAGTTTTATGGCGAGCCTAAAGATAATCAAAGGCTTAATTTGATTCTGGCTAATTTAGTCCCGGTGATCTCTCAGGAAGTTAATATAGAACCAACTTCAAATTCATCGGTATCAGTTAATGTTAAATTTAAACTCTATAAGACAGGCGATGTTATTCTTGAGTACGGAACTGTTCGAGATCTTATATCCTTACCTATTAAAACGGCATTCACCGGATCATTAATTAGTTCGGCATTTGCGAATGAACCATCAGACGAGAAGAAGTATAAGGTAATAACAGTCCGTTATACGGAACAGACAATTATAAATGAGAATGACCAATTGGAGGAGACGGTAACTTACGAAGATGGAACAGTAGAAAAAAAGACTATTAATCCTAAATCCAATAAAATATTGGATATTGCGCGAACTCAAAAAGCTCTCTTGCCTGAAGAAAAAGCAGAAATTATGAATAGCCCGTTTAGAAAAATGGATTACGTGTATCCCGATAATATTGCGGTTTTCCGCCCCCTGGATCGTGAATGGTATTTTGATTACAACCACGATGGTGTTACGGATGACAGAATGACCCCCTGGGGAGATGTTGGCGACATTCCTGTTGCAGGTGATTTCGACGGAGACGGGATTTCCGATGATATTGCGGTTTTCCGCCCCCTGGATCGTGAATGGTATTTTGATTACAATCACGATGGTGTTACGGATGACAGAATGACCCCCTGGGGAGATGTTGGCGACATTCCTGTTGCAGGTGATTTCGACGGAGACGGGATTTCCGATGATATTGCGGTTTTCCGCCCCCTGGATCGTGAATGGTATTTTGATTACAATCACGATGGTGTTACGGATGACAGAATGACCCCCTGGGGAGATGTCGGCGACATTCCTGTTGCAGGTGATTTCGACGGAGATGGGATTTTCGATGATATTGCCGTTTTCCGCTCCCTGGATCGTGAATGGTATTTTGATTACAACCACGATGGTGTTACTGATGACAGAATGACCCCCTGGGGAGATGTTGGCGACATTCCTGTTGCCGGAGATTTCGACGGAGACGGGATTTCCGACGACCTTGCTGTTTTACGTCCTCAGGATCGTGAATGGTATTTTGATTACAACCACGATGGTGTTACTGATGACAGAATGACCCCCTGGGGAGATGTTGGCGACATTCCTGTTGCCGGTGAATTTAATTAGATATATCTGTTTTGGCGTAGTTTTGACAAATATGTATTCAGGCCGGGTGCAATCATTTTTCCTATCAGTTAGGAGGTAATTATTATGAAACTGGCTATTCTTTCCGATTTTCATTTTGGAGATCCCATGTGTGGCCTTGTAACGGAAAAAACTTCAGGCACGGGATATAAAATCGGCAGTAAATACACACAATTTAAAAAAAGTGTGGGAACCGGAAACAAATATTTAATTCTTCTGGGAGATATTTTTGACTTTTCAATCGCCGGTTATGCAGAATCATACCAATCCGCACAAGTTTTTTTTAATAAAATTGTGGACGATGGTATTGCGGAGGAAATCATTTACGTTCCGGGCAATCATGATTTCGAATTTTGGCACTGGATCGAGAATGATGTAAATGTTGTCAAGCAGATACAAAATGGCAATCCGCCGAGAAATTTCCGCTGGTCCGTTCCGGGAGTTATTGACTGCCGAACAGGTGCGGGGAAAGGTGGATTTTATCTGCCATTAGTGTCAAGGCAAACGGGTTCTCATCCATACGGTGGTCTTTTTCTGGATAATCTGACTCAAAATAAAATTCCATTCTATGTGGCTTATCCGAATATATATCTTGTAAACGACTCAATGAGCATATTGATAACCCACGGTCATTATCTTGAACTTTATTGGGCTCTTCTGGGTGAAATTGCACCAAAGATTTTTGAAAGTGAACTGAACATCGGTGAGTTTTTTGATCTTACAGAGCTCGTTGCGGTTAATTTCCCCTCAAATCAAATAGCATCGTCAGGTATTGGTCAGTCAGGACCTCTGAGCGACCGTATCCGTTTCATTCAAAGAAAAATAAAAGACAAAGAACTTGCCCCTATCAAAAAGTATCTGAATAACCTTGATGACAAGATCATTGATCCATATATCAAATATAAAAGATATGATCCTCGTGAACTGCTTTCAGATAAAGGTATTGGTTACGGGAAAAAGAAAGTTTTGAAAATGTTGAGGAAATTAAATGACACGAGGTATAGCGAAGAGTTTTTAGAAGACAAAGATGTCATTAAACGATTTAAGACCTATTACCTTGCAAGCATAGCAGAAATTGAAAATCTCAACGATAACTACGGATATAATAATCCTTATGATATCCCTTATCCGAAGCATGTTATCTTTGGACATACACACCAGCCGATTTCCTGGAACGATAATCACTTAAAAACACGAATCGAAGGAACAACCGTGAGACTTCACAATACGGGTGGATGGCTTTATCGTAACGACGAACAAGGCAATGAAGCTTTTGTAGGTGCAGAAGTTTTTCTTTTTGAAAACGGTCAAATGTCCTCGGTACGAGTCTGATAGAATTTAACCTGAGAAGCCTTGGTTTCGACCTCCCGGTTTCTATTCGGAATTTACGCATGATTATGATAGTATGGAATCGTGTGTTCACTTTACATCGATCACAACACGGCGGTAATCATACAGAGATGCGATCGGACTTAAATCTTTGATCTCAAGGATAACGTGTATCTGCGTTCCACCCGCATCGCCGGGAATAACGACCGACGCTTTCAGAGGCTCGGATCCTTCCGCATGCCCGATCTCGACATTCCCTTTATATGTACCGGCTTCGGGATACATATACCAGCTATATTGGAGCGCATCGCCGTCCGGATCCGTCGAATGTGAGGCGTCGAGCGAAACGGTTTCGCCGGGTTTTGCGTCGAGACGAATGATCGTATCGCCGCTGTCGCCGTTAATATTTGCCGAGGGATGGTGATTGGCCTCGGCGTATTGCCCGAGACACCAGTCCATTCTGCATTGAAAATCATTGTACATCGCTCTTCGCCAGCGCCATATGGCTGCGGAATTGGAATTGTATTCCTCTCCGGTTTCGGGATTTATCCAGTGGTCGGGCTTCTCGTTATAGACATAAAACGGCGCAGAGTTTGCTTCCTCGTCTTTCACATGGGCGTATCCTGACCAGATGTTCTTCTCTTTCTCACGGCCGAACCGTCCGCTCCATCCTCCCCAATGAGGGTGCTCAATATCGAACAGCCCTTTGTTGACAAGTCCCATCCAGGGGATCGTGCCGCCGCCCTCAAGGTTTCTCAGCGCACCGTCGGGGAACATCCGCAGAGGCCACATTGCCCCGAGAGGGCCATGCTCGGCTTTAATATGTTTCAGCGCCCAGAAGTTTTGACCCAGTTCCGTGTTTTCGTACGGCTGCCACACATACGGGCCGATATCGGTTCGGTCGGCCCATCCCGGACCGCCGTAACAGTATGTCTGCGTTTTGCTGCGAATCCAGTAGATGTCCGGGAAATTTGCGCATATCCATGCTCCGGCATTGTCCTGCGCGCCGTTTTCATAGATGCGGAGTTTCGCCACAAACGCATCGACCTCGGCCTCGGTATGGGATGCACGGTAATCGACCAGCGCCTGCGCAAGCGTGTTCGAGCCTGCATTGACAACCACCCACACCGGACGGGGATCGGGCGCGGTCACAGCCTCTATAATAAGTTTCGATCCGGGGCTTTCGTTGCCCTCTTTAACGACAGCGGTGCCGTATCCGGTGTTTCCCGCTTTGGTAATACTGCGAAGAAAATCCGGCTCGGGCCAGCCGTCGGCATGCACTTTCAAGTTATCCACAACCTGCTCATAGCCGTCGATCAGTTTCAGAAACAACTCCGGCAGGGGTGTTTCCCGAAGCCACGTTCCGGTTACGGCGATCAAACCTTCCACCTCGAATTCGTTCGAGCACATGAGCATGTGGGTCATCTGCTGCTCCTCATCCGGTTCATTGCCCATGTCGGCAAGGATGATCAGGCGCGTATTAGCATATGCCGGTGAAGATATTAAAATGAGAAACGCCACGAAAAGCGAAACAGCATATTTATACAAATCATTCTCCATCTTTTTTAAAAAATTGATTAGTGTTACGTCAACACAGAATAATAATACAAAATGTTATTGGGCCTGCTGCAGCACGATCTCCAGCGGCAGTGTTACCTCGAGACCTTGCTCGGGCGCTACGAGGAAATTTGTCACACAGTACGAAAGGCTGCCGGACTGGGATGAAGCGATCTGCTCCTTTCGGCAACGGAGCTGCATAGACACTGTCCGCTGAGCGGGAATAGTCAGCCGCTGCGGCGCATTGATCATTTTCTGTACGGCTGATTCGCCGGGAATCCGCTCCAGGGTCATCGGAATGTCAGAACTATTGGACAGGTGCACAGTCACTTGGTTTCCGGGGGATAGTTCGACTCGGTTCGCCGACAACGACATCGACGTCTCAAAGATCGGTTTCAAGTACCGGGCGTTCCCGATGAGGGTATCTTCCCACCAAATCGCTGTTCTTTGGGCAAGTAACGCGTCCTTTATCCCTTCCTGCGAGTGTTCGCTGGCGAAAACCAAAGTCATTGGGCGGTGGTCGCCGTCGGACAGGTTGTGCCTATAAATGATCAGGTCGTGAATGTCTGAATTCCCCATCATTGTCAATTTCTTTTCGATGCACCACTGGTGGGCGACAGGATCATAGCGGCCTCCATTCACCACCTCAATTCCCCCGAGCCAGCCGTTGCCGTTGATGGTGTCCTGAGCGTACGTCCATACTCCCCGTCTGTCCGGCTGTTTCCACCCCGGATGGTTCCAGAAAATGAACGCACCCTGATTTGAGGCCGTCCGGTGGTTTTTTAACGTATCAGCCGGTGCCGCCGCATTTTTCTCCCAGAAATCGAATGCACCGAAGTCGCTTACAAAAATTGCGTTATGGTGTCCGAACGGTTCGCTGCGGCTGATTTCGATTCCGGGGATGAGAATAATACTTGCTGCTTTTGCAGCGGGCAGTGCGATCTCATACGGACGGGGGAAGTTTACCGGTATGTCGGGCCGATGCGGCGCGTAATCGTCATGATCGGAAATAGTGATCGCATCGAGCCCCTCAAGGTATGCCTCCTGCACACGTACGGTCGGCCATACGAGCCCGTCAGAGAACACCGTATGCATGTGGAAATCACATTTCAGGGTATGATATCCGGAGATATCGGGGATGTTTATTATTCGGCGAACTCCGGACTGCGATATGGCTGTGCCGGGTGCTGTCAACAGCACCATTATCAGTACTATGACAAATTTGAACATTAACCGGTTGAATAAATTACGCATGCCTTTTCTCCCTGGTAAAAGTGTGAAAGGATACCAGAATTTATTTGTCTTTAAAATACGTCGAGCCGACTTTTTTTCTGACCTTGCGCATGGTTCTGACCGCATGATAGCGGGCCTTTTCGGCGCCCTCGAGGAGGATTTTGCGGACCTGCGGCTGGTCATCCATGAGCTCGGCGTGACGCTCACGGTACGGTGCGAAATAGTTCCAGATCAGCTCGAACAACTCTTTTTTTACATCGCCGTATCCGGTGCCGCCTGCGCGGTACCGATCTGCCATGAGTTTGACGTTATCGTCGGGCGCGAACACTTTATAGAGCGCGAACACATTGCAAGTATCGGGATCTTTCGGCTCCTCGACAGGGGTGGAATCGGTGACGATCGACATTACGCGCTTTTTGATCACATTCTTTTCGGCGAAAATCTCGATTGTATTGTCGTAGGATTTGCTCATCTTCTGGCCGTCCACACCCGGAATTGTCGCCACGTTATCATCAATATCCGGCTCCGGCACAATAAACGTCTCGCCGTACGCGTTATTGAATTTTATGGCAACATCCCGAGTAATCTCAAGATGCTGTTTCTGGTCCTTGCCGACCGGAACGACGTTTGCCTGATACAGAAGAATGTCCGAGGCCATCAGGACCGGATAGGTGAAAAGCCCCGCGTTCGGTGCGATCCCTCTTGCGATCTTGTCTTTAAATGAGTGGCTCCGCTCCAGAAGGCCGACCGGGGTGACATTGGAAAGGTACCAGGTCAGCTCGGCGACCTCCGGCACATCCGACTGCACCCAGAATACGGACTTTTCGGGATCGAGACCAAGCGCGAGAAAATTCGTAGCCGCCTCCATTGTGCCTTTCGCAAGCGTCTTGTTATCGATAACCGAGGTCATGGCATGCAGATTTGCGATAAATGCAAACAGTTCGTTGTCACGCTGATAATTGATCATTTTCTGCATCATGCCGAAAAAATTTCCCACATGAAGGGTTCCCGACGGCTGAATTCCCGATAATATTCTCATTTATGCTCCCTGTAATCTTTGTTTTTTTTGATGTATACAATATAGGTGACGACAATATAAAAGAAAATCCGTCCGTTTCAAAGTATCCTTTTGATTTGGGCGGGCAAACTCACCCTCTGCGCCCGCTCGCTATGAAAAATAAATGTGGAAAAGACTGTTTCACCGCAGAGAACGCAGAGCGCGCTGAGGTTACTAAGAATTAAATCAAGATGGAGTTAAGCATCGGATCCCAGTCTTTTAAGACTGAGAACAATAGCAGATTTTCTTCCCCCTCTTTGTTTGTAGAGAGGGGGTGCAGGGGGTGAGTTAGTCTTTTACAGCGGAAAAACGGCAAACATCTTTCAGACTTAAGAGGGACGCAGTCCCCAATGCTCCGACTCTGTTCGCGCGGTTTCAATATACGTCTCGATCTTCCGCACAATATCCGGGTGATCGGCGGCGATGTTATCGGTTTCGCCGATATCCACAGCAAGGTCATACAGCTCACCCGGCTGTGAGAGACGGGTGCGGACATATTTCCAGTTCCCCATGCGCACCGCCTGTTTCGATTCTCTGCCCTCGTGAAATTCCCAATAGAGAAATTCGTGCCCGGTCTGACTTTCGCCGAGCAGCTCCGGCGCATACGAGATGCCGTCTATGCCCGCAGGCGGCTGCACTCCCGCAATTTCCGCCGCTGTCGGCAAAAAATCCCAGAACGACGATACGTGCGATGAAACGGTACCGGGCGCAATGTTTCCCGGCCAGCGTGCAATCATTGGGACACGTATCCCGCCCTCATAGAGATCGCGCTTGATCCCTTTCAGCGGACCGCCGCTTCCGAAAAATTCCGGATCCGCGCCGCCCTCCTTATGGGGGCCGTTATCGCTTGAGAATATCACGAGCGTGTTATCGTCGATGCCGAGCGCTTGCAATTTATCCATAAGTGCGCCGATATCCCTGTCGAGCCGAGAGATCATCGCGGCGTGCCCTTTCTGCGGTTCGGGCCAATCCTTGTCCGCATATTCGCCGTAATCGGGGACCTCCATGCCGTGAACGCCGAGCACACCTTCCGCTTCGTTGTTTGCATGGGGAGCCGTATACGCCGCATAGAGAAAGAACGGTTTTTCTCCGGTGCCGCTGTTCCGGCTGATGAAATCCATCGATTCGGCGGTACATAAGTCGTGCGAATAGTCGATCCGCTTTGTTGCAGCGCCGCCTTTTTCTCGGGCGTACCCCGTTTCCGGCCGCCGGACCTCGTTTCGGAGCGGCACTTTCTCCTGATTGCGCCAGAGAAATTCGGGATAGTAGTTATGGGCGTGCACCTGACTGAGGTATCCGAAGAAATAGTCGAATCCTTTTCTGTTGGGAATCCCGGAGGAATCGTTCTCGCCGAGCCCCCATTTGCCGACAAGCCCGGTGGTATATCCGGCCTGTTTGAGGATTTCGGCGATGGTCGTGTCCTCCGGACGGAGTGGAACGAGCGCGTTGCCCCGGACATACGCGTGTCCGGTATGAAGTCCGGTCATGAGGCAGCACCGTGACGGCGCACAGACAGTGCTGCCCGCGTAATGATCTGTGAACCGCATTCCCTCGGCGGCGAGCCTGTCGATATTGGGCGTCCTGATCACAGTCTGACCGTAACATCCGAGGTCGCCGTACCCGAGATCGTCGGCGAGGATAAAGATAATATTGGGTTTTTTCGCGGGTGACGCAGTATCCGGGGATGCGCAGGAAAGGCTCAGCGTTCCTGCTCCGACACCGATCGATTTCATGAAATTACGGCGTGTTTGGATTTGGTCATTCAATATTATCCTCACTTTTTTTACTTGCTCTGCGTTCTCAGCGTTTTTATGCAACGTCTGCGGTGATAATCGTTTTTCATAAGGTGATCCCGGCAAACCAGCGCTAAGCGGGCAAGCTGATATATTATCTCAGACATTAGCCCGGGGTGCAACCCCCTGCAATATAAGCTTGTCCCAGCGAAAGCCCTCCGTCATTGGGCGGAACGAGCCGGTTCGTAAGCACCTCATATCCCTGGGCGCGAAGCATCTCGGGCATCCGGTCGCTCAATATCCGATTCTGCCAGCATCCGCCGGAGAGCGCCACTGTCGCGATACCTGTTGCTTCGCGGATACGGTTCAGAACTTCCAGAAACGTTGCCATTATCGTGAGATGAAAATCGTACGCAAGCTGTGACTGCGCACGGCCGTTCGCCATTCCCTCCGCAAGGGCGCGGACCAGCGGCGTGTAATCGAAAATATATCCGGTATCGGGAACATCCATAGGCGGAACGGCGGTATTTTTCAGCGTGCCTTTCAGCACGGGATAATTGTCGAAAAGCTCGACGGCGGATTCACGGATATCATACGGCAGCACTGTCCCGGCGTGCTCTTTCGAGGCAAGCATATCGAGCATAATCGCCGCCTGTCCCTCGAACGCCGCAATATGGCGGATATCGAGAATACTTGCGGCAGCGTCGAAAAAACGGCCCATCGAGCTGGTGCGCGGAGAGTTGATCCCCGACCGGCACGCCCGTCCGAGCAGATCAAGTTCATCTGCCGAAACCTGATTCAGGCATTGAAGGTTCAGTGCTGAAATATCATCCCCATATGCCGCGCTCAGATATGAGAATGCCATCCGCCATGTCTCACGGACAGCGGATTCCCCTCCCGGCATGGGTACATAGTCGACATGTGCTACCCGTGCGAAATTGTGACGTGACGCAAGCAAAACCTCTCCGCCCCAGATGGCGCCGTCGAGGCCGTATCCGGTGCCGTCCATGGAAAGGCCGATTACCGGACCGTTGCGGCCGTGCTCTGCAAGAACGCTTGCGATGTGTGCGTGATGATGCTGTACACCCGCTGCGCCGAATGAGCGCCCGCTGTCTCCGTTTTCCCCAAAGTCCTCCTCAATCTGTTTGAAATATTGCGAGGACAGATATCCGGGGTGAAGGTCATAGGCGAAAATTTCCGGTTCGATCTCGAGGATTTTTTTGAAATGCGACACTGCCTCGTGGAAAAAATCTAACGTTGTGATGTTTTCCATATCGCCAATATGCTGGCTTGAGAACGCACGGCGTCCCTCGGTGATGCAGATGGTGTTTTTCAGCTCTGCGCCAAGCGCAAGCACGGAAGGCATCGGCTCTTTCAAAAAGACCGGGGTCGGCACATATCCGCGCGACCGCCGAAGAAACGATGCTTCGCCATCCGCAATACGGACGACGGAATCGTCGCTGCGAACATGAATTCCGCGGTTATGTACGAGATACGCATCGGCGATACCGTGCAGACGGTCGATCGATTCGCTGTTATCCTTGCAGATCGGTTCCTCGCTCAGGTTTCCGCTTGTCATAACAAGAGCTGGAAAAATTGCGTGCCCGGATTCATAGTTTCCCCCGGACGCGGGATCGAAAAACAAAAGATAATGAACCGGGGTATACGGCAGCATGATCCCGAGATAATTGTTGTCGGGTGCAACTGAATCAGCTGTAATTGTCTTTTCACGTTTTCGCGCGAGTACGATCGGGCGCTCTATGCTTTCGAGCAGTTGTGTCTCAGTCTTTTCGGCATGAACGAGTTTTGCGGCATCGTCAATCGTACCGGTCATGATCGCCAGCGGTTTTTCGTCACGGTGTTTCCGTTCCCGAAGACGTTTCACCGCGCCGTCGTTTGTGCCGTCCGCAACGAGATGAAATCCTCCGAGCCCTTTCACCGCAACGACTTTCCCTGCTTTAAGCATCGCAACCGCCCCGGCTACCGGATCGCCGTCGAGAGGATTACCCTCGCTGTCGAGAAATTCGAGATGCGGCCCGCATACCTCGCAGGCATTGGGCTGTGCGTGGAATCTCCGGTCGACGGGATTTTGGTATTCGCGGAGGCAGTCGGGACACATGGCGAACTCCGACATGGTGGTGTATGGCCTGTCGTAGGGGAGGCCGCGGATAATAGTGAATCTCGGGCCGCAGTTGGTGCAGTTAATGAACGGATAAAGATGGCGGCGGTTCTCGGGATCGAACAGCTCGGCCCGGCATTCATCGCAGACACACACATCCGGCGGTATCAACGTTATCGGCTTGCCCTCCCGAACGCTATCTCGGATCTCAAAATTTTTGTGCCGGGGAAGATTTTCATCGATTTCGCGGACACTGCTTGTATTTCGCACAATGTTCAGTATTTTGGATAGCGGCGGCGCGGAATGTTCGAGGTCATAGAGAAAAGCCTCGATCGTTTCGGAGGGTCCCTCGATCTCGATCGAAACACCCTTGGGGCCATTTAGGACGTATCCTCCGAGCCCGTGTTTCACTGCGAGATTATGCACAAACGGCCGGAATCCGACGCCCTGCACAATGCCTGTGACTTCGATGGATTCTATTATATGGTTATCTGATTTCATGCTTATAAAACTTTCTATATTCAGTATAGCCGGGTGATTCCGAAAAATTAGCGCTAAGCGGGTAAACTGTATATCACATTCAGACGAGAGGAGAGGCTCAGCGTCCTCTGCGTTTTTCTGCAACGTCTGCAGTGTATTGTATCTTCTACTTTGAGCCTTTTTAAATAGTTACTAATATAATATAATAATCCATCCTTTATTGCTCCATTTATTTTAATGTTTGCAAAAATCAAAAAAATGTGTAACCTTTTTATCATACCGCTGTATTTAATAAAAAGAGAACAATAACCGGAGATGCGGGAGTTCATTTGGAAAACGATCATGAATTAATGTGTGCGGTAAGAGACGGCGACGTTGAAAAGCTCGGCCAGCTCTTCGAAAAGCACCATAAACATCTCTATAATTTTTTTCTCCGGCAGACGGGGAAAGCTCAGGAGAGCGAAGACCTTACCCAGGAAGTGTTCTTCCGCATACTGAAATACCGTCATACATATAAGGATGACGGGAAATTCATGGTCTGGATGTTCAAGATCGCATACAATGCCCGCAACGACTACTATAGGAAATACAAAACGATGAGCGATATAGACGATGTAAGCGATACGCTGGCAAGCAATGAACCGCTGCCGGACAAAGTGACCGAACACAAAAGCGATGTGGAATATCTTGAAAAAGCACTTGATGCCCTGCCGCTTAAAAAGAAAGAACTCATACTGATGAGCCGTTACGAAAACATGAACTATAAAGAGATCGGAGCCGTACTCGGGTGTACCGAGGGCACGGTGAAAGTCCGAATGTATAGAGCAATAAAGGAATTAACCGACATATATTATGATCTGACAGGCGGGTTAAGCTATGAAATGTAATTACTGCACCGAACTAATACCGGATCTTCTGGCCGGCACGCTCGATTCCGCGAAAAAGGAAGAGTTGTCCGCGCACCTGAAAGAATGCGCCGCGTGCAAACGTGAGCTTGAACAGTTTGAGACAACCTGGGAAAAACTTGGCGATCTTCCCGAACATGAGCCGGGCCCGGCCCTTCGGGAAAATTTCTATTCCATGCTCGAAACATATCAGCACGGCATGAATCATGGACGTCAGCCGAGTGTTTCATGGAGCGAAAAGCTCGGGCAGCTGCTGGACGCTGTCTGGCCGAAGCAACCTGCATTCCAGATGGGGATCGCGCTTCTGTTTTTGATCTCCGGACTGCTTGCGGGTGTAACAATGAGGACCGGCCAATTCTCTCGCGAGGAATTTGCCAGCATGCAGCATGAAATTCGTGAGACCCGTCAACTGGTGACGCTTTCACTTCTCAGCCGGCCCTCGGCAATCGACCGTCTGGAGGGAGTGAACATGGTCAGTCAGACCAGCGAGCCGAACGAAGAGTTAATTACCGCTCTTTTCCTGGTATTGAATTCCGATCAGAATGTCAATGTCAGGCTGGCGGCGGTCGACAAGCTTTATCTTTTCAGCGGCAAACAGGACGTGAGAGATGAGCTGATAAAATCTCTTTCGACCCAGCTGTCGCCTCATGTACAGATTTCACTCATTGATATTCTGGTTGAACTTCGGGAAAAAAGCGCGCTTGAAATTTTTGAACAACTCTCGAATAATCCGAATATCCTCAATGCTGTTAAAAAACGTGCCCGCGAGGGTATAGAACTTATTAATCAAGGAGTTAACAATGAAGACGTTATTTAGAACCATACTCATGATCCTTTTGATCATGCTGATTGCGACAACCGTATTTGCGGAAAGCACTACGATGAAATTCAGCGATCCCTCCGAACCGGGGCTGATAAAAGTTACCGGAAACGGCGATATTACGGTTACCGGATACAACGGTACCGATGTGATAATTGAGACCGAGGCCGGAGAGGAAAGCGCCGAAAACCCGGTTGAAAACGAAAAAGCAAAAGGGCTCAAACGGATTTCCGGTTCATCGGTGAACGTGATCAACAGCAAAGATAGCAACACGATCGAAATAAACCGGTCGATGCAGGATGAAAACAGCCTGACAATAAAAGTCCCGATCAATACATCGTTTAAAACAGGGCAAAACGGAAGTACCGGTTGGGTAGAGACTTCTAAAAAAAACAAGATGTTCAAGCAGAATATCCAAAATATGGTAATTAACAGTGTATTCACTGGACTCGGAGGAGGTATTCTGGAGGGAGATATTGACATATCCAATCTGTCAGGAGATATTGAGGCCAGTACGCTGAACGGCAACATCACACTTCAGGATGTTTCCGGAACTGTGCTGATAAATACCGTCGACGGGGATATCGAGGCCGCTATTAAAAATATCAAAAACGACAGGCCAATGTCATTCAGCACGGTGGACGGTGATATCGATATCACAATACCGTCTTCAACGAAAGCGGATTTAAAAGTGAAAACAGTCGACGGAGAAGTCTTTACCGATTTTGAAATCGAATTGATTGCCCTTACAACCGAGGAACAGAATACTGCCTCAAGCGGCTTTGTCGGGCTTAACTTCGGCCATATGCTCGGAAACACCATTTACGGCAAAATCAACGGCGGCGGTCCCGAAATCAGGATGAGCAACATTGACGGCGATATCTATGTCAGAAAGGGGCAAAGCCCCTTCTAAGTCTGATAGATATTTGCAGACTGCCCGCTCTGCGCTAAAAAAGTGGGATCATCGAGGTTGAGCGTCATCGTAAGTCTGGGGACAATACCGCTTAAATAGTCTAAAAATATAATCAACATGACAGCACAAGGATTTTCACCGCCTTGTGCTGTTTTTTTTGAAAGGGGTGAATTGTTTTGAAGAACAAGTGGGTTACATTCTGGCGAATAAATGTTACTATGTTACATTGTAATATATATTCAACTTCATATCAACAACACATTTCATCGTTATAATCTTGTATTATCAATAAGATGCATGGATATAATCGTTCTCTGGTCCGGTGATGAGTATATGAATATGAGAAATATAAGTATTTTCGAATTCACCAAAAATAGCATGACGCGTTTAATCAAAAAGCACGTTTCCTGAAATAGTTTTGAAAGTTTTCCCGCCCTTCTGCCGTCTTACCTTTTGAGCCTCAAAATTTTTATTTTTTAAAAAATGTAACCTTTCACCGAAAGTCATGTTTTTAAGAATAAGAACTATTTGACAAAGCGGCACTGCGCCCGCAAAAATCTTAAGCAAAAAGGATGTATTAAAAATTGGAAAACATGACAAAACCATCGAATCGCAAAAACAACCGTCGCAACGCACTATCAATTCCTATCGGTTTTAACACTGTAAGAATATTTATCCTCAAGCTGTTCATTTTGACCTCGGCACTCTTTCTTTTGAATTGTACGCAGCAGGCATTCTCCCGTGAGAGCATTGTTGCGAAAGCCGGAGATGTGCCCTACCGTGTCCCGATGGTGGATACGCCTGTGAAAGTGGACGCCGTGCTCGACGAGCCGGTCTGGGACGAAGCGGTAAGGATCGACGCCAATATCGAGGTCAGGCCCGGCAATAATATACCTTCACCGGTGAAAACTGAGGCTCTCATCGCCTATGATACTGAAAATATATATGTTGCAATCATCGCGGATGATCCGGATCCTTCGAAAATACGGGCACGGATTTCGGACAGGGATAATGTTTTTAACGATGACTGGGTGTTATTTCTTATCGATACATTCAACGAACAGAATCGGTCGTATGATTTCTTCTGCAATCCGCTCGGAATCCAGGCAGATGAAATAGAAACATCGAATGGAGGCGGATCGTATGATGCTATCTGGGACTCGCACGGCCGGATTACCGATGAGGGATATATTGTCGAGATGGCTATACCATTCAGCTCAATTCAGTTTCAGAATACCGAGGGCGACCAGATTTGGGGTTTCGATATTGTTCGGAGCTACCCGCGAACTGTCCGCCATCATATCGGCGCGTTCCCGCGGGACCGGAACAATAACTGCTATATGTGCCAGGCGCTGAAACTGATAGGTTTCGCGGGAGTGAAGCCCGGAAAGAACATTGAGATCGATCCCACATTTTCCGCCCGGCTCACACAGGAACGTGCAAACGAAACCTCAGGTCCGTTCCATGAAAAAGACCGCGCCATGGACCCGGGAATCACCGCACGATTGAACTTGACGCCGAACATGAAACTGAGCGCAACGCTGAACCCCGATTTCTCACAGGTCGAGGCGGACGCCGCACAGATGGACATAAACACGAAATTCCCGCTGTATTATCAGGAAAAGCGGCCGTTTTTTGTCGAGGGTTCGGAAATATTCAGAAGTCAGTTCAATCTCGTTCATACCCGCACACTTGCAGAGCCGGAATGGGGGATGAAACTCACCGGAAAAGAGGGAAAACATACGATCGGATTTTTCTCCGCCCGTGACAGAGTGACGCCGCTTGTGTTCCCCGGCGCGGAGGGAGGAGACAACACCACGCTTTCCATGCAGAGTACCGGATCGGTAGTTCGTTATAAACATGATGTGGGAAGTTCATCATATATCGGAACGACTGTTTCTGACCGTGAGGGCAACGAATATCACAACCGTGTGGCAAGTGTTGACGGCCAATTAAAATTCACTCCTAAAGATACTTTTGAGTTTCAGGCGGTCGGTTCGAATACCGCATACTCGCAGGATATTATTGATGAATTCGATCAGCCGGACGGTGATTTCGGCGGCGCGGCGTATCGTTTAAATTATAATCATAGTACTGAAAAGTATTTTGTTTTTGCAAATTATGAAGATATCGGTTCGGATTTCCGGACAGATATGGGATTTATGACTCAGGCGGGATATGACGAAAGTGAAATCGGCGGGCAATACCGTTGGCGGGAAGGGCCCGGACACTGGTATACACAGATCGGCATTTTCGCAAAACATTCGTTGACAAGAGACAGCGCTCAAAATATGCTCAACAAAGCAAACGTGATATCTCTCAACTATCATGGGCCTCTTCAATCTTATTTTGAATTATTAGGTGTTTTTGGAAAAGACCGCTATGACGGAACGGAATACGAAGCAGATAACTTCTCGCTCTTTAGCGGACTCCGACCGTCCGGGTCAACAAATCTTAACCTTCAAATGAATGCCGGAGATCAGATCGATTATGATAATTCGCGGCAGGGAAAGAGTTTCACGTTTTCGCCTAGAATAGATCAGAAGATCGGACGTCATTTTACTGTTACTGCAGATCACCGGTATCAGCAAATGAATGTAGACTCGAACCGTCTGTATGAAGCCAATGTGAGCAATCTGAAATTCGTTTATCAGTTCAACCGGCGGGCATTTCTGCGGCTCAACCTCCAGAATGTGGATTACAGCCGTAATCTCGACAACTATCTCAAGGAT
>Ga0233431_1003663_pt1 | contig 17882 bp, 10 predicted proteins | sample SI_118_April2016_FD_179867 | JGI IMG/M metagenome (GOLD analysis project Ga0233431, IMG submission 179867) | Seawater microbial communities from Saanich Inlet, British Columbia, Canada - SI_118_April2016_200_MG | ecosystem: Environmental > Aquatic > Marine > Inlet | place: Canada: British... | reverse complement strand
AATGATGTCATATTTTGACACAGAGGGAGGTATTATGGAAAACAGGAAAGAAATGCTTCAAGAACTGAGGAAATTAACCAATTATACTGCAAGCCTTTCAGAATGTATGTCAGCACTTAGTAAAGCCGGTGGGGATTTTGAAAAGGCCAAAGACATTCTGGCTGACAGTGGGTATATAGATAACGGCAAATTTCGTTTTTATGTTGATGTCCCCAATGATGCTCCATCAAAATGGGCTTATATTTTAACGAAAGTTAATCGTTATTTAAAACATGGTCCTGACATTTACCGAAAGAGTGATGGTTTAGGAATGCCCAATGAGGAATGGGATGAAGAAACTTTTCAGGAGATAGAATCTTGTTTTAGGCAATTTTTGGATGGGAAAGGGTACAAGAAGGACAATCCTGTTAGGAACGTCACAGTGGGAGGGTTTTATGCGGCAACAGAGGCTTTACATTTTCAAGTAATTGAACAAGCCGGTTGCATGATGGCTGATGGGAATGGTATTCTTGATGATATGCTATTTGGGCACGTAATTGACAAAGAAACGATCAGGCTTTTTAATAGCGTTTGAAATTGCGTATCGTGACATAATAGGTCTGTTTTCTTTGGACAGAAAGTCTTATTGGTGGGAAGGTTTTATCGATTTGAGTGCCTGTCAGGGCCTGAATTTCTAATCATGTGTTATGTATTGCAATTACAAATTGCTAAGGAAATTGGTCTGGTGATATTGCATTTTGTTTATTTGAATATCCGGGGTAATACTTTGTATGAATAATTATTCTTACGAGTAGCTAAACAAAAAAAGTTGCTTTCAATTTCAGAAATTGATTCAAATTTGTGAAGTAATTAAAAATCTAGCAAAAAACCAAAAAACGTCAATACCCGGCATGATGCTCTGATTAAAGGTCGAGAAATAAACGGGGTTATAATCATAAACTAATCTTTCCTGTTTACGAGTCAATTCTAGTAAATACCTGACAAGTGAATTAACATAGCAAATCAGAACTGTGGAACCATATGAGATGGGCCGTTGGTTTACCGGTTATAGTTCCGGTCAAATGAACTGATGCGGCCAGATGATAGTAAGCAATTGAAACGTCCTCGATTCAATACCATTTGTGGGTATCATGCCATATGACCTGAACTATAGTCCCATTGTGGATGCCTCATACCACCATCATCCTCAGAGATAATTCCATAAACGATCACCAGGCGAATCTGTGGCCGAAAAACCCGAATTTATGAGCCACCCTTCTCCGCTGATCTCAGCTCTGGGATCGTCACTCCGGAAAAAATTCAAATCAACCTGCCAAATCCATTAGGAACTAGTCGCTGATCGATTTCAACAATGCGTCTCGTGAATCCGAATAAAATTGAATATCAACCTTTGTAGCCATGTCATCCGATAAATCAAAAAGATGGCGGCGACAAGCAACGGGCATCAGCAAGGATGTAGCACCTTTTTCAACAGCGATTTCAGCGATGGTAACCGGGTTGTGAACCGGCTCGATTGAGCCGCCGAGGTTGATTTCCCCGACTAAGATCAACCCACCGCGTATGCTTTTTTTGAGCAAGGCCGCACAAAGGGCCAATAGTGCCGCAACACCGATTTTTGCTCCCGTCTTAGCGGCGTCAAAACCCCGAAGCTGCACAGAAAATTCATGGTTCCTCGGATTTTTATCCCCCACCAATTGCAGGGCTCTGGAATATAGGTTTTGCTCCGCAAAACCCATGCTTTCCCTGAAGGCTTGGGGGATCGGTTTGTTTAGGATTTTTACCCCTGAGCCTGGACCTTCGTTTATCTCGATGCGAAAAAGCCCGGGATGTTCATCGGTACCGCCAGGGCTTATGCACCACACCTGCCCCGGTTCAAGAGGGTCGGTGCCAATGGCATTCTCGCTGTGCAATTCAGGTGTGGCCACAAATTGTTCAATTCCGTCTTCCCCCAATACATAACTGAAATGGGTATTTCTGAATTCAGCGGCGCCGATCCTTTTCTGCTGCTCCTTAACTCGCCTTCGGGTTTCAAGCGCGATCCTTGCGGCCCATTCAAGTTCTTCATCGGGAACAAACTCTGAATCATCCGGATATAGCAATTTGATAAGGCCGCTTATGGTCTTATTGACAGCGTTTGTATCCCGACCGCTGAGGGCGCCTCCGAACATCAGACGGTTCTGAAAAACAGAAATCCGGCTCTGACTTCGAATCCGGTTCATGCATTCAGACAAAAAATCACTGACTAGACCGAAATGATCCGTCAGCATCTCTTTATGGATTTTCGGAACATCCCATCCCGGCAGGTACCCGTGAATCCGATCCATGAAAGCCGTGTCATCCCTCATTTCCTTCGGCATCGGCCCGAATAGGTGGCCGATGCGTTGCTGATGTTCAACATCAACCTCGAAATTGCCGACCAGAACAATACTTCCATCCGCCCGGATGCTTTCCTTGCCGCGACTGAATTCACCTGACTCCATATAGCCTTTCATGATGTTGACGCCGTCTTTTTGGTCAAATGAGATACCGGAAATCTCATCAAAACAAACAACGTCATACTGGCATACCAAACCACGCTGCCCGTTGGCCATGTTGACAAACATTCTGGCCACAGTTGCTTTTCCGCCTGAAATCAAATGAGCATAGGGCGAAATCTGCTGGAACAGGTGACTTTTGCCGGTACCCCTGGGGCCGAGTTCAACCATGTTATAGTTTCGTTCAACAAACGGGACCATTCGAAGGAAAAAGGCGTTCTTTCTTCTTTCTGAAAGATTTTCCACGTTGATCCCTATGCTTCGAAGCAGGAATTCCTTCCAATCCTCTGTCGTGAATGCCTTTCGGGCTTCCGTCAGGATTTCCAGAACATCCCGTTTAGAAAGTTGTATTTCACGAAGGCTGTCAATTCCAAAGGGACGTCCGCTTTTTTCCTGGGCAATGGCGGCGTCATAGCCCAGTGTGATCTCGGCGTAGAAACCACCGGTCAGCATACGTTCATGTTCATTGACCATTTCCGCGCTGATTCGCACATCATTAAGTTGCAGGCTGGGAAGCGTTGCCAGATAAGAGTCTGTTTTGGCATCAAGACGCGCACTCAGAAGATCAATTATTTTAACCTCGCCCCTTTCACGGGCGTGGGCTTTGAACAGCTCCTCCTCCCCGGCTTTGACCGTTTTTGATTTCAGCTGGCGCTGAACAATCTCAAGCCCCTCCTCAATTTCTTCCGGGTCTGTGCTGGCACAGTACCGGCCCAGCAGAAATTCCACAACATATGTGGGAACCGGGAATTGGCGGCTGAAGGTACGAACCAGATCCTTGCGCACCAAATAGCCGTCCAGCACAGAGGCAGCCAATTTATCTATACGATCTAGTTCCATTATTGCTCATCTCCGCCGATAATTGTTCTAGTTTGTGCAATGATATCCTTCTTGTCGTTTATGAGCACGATAAACGCTTCGGACCCTTCAAAATCTTCCTTGTCCACAACAACTGAGCCGATGCCACTTTCTTTGATCGGCTTGACATTCATAACAATACTTGTGGATGAATTACCGGCCTGAGACCGAATATCCAGGGAAATATTTGAAATTTCCCCTTCAACGGCCACTTTGCATCGCAGTCCTTTCCAAACAACATCGGTTATCTCAGCGGTTGTTTGCGGTTCTTCCGACATGCCGGGGGTCACGGTTAACGCTAATGTCAGGCATTCCTGTAAACTCAAGCCGCCATGGGCATATTCCTCGCCTTTTTTGTAGCAACTGACACCATCAGCCAGCGCGACATCCTTATTTGGATCCCAGTACCAGGAATATGTACGTTCCCCGGTAGCAGCCCCCTCCTTGAGAACCGCGCAACGGCCCCACTTGTTTTTAACAAGGGCTGCGGGCAAATCCGTCTTGGGAAGTTCCCCCGGCATGAGGAGCCATCCATGATCGGTCACAATCCGAACGGTTTTCCAACCGGAAAGAAATAGCTGCTCAATCTGTTCCAGGATATCGTTAATGTAGCGATCCAATAAAAGGGCTATTTTCCAGCCACGCTGATGGCCTTCGTGGTCGATATCCCCAAATTCGCACCAGGCCGATCCATTTCCATTTCCTAAATTTGATTTGTCTAAAAAGGTCCAGTTATTTTCATTGAGCAGTTTCTTGAAGTGGTAACCTCCCTTTAGGGATTGGCCTGTCGCTGCAACAGTCGGTTCAAAGTCGGTGGTTACCTCATCTCCCATGATAAACGCTTTCACAGGAGAAACGGCGGGCTTGCAGGTTGCGGTTACAGTCGGCAGAGCTGCCCAGACCGGATTTTCTGCAATGTGATAGTTTTTTCGCGTTAACGTGGCAATGAGACGTTTTGCCAGATCAAATCTCAAGCCATCTACAAAGAGCACACATTCGCCGTTTTTTTTATTCTCGATTTTTTGATGGGTTCTCGATACACCCGGATAGGACGATTGTTGGACAAGCTTTTGGAAATAGCGAGCCGACTCTTCGACCCAAGGCAGATAAACGGCACGGATGGCCGTAAAAACGGCTTCCAGATTGTCTTTATTGTTAATGCAGGATAATGCTCCGAGAACAGCGGAATCAGCTTTCCAGCCAAAACTGCAGTACATGGTTTTGACGTCCTCAATTGTCCCGCCGGCAATGGGATTTTTTACGAGTTCAATAAGATTGGCAAGGTGTTTCGATGCAAGGGCCAACTGGGATTCACCGATTTCGGCCCAAACCAGTTTTCGTCTGTCCCGGTGCTTTTTGTCCAAATCAAGTATCTGTTTGCGGGCTTCATGTGGGGGCAGATCTTTTAGCGATTTTAAGGAACGCCGAAGATCGTTTTCCTGAGTTTCGTTCCATTGCGGCCAACTGCCGTGGGTTTGAGAATTGGAAAAAAGGGTTAAATCGGGCATCGTGCATTGGCGGATTTTTGCGGGGATATTTGGGTATCGATTTGGCGCTTCACAAAAGCGCTCCCAGACCGGATGCCAGGGGCCGTTATGGGCCGCCAGTTTCCCCGCCCCGGTTAAAACCCCGTCATTATCAGGGTTGAATCCAAGTTGTGATTTGCAGACCTCCACGAACCCCAGCCACTCGTGTTTTTCACGCACCCCTTTGAAAGCGTCGCCTTGGTCGATCCATTGCAAAAGATCCCGGACAGGATCGCCGCCCGTAAGCAGGGTGTTAAAATAATCCTTATCCAGATGCCTGTCCTGAAGCCGAATCAGGTCTTCATCCAGTAAACGATAAAGGGCCAATTGCATGGCATTTTTTGTTTTGCTGTCCTGGGCCACATCCAGCCCGAGACCACCCTGATCGGATTTGAGGAAAGCCAGGATCGTCCAGTCTTTGGCGTTGATCTGCGACCAGATCACTCCCCGGTATTGCAGTTCGGCCAACGGTTTTAGATGATCGGGGCAGCTTTCGACGGCACGAAGATCCTGACGGCTGACGGCGGGTAAATAGAAAACGGGAGTTCGACCCACTGGGATAGATAGCTCTTCCACCACACCCGAGAGAATACAGCGCAACCAGATAGCAGGGCCGGTCTTTTTTTCCGGCGCATACCGTCCCAAAACCAGCAGTTCCGGCATTTCGGCTTGCAGGCGTTGCACAATTGTTTCCCACTGTCGGTTCCGGTCCGGCCACAGGATGCATGAAGGCGCTACCTGTACATCCGGATTGAATATGGCGGCAGCGCGAATAGATTTAAGTAGGCGTTGCAATACCCTCATGCTGCGTTTACCTGAAGTTTGAATAGTTTCATTGCATTTTGTACCAGCTTTTCAGTTCTGTCATCAATCTGTTCTACGCTCCAATTTTTGGCCTTAGCCAAATCCTCATTGAGTTTGAGACCGTTTTTGTATCCCACTGCCCGCCCTTTCCGATCAGTGCGGTCGCGTTTCTCTTCAAAGCTCTTGTTGCCGAGGACGCTGTTAAAACCGGAAATGGTCAGATTCCCCAGCTTATGCACATGGGTTTGCTGGTTGTCTTTTGCCTTTTGCACATCTCCATCTGCGATCATGGTTACCCAAGACTGAGGAATGTTTTCACCCTGGGGAAAAATGTGCTCGATAGTCCATACAAACCGTCTGTTCTCAAATCGCCACAGATCGACCCAGGTTTCTTTTGTCATGGCCTGTTCAGCCAACGCACACAGAATGAAACGGGTGACGCCGGAATTCTCGTCGTAAATTGGCCCCTCCAATTTACTTTGGAATATCTCATCAGAAGCCGATGCGGCCACCAGTTGATCTTGGATGGTTTGTGGAATAGCGTTTCCTCTCAGGCTGCTGATTTTATCAATAACCGCCATAAAAAGCCGTGTCAGATCCCGGGTTGGTGGGGTGTCTGTGAGGTTACGCCGGACAAAAAAACGAACCAGTAATGACGCGGTTGAAAGCAGTTTATTGTTGTCCATGCGCAGATCATCTTTACGAATAAGCAGGTAAAGCATTAGCAAATAGGATGGTGCTCCCTGGATGTGATCCAGATCTCTAAGCGGTTTCTCCAGTCCATTGAAAGCATTGTCCTGGTTGCGGGACAGGATCACTGAATAGAGGCGGCCAGCGAAACTGATATTTTGCAGACATTCTTTGGCGTCATGGTTGATGAGCTTCTCGTAAATCTTAATCAAGTTTGACCTGGTGGCTACCGGAACCTGATAAACCGATTTCAACTCATCCTTAAATGCATTGTAGTATTGTCTGAAGAAACGTTCCTGAATACTGTAATCATCGCCCAAATAGTCCAGGAGACGATTCCAGTGCCCAAAATATTGGTCAATCTTCCCTGGCTCAATGGATTCCAATTTTGCCAGGAGCTTGTTTTTGATCAGATCGATGGCCGTTAAGGGCATGCCTCGGTTGTTCAACGATTCGAACAGGGTGTAGGCGTCGGCGTGACTCGCCACCTCGATTTTGACAAGACATGCATGGCTAACCTTGTCCAAAAATTCGATGATGGTTTCGATTCGCTTATTCTGACCATCTGTCATCCCATCGAGGCGGTCCTGAAAATAACGATAGGCACGGAAAATCTTTCGGTTTCCGGCATAGGGAGGTACGACACAGTTACTGACGATTTCGGTTTCAGCGAGAACGGCACAATAATCGTCGTGGTTGTTATTCTGGATCTGGGGGATCAGGCGGAGTTGCTCAATGCCCTTTTTCAGGACCAGCTTGCGTTTCAGGTTAATCAGCTCAACACGCTGTTCGTCATCCAAATCGGATTCATGACTTTTTAAGGCATGGTAGACCGAAGCAAATAGCAACGAAAGCGTTGTTAATCGCTGCTGACCATCAACCAGTTCCAGTTTTTGGACTGACAGCGCATCAGTCGACTGGTTTATACAAATAATCGAACCGAGAAAATAACCTGGGTCATTTTCGACCACATCGTCAAACAGGCTTTCCAACTGATTTCTTCCCCAGATGTATTCACGCTGGTAGCGAGGGATTGCATAAACCACCCCCGCTTCGATGTCGAAGAGTTGAGAGACTGGATAATTGTTAACAGATTTGATCATAATGACTCAATTACCTCCACGGTTTCGCGAAAGTTGGCCAAATAGCTGTTAAAAGAGAAATCTCGATCCTCGATGGATGCAATAAAGTCATCCACCCAGTTGCCCGCCTTTTTCTGTAAACCGTGCATACTGGCTTCCGGCGCAATCACGCCTTCTGGGCGCGAAGCGTATTCCGTCAGAACGTTCAACGCCGCATAGCCGTGGGGTCCCATTTCCGAGAAGTAGGAATGAGTCAGGTCTTTAATTTGCTTACGAAATGATATAAGGGCCTCAACACGCTTTGGTTTTGAATCCACATTTTTTGCAACCTGGATATCAAAAGCACGGCAAAGTATTGGAAACATCTCCGTCTCAGGGACGTGGTAACGCTTCAGCTGGTGGAGCTTCTCAATGAGATCCGTTTCCAATTTCCGAATATCACCAATGTTGTCTTTGAATCGATCTATGCGGTCGATGCCTATACCGCGTCGAGTGTGGTAGTAGCTGAATTCGACGCTCTTACTGCCAAAGATCATACCATTTAGACAAATCCAGCGACAAAAACCCAACTCAAATCGAAGTAGACGCGTCCGGTTATAGCTGTTTGTTAACCGCAAAAAAGCGGTCCATTTATCTTCTTCCCAGGGAGAAAAGTCAGTGCCCTTGTGAATTAAATCAATATGGCAAAAAGATCTTGTTTTTGGCATTATGACATTGAAGCAAACCATATCTTCCAAGGTGGTCGTTTGGAAGACCCGCTTCATAATATCGCCAGCTCGATCATAAGCTTCTTCGTTTGTTACCAGGGCATAATCATCGGTGACTACCGAAAATGGGCGGTTTTTCTCAACATCGACAACCGCAAAGTGTCTTGGAAGTTTTGTATATTTCGGTTCAGGCAGTAAGGTCAGTTGACCATCCTTTTTAGCGCTTTGCTCCATAAACAACGGGCGCAATTCAACCGGGAAGAAAGCTTCGTTGATGTCTTTAGGTTCCCATTTTTGCTTTGTCATTTTCGTTTGTTCCCCCTTTCATTGATCTTGCTTTTCGTTTTTCTTCCAGCGTCAGATGATGGCCATTGATGCGGTCGCCCTCCTTGCCGCCGTATTCGGGGCCAAGGTAATACCAAGGCGCGGATGCCACATCCTTGCCACGGTCCTTGCCCCATTTGACGTTGGGTTTGTCGCGGAGTACACCCGCCCCTTTCTTTTTGACATCACCGACCGTCATGAAAGGGCGGATGTTGAGCCTGACGCCGTCGTTCAGGTCCGGGTTCCAGCCGATGGGTTGTTTTTCGATGGGTTTCCAGCGGACGAAGATGTCGCAGGGGGATTCGCCTTCAAGGATCAGTTCCAGTTTCTTTTTCAAGGCTTCAGCGGCGGCCAGTTTTTCCAGAGCACCATCCACGCCATTTGAGATGTTCTGTTTCTGGCGGCTGGTCCAGTCACCGAGGTAGGTGTAGATAAGGGTCTCAAGGAGTTTTGCATCGAGTTTGTGGTAATTCACCAGGGCGGAAAAACCGTCGGGCAGGCCGTCCCAGATGTGCCAGATGAAGGGGCGGTGTTTGAACAGTTTGCAGTGCTGGGTAAAGAATTTCTCCCGCAGCCAGGCTTCCAGGGTTTTGCCCTCATGGTTGGCATTTTTGAGTAGTTCTGCCAGGGTGTCGTTGGACCAGGCATCCCCGTAAGCGGCTGCCAGAAGGTTAAACAGACGGTCGGTGCATGGCGCCTCACCCCGCACCGGCGGGATGCAGACGATTCCGTCTTTGTCGGCATAGGGCAGAAGTGGTTCGCAGCGTTTGACCCATTCGCGCTGTTCGTCGGCCAATTCCATATTCTCATCCAGTTCCGAGGGCCAGCGGTAGCCCAGAAGCCTGGCGACAGTCACGTGTAGAACAGTGTCGTCGGTTCTGAGAGGTCCATGGGCGGTCCATTTTGTTTCCTCGTTCCACAAAACTGAAGCACTGAGGTGTCCATGGAAGATCCATTGAGTCGGATCGTCGGAGTAGGGTTTGGGGAGGCCGTTAGGGTATTTTTCTTCGGCCACCTTGGTCCAGTGGTCGAGGTCAAAAGGGACTTTAGCTAAAGTTGCATTTGTAACACCTAATTTTTCATCAAGTTTTCGGACCGATTGATAGTATTCGAAGGAGGAACAATAGCACCAGACGGTTGCTGCAATATTAGAATTTTCAAAGGACAATATCGAAACATTATTATCAAAAAAACCACCCAGGTAAAGTGCCGCAGGCAATTGCCTTGTTTGAGTAACCACAATGCCTTTCTTGCCCTGCGCACCTAACCCCTGAATTCTGGCTTTCGGGTTTTTAGATAAGCTTCCACTACCATTTTCCCACATCAATACATTCTCTAAACCAGAATATTCTTTTGTGAATTTAAAAGTTCCATGTTGCGTGACCCAAGCGTCCCCAAAAAACTGAACCTCCCAGTAGTTCCGACCAAATTGAGAGTAATCCGAAGTCGCTAATCCTTGATATGGCCAAACAAATTTTTCCAGAAGTTCAAAAGTGCCATTATTTCCAAATGCAAATTTAGAATCAGGTTGATCTCTAAGTTGCTTATTGGTGGTAATGGCGATTTGCACAGTTCTAATCTCAATAGCCCTTTCCTCTTCTTCTGAAGACGTAGCTTCAATGCCTGTGACTAGATCATCGTTATGAGGTTCATCCTTGCAGATAATTGCGACAGCACGCAGCACGTCCCAACTAGCCTTTGCTGTCGCACCAGAACCAATTTTAGTGAGGTTTTTTACAGATGCGTTGTTAAGCAAATCAGTTCGTAACTGCTTATATGACTTCAAATAATACCAATTTAGGGGTGTTACAGAGCAGTGGGTTCCTCCTGATTCAAGGAAATCATAAAATCGTTTAAGAAACACTGTTGCAATATCTGCATCACCGTAAAAGTAATAGTTGGTAAGAAAATCTTGTAGCCTTCGAGATTGTTTACCCCGCGTCAAATAAGGCGGGTTCGTGAATAAGAGCCAATATTTTGAGGCCAAAAGAGATGTTGCGCGTGCGATTCCCTTTGCTATAATCCCCATTTCTGCTATTTCGTCATCTTTTTTTTCACTGAGTACTTTTGTTAATAGCGGCCCAACCTCTTCCCACCTTAATTCAAACAGCGATTCCTTTCCAAGGCTCCTTTCCGGGTTAACAAGGCTGCCAAGCACTGGCGCATCCTTGAATTGCTCGTAGAGCTCTTCCAGCGCTAACCGTAAATTAGAGTTGTTACCCGCAAGCGCAAGCCATTCCTCCTTTTTGGAGCTCACAACCAACCCTGTGCAGGCCACATTCAACTCTGGTAGCGGTCGGTATCCACCTGCATCGGGATATTTCCATGCGGCCAAAGCCAAGGAAAATGCTGCCAGCTCCACACAACGCTTATCGATCTCTAGGCCGTGGATGTTTTCTTTTAAAACGTCATCTATTGCTTCACGGGCCGACAGCCCCTCCAGCTCTATACGCATGGGCACCAGCATCAAAAAGGCGGCAACCAGAAAATGCCCTGAACCGCAGCAGGGATCGAGGGTTTTCAACTCCGCCAGATTATTTGGCCATCCTTCAAACCATCCGGCTGCGGGCATCCAATGCTCACCTTCAAAAACATTGGAGCTGTCAGTTTTCAGGGTGCAGTTTTCAGCTTTTACAAACCGCAAGTATTCCAATGTGACCCCGTTTATTGTGAAAAACTTCCGTAGCGCCTCTTCGGTCTCAGCTGTTTGCAGCACTCGGCGCGCTTCTTCTGACAACTGAACATTGCCAACTGTCAACTTTTTTACCCACCAGGCCCCCAGCGAGTTATCCAGCAGAAAACTGACCATGTAGGGTTCGGTGAAGAGCTGGGTAACGGCGGGCAGTTCTCTTGCACCGATTTTCACCTCAGAGGCGTTCACTTCATCCTTTTTCTTAGCCTGCCAGAACTGGTAGACCCATCCCAAGGAATCAGATGCGGTAAAAACCTCCTGCGGCAAGTCGGCTACAAAACGTTCGAGTTTCTGCTGATGTTCCGGCGGCAATGTCAATTGAAAGACCGGTGAATCGACCCTGAAAATCTGCGGCAACATACGGGTGGCATACCGGGCTGCCAGTTCCCAGCCATTGGCCGCCCCTTCATCGGCCGCCAAATCCTCACACTCTTCAAGGGTTACTGCAACAGGATCATCCGGGTCCGGGTACATAAGCAGGTTATTTTCAGCGAGAAAACGGGCAAAGAGCATGCGGTGCCAGTGCTCATAGGCTACTTCCTCAATCAACCGGTCAATCTTCTGGTTACTTTTAGCGTCACGGACATCACCAAGCTGCCGTCCATGCGCCCTGAGCCTGAGCCTCAGTTTTCGTTCATCATCTGAAAGATGGGGATAAAGAACAGGTTCTCCCACTCCCAACTGCTCCAGTGCGGCACGGGCAGCCACCTCCGCAATATCGCGGGCCTCTTTGACGGTTTTCTCAAGTTTGTTGCGTAACGGTTTTTCTAAAGGGCGCATCCCCAACACTCCTTAATGGATAATGACCGGGCCATTTTTTAGCGCTTTTTGGATTTTGCTCCTTACATCATCCAGCCAACCTTCGATTTCCTGCTCCGTCTTGATGGTTCGATTCGGTAATGCAATAAATTGCGCTTCCGGCTCCATCAACTCGGCGGCGGCAACCAGAACCGCATCAAACCGGGATGGCATGGCGGCAACACGGTCGGTCAGGGCGGATAAGGACATTTTGTCCAGAGTGGACAGAACTTCATCCGTATCGGCCACCTTTACGGTCGGAGCATCGACCAAGGTGAGTTTTTGCCTGGCAAGCAGCGTGTTTCGCTGTTCCGGATCCAATTTTTTCCAATTGGCGTCTTCCTTAAGACGGGACAGACCTTTGGCGTGGTTGTCCTTATAATCCTGATTCAACCGATTTAATTCATCCCTCAAAAGTTGGGAGGTGTTGGCAAGCAACGGTTCGATGAGATCGTGCTTTTCCAAAAGCAGACGTTTTTCTTCGATATGCGTAACTTGTGACACCAGCACATGGATGTCTTTGATATCATTTGTGTGGCTCATGAGGCGTTTGAGTTTGGTCCAGAATGGCCATTTCTTTTCGATTCTGCCGCCAAGATCCTTGCAGTTCTCGATGGATCGGGTGAGTTCGTCGCGTTTGTTATAAAGGGATATGAGCTGTTCGTTGCCGGAGGTAAGGCGAATTTCATCTAATGCGGCGGTACTCGGGACCGGCGGTTTGGGTGCATCGCCTCCGGCCTGATCCGCCAGTCCCTGAAGCTTTTGCAGAAACTGAGGGACAAAGACCGGTTCTTCCCCGGTCTTGACTGAAAATCCCGCCTTCTGGAGGAGTTTCCGGATTTGAATCCGTTGAGCCGTTGTGACGATGGTGGATTCCACCTTGAACACTATTTTTCCAATGGCCTTTCGCTCAAGCTCTTTCGGATCAACGGTCTGCCCACGCTCATCCTGTACACGAATCAAACCCGCGATCAGCAATACATGAAGGCCGCCATCCACCGCATCCCGCGACCAGCCGTAAGGAGCAGATTCAAAATGACTGCGGATTTCAAGCCCCTTTTTCCCTCCGGCAAGAAAGCTCAGGATGGCCTTGCAGACAGCGTTTTTGGCAGGTTCACCATCATCACCGACACTTTTCAGTGCATCGGGCGCCCCTTTTCTGGCTTTGTCGTAGACTCGCGGCCAACCGATGTGATCCGCCATGTGAAACTGGGGAAACAGGCGTTGAAGGGAATTGGAGGCTGATTCAGTCACCATTTCCTGAAGATCATTTCCTGGAATTTCGTTGCCACCCCCTTGAAAAACCCTGGCACCCGAAAAGGCCTCGCTCAACAGTTCATTGATTTTTCCCTCCGAGGTCTGACGGACCGTCTCCATCGCGGCTCGCGCTTCAGTACCTTCCGGCGTGTTAGGAACACCCCGCTTATCGAGGGTGGCGCCTGCCGCCTTATAATCGATCAGGTGGTGTCGCAAATCATCCGCAGAGCGTTTTGGAATATGGACATAAACAGTTGAGGACTGGTTTCCAGCCTGGAGGGCATCGGCACGGACCGAGTTTTCATCAATGCTCCATCCGTCGCGGACCCAGACACATATCTTCTTGTCACAGTCGGAAGGCAGGTCTGTGTTGAAAATGGGATGGAAATCGCGTGTAACCTTTGAATTCCCCTGGGTTAAACTCAACTTTTTGACCAGACTTCCAAATCCTTGACGTATTCGATCGTCCCGCTCTGCTTCAACACGATGGGCTTCATTTGCCAGTTGGCTGCGCTGGCTCAGGAATTCATCATTCCACGCGGCGCTTTCTTCTGTTTGAATGCGGTATTCTTCGCCCACCTTCATCAGCAGTTCGCATTTTTCCATGAGCCCGGGTAGTCGGCCCCTCAAAGAGCTGCTTCCGGCCGGAAGGTCTTGAACCAACAGATCCGCAACCGTATCGATGGTTGCCTTGATGCCGATCTCATTGTTGCTCCCGGCTAATTTATTGATTAAAAAAACCACGCCGCAGGCCCTGGCTATTAACTGTTCATCGGATGAGCCCTTTATCCAGCTCATTGTTTTTTCGTGAACTTTTCGGGGCAAAATACGGGATTGCAGGAGTCTGTCCGCCGAATCGAAATAGATGTAGTCCCCTTCAATGACACTCCCCAAGGTGGAATCCAGGTTCGTCTGGATGGCCTTGTGAATCATGCTGAGCTGATTGCGCAGTTGGCTGTCGGTGCCTGTGGGATCCAACACCCGCAACGTGTTTTCCCAGAACCGGCGCCGCACCGGAAGAATCGGGTAATCCTGCGCAAAATATTTTGCATCGTCCTGGCGGTGGCTCAGGGTGGTGCCTGCGAGATGCCTTGAGATTTCACCGATATTCACATTCATGTCATTTTCAAGGGGAGAAATCGCATCGGCCCTCTTGGCGAGAATCACCTTCCGCACAACGGCATCCACATCGGAATCGGACAGCTCGACACGGACCGTGAAACGACCCTCCAGTTTTTTGAGATTCGGAGTGCCGGTAACCGCCGTTTGCCCTGTTCCGATAAACAGCAATTTTCCGCCGATATTCTTGCAGCAGGCCTCAACGGCCTCCTGAACAAGCATCGAACGTTCACTGACCTCACTGATGTACTGCTGGACCTCATCAAGAACAATTACCGTTAACGGAAATCTGCCATCTTTCGAAAGTGCGCGTTTGATCGCCTTTATCATTTCATCGTTGCTGATATCCTGCACATAGGGGTACAGATTATTTAGCGTTTCGATACAGATCGATGAAGAAGTAAAGAGATTCGGCTTTGCCTGGACAAGGGCCTCGTGAAGGTCTTCGGCCACATAAAAATTATCCAGCTCTTCCTGCCAATCGTTCCCGCTTTGTTCAACATGTTTTTTGATGGCATCATAAATGCCTTCGCCTTTTAACCACATGACAAAACGGGCGGCGGAATACTGTTCCGGGAGACCCACGGATTTGAAAATGATGCGAAGCAACGCCAAACGCACACTGCCGCTTGCACCGGCCCCCAGCGTTCCCGAGGCTGCATGAAGGCCGCAGTATCGTCTGCCCTGTGTGTTGAGCTCCTTGAACAGGTCTTTGATATTTTGAGGGAGACTGGAAATACCGTGTGCGGTGGCCCCATCCTCAAATTGAGTGTCTGCCCAGAGTGCCCTGAGCATTTTTACCAGATGGGACTTGCCGGAACCGTAAAAGCCGCTGATCCACACCGCAGGTTGCTGAGCCTGGTCAATATTCTTGAGGTAGGTCTCTAAAATGAGCTCCAATCCCTTTTCATATTGTCCGTCGCACACGAAAGTTTCGAGCTCATAACGAAGCACCTCCATGGCCTCACCGCTTCTATCGTCGTTGACATTGGCAACCCCCTCGTTGACCAATTTCTGGACGGAAGGATCTTTGAGATAGATGTCTCTGTTTTTCATCATGTCCCCTCAGTTAAAAACTTTATCAGCAGTAATGGGTACGGCCAGATAATTCCATCCATCGTAGCCGTCCAGCAAGCGGTAGTTATTGTTCTCATAACTTCCCGGAAAAAAGATCAGCAGCCTCCCTGAAACCTGCGGAGCAATTGCATCCACGACATCTTTGACTTTTAAAAAGCCAAAAAGCGAGCCGACCCCTTTGATGGCGACCACAGAATTTTCGGTTGCATCGATTTCATTTAAGAATTGGCCAAAGTCGCTTTCAATGAATTCCTGGTACTTCGGGTATATGGTTGCCAGCAAGTCAGGCTTTGCGAAATAGCTGCTGGCATATTTCTGACGGGTCAGCCAATGGGAAAACGTGTCCGTAAGATCAAAAACAGCCCAGTCATGCCCACTGTCCCTGGTGGCGATTTCAAATTCATCAATTTTTGATCTTAGCCGAAGTTCGTCGGATTCATCGTAGACACAGAAAATGACCCGTTGTCCGGCCGCAGCATCGGGTCTCCAGGGGATAGCGATGTATTTATTGTACGATGCGACAAGTCTCTTAATTTTGCTCACGGACCCACTCCATTTCCTGAACAGAAAGCAAGTTGGGAAAAAGCACTTCGATCACATCCCCCAACCGTTTTAAAACAATCCAGCCTTTCCTTGATGCCTCGGTGGCAAGCTCAGCCGATTCTTCAAAGGAGCTGTCCAAAAGTCTGGCATATTCTGTTTTGAATATGGCTTCACCCCTGATGCCGTTCAGATATCCGAACAAGAGGGCGTATGAAACAGATCCCGGGGTTGCCTTGGGGAGTGATCTGATTTTTTTGACCCGTCCCTGTAAATGCCCTGACTGGGTCCAGGTGGAATTGACATTTTGGGCTGTTGATTTCAAAGTAGCCTTACTGAATCGCCCGGGTTCCTGGTTATCGATAAATTCCTCCAATGCTTCACGGGTAACGGTTTCGCCGATTGAATAGCTTTGTATGAATGCAGCGCTTGATCTCAGAATTGAATCCCGTGCATAGGCGCACAGCAATGCCAGAAGAGGTTGTCCGCTGATATCCCGACCCCAGAAAAACCGCAAAACGCGAAAAAGCGTGATCTCAGGGTCGATAGCGTAAAGCGCTGCAAGGTGGCGTGCGGTCAGTTGGCGAGTTCTTCCCGAACGTTTTCCAAGACAGTTTCGATCTTCAATCGCCTGAACATAGGCAGATTTTTCCGCACCCGGATCATCGACGAAAGACAACAGTGATTGCAGTTCGTGTAGCATCATAGTCCTGGCCAAATGCGCTCCGCCGCGTTCTTGGCGGAATCCGAGTTTTTTCAAATCCTATTTCCTTTTTCTTGGCGTAAAAAAAAGCGATGGAACAGTAATATTACCTTCAGTCGTTTACAAAGAAACATATCTGAAGTCAATCAAAATGCCGTCTCCTGCGTAAAAGGAGTTTTGAGATTATTATAATTTTCCACTTTGACAGATACGGTCAAAACAATATTACTTTTTTCAAATTATTCAAAAATATTCACCCGTCCAATATGTTTGATTTGCAGACATCTTGACAACATGATGAATTTAAGGCTATTTTCTCCGAACAATTCAAAACGGGAGATAAAAAGCATGAAATGTGCAATCTGTGGCATTGCAGTGGAATCCATTGAAAATGCAATTGACCAAGGATGGGTTCCATATTTCTATGATGGTCAGATTGAATCCGGTCCTGCCTGTTCTGAATGCTCAGACGCCCTTCTTAAAATAGATGAGGATGGAAAGATGGAGTTAAAAGAACAGTACCAAGGGAAAATCAGTTACAAAGAGAACTTTTTCCATGACACTTCAGAAGAAAGAATCTTGATTGGTATTGCTATAGAAAGCACCGTTCAAAGTATTTTGAATTGAGGTTACGATAAATGACCATAACCAAAACCAGCTTAATAGATTCCATTTGCAATACGGCAAATCTCCCAAAACAAGAGTCCTCGTCCGCAGTTGAATCCCTCTTAGAAATAGTAAAACAAACCTTGGCATCCGGGGAAGATATTCTAATCAGTGGCTTCGGGAAATTCTGTTTGAAGGATAAACGACAGCGACGCGGCAGAAATCCTCAGACCGGGGATGTCATGATGATGGATGCAAGACGAATCGTTACTTTCAAATGCTCCAATTTGATGAGGGACAAAATCAATGGGAAAGGGTAGTCCAACTCTATAAATATCCGACCAACCTATTAATTGGCATCAGGGAAGATTCGATGGGAAATGACCATAAAGAATTGAGGAAAGAAACCCGGAAGCATTTTCATTCGCTTTGGGAAATAGCGAAAACCAGGGATTTGGATTTGCTTTCCGGGGAAGAGAAATGGATGGCGAAAGTCATGCTGGAACATAAAGATCAATATTTCAACCAATTTGAAATGGCTGACCTGACTTACGACCACGAATAT
>Ga0233431_1003661_pt1 | contig 17890 bp, 17 predicted proteins | sample SI_118_April2016_FD_179867 | JGI IMG/M metagenome (GOLD analysis project Ga0233431, IMG submission 179867) | Seawater microbial communities from Saanich Inlet, British Columbia, Canada - SI_118_April2016_200_MG | ecosystem: Environmental > Aquatic > Marine > Inlet | place: Canada: British... | reverse complement strand
ATGCTGCAAAAAAATGTCTGTGTTTAGAAAACGGCCTGCTATTGTGATATGAAACGTTCATATGGACGAGGTCTTTGCGAATGCATCTTTTGCGAAATCATCTGACTGTATTAATTGTTGGTTTTCATGTTTACAGAATAGCATATTCCGTTTATCCAGATAAATTTTTATACAACTTTGGGGCAAATGCAATTACTGCAAATTATTTAGCAAAAAAACCGACAAGGAGGAACCAAGTATGCGACAAATCAAGAGCATCTGGCAAAGACCAGTTGCCGGAATCGTGTTGGCATTGATTGGAAGTTTTGCCCTTTCTACAGCAGCTTATGCTGAAACATGGGACTGGAAATGGCCTTCCAGGCAATTTACTCCAAAAGAACAGATTTTTGTTGATAAGGTCTATCAAGTTGCTCTCGAAAATAAAGGGAAATGGTCCATTGAAGAGGCCGGCAAACCTTATTCAGGAGTAACCATAACCGTAGCTGCCGACGCATCAACAGAAGCCGATGCACCACAGCTGTATGATAAGGAATTTCAGGAAAAGACCGGTATCAAAGTGATTTGGGAGCAAAACCCTTTTCAAGAGCACAAGACCAAGTTCTACATGGATTTTGCAGCCGGTACAGGAAGATATGTGAACCGGCCAGTCTAAAAAGTTATATTATGTGCACGTTTTTCTTGACAAAAAAATCCCTATATGATACTAAGACTATGCCTCATCCTGGAGTGAAGTTCAACATTTTTTCATGGCGGGTACAACAAGAAAATGGCCGATTCTGTTACTTATCGAGAAAAGAGGAGGAAAGATAGTGTAAAGAAGTTTTTAAACGGTGAAGCACGACGACCATATGTCCTTCGGGAGGATATATCTTGTGGTTTAAGAGATCAAGCAAACAATAATCCTTGCGAAGAAAGTGAATCTATCAATTCCTTATCCTGCGTATGTCAAGAGACTTTAGGGAAATTTGCAGAGACCTTTAGGAGTATGCTTCACACCGGCCCGAAATTATTGAACCGAGCATCAATTCAACAACCGAAGACGGCAAACAAAAAATATCGAAATATAAATCAACAAAACAAGTGGCTCCTCGATAACGTATTTGATTCATACGGGAACTATTCATTCTGTTTTTCCTGCATTAAGAATATCTTGGATGTTGGTGGTAAAAGGCTTCATCGTTTGCGCGAGATTAAACGGCAACAGGCTAGTGCGCCAACAATAAGAGTTAGAAAAGATCAAGTATCGACAGAGCAAACATGTAATGTTGTTCCACCTGCTACTGTGACAAACGTTTTAGGTTGGTGGGTAAGTTTGGAAAACAGCAGCATTATAGAATTGCACAATCCTCCAAAGCTTCATCATGGAAAAAGCAACTATAGTAAAGAGGATCTTCTCACACGTTTTCTTAAATTTATTGATAACAACAGTCAACCGAACGGACGTAGAGTCGGGAGTCATGGGCCTCTATTTTTTCTTAATTCGAAATTCGATCGCATCAATGCCCCATCTGCGAGCGAGGCAGGCAAACCTGATCAATGGAAAAGGCGATCTTTGGTGTACGAGTTTGTTCGTACGCTTGAGGAGAATAAGAGCATTTCAAATGGAACCGCTAAAAAGTGGTTAAAAATGTACAGACCAAAGCATGCGATCTGCCCCAAAAAGACAGATTACTGTGAAATGTGTGTTGAGTGCCAGGAACAAAAGAGAAGGCATGAAACGATTTCGATGAGATTACAACAAGAAGGTAACGGTAATGAAGATGAAATACGTGAGTATAAGGCACTTTCTGAATCGTACGGGTTGTTATTAGAAGAACATAAGATGGATGCCGCTAATGAACTTGATCACTATCGACATCAGACTAAGAAAAATCGCTCGTTATACAACCACCTTGAAGAATTAAGAAAAAGGGAGTCAAAATCGAAAGAGGAAAAAGTACAACTGCAGGAACTTACAGGTCAAATCACTTTCACTCTTTCTTTAGATTATCAGCAGTCCAAACTTACACCGCATTGGGGTTTTTCCGCTCAGCCAAGTGAAACATATTACCTGCGAAAATTGTCCCATAATATTTTCGGTATTGTCGATCACACGCTTGCTAAAAATGCTGTTTATGTTTTGGATGAACGAGCCGGCGGCGCCAAAAATGCGGATATTACAATTTCATCGATAGATCACTACATTCATCAACAGATACCCTCCTGGGCACGACACCTGTGTTTATTCATGGATAATGGAGCAACTAACAAAAATCAATTCATGATCCAATGGGCTATGGAGCTTGTTGAAAGGAATGAGTACGATACCATCCGCATGTGTTTTTTTGTTCCCGGACATGGAAAAAATGATGCGGATCGTCTTTTTTCTCGAATCTCTCATGCTTTTCATAATAATGATGTATTTGTTACTGAGCATCTTTTGAAGCTGATCCGAGATACACTCAGCCTGTCGGATAGATGCATTCATGCAACCAGTCGCGATATTGTGAATTGGAAGGGGCTGTTAGCGCAAAAGTATACTTCCTTAAAAGAAATCACGCGTTATCGTGATTTCCTAATTGAACGTAATGCTAAAGGGCGGGTTGTCGTATACCATAAAGGATGCTGCTATGCTGGGAAGTATGCTCATAAAGAACTTCTGAAAAAAAATGTTGATGCGGGGTTGGACCTAATGGGAGAAGTCAAAAATTTCACGTATGAAGCAAAAGGAATGAGTCCCGATTTGTCCAAAAAAAAGATGGCTGACTTGGTCAAAATGTATGACAAGTTTATAGATCCAATCTTACGTCCCAAATGGCTTCCCGCATCTTATACTACAACGACTCCACTTGTCACTACTTCTACACCATCTTCAGAATTAGCACGTGAGCACAGAGCAGCATTGAAGAAGAAAAATAAAGGGAAAAAGGAATCAAAGTAGAGTGCACATAAAATAACTTTTTAGAATGGCCGGTTCACATATGATCTTGTTTGGGTGCCATTCGATGATATTGCAGCAGTTACTGCAAAAAAATATGTTCAGCCTATTAATCGGTTTATGACAGATCCTAAACTTCTTGACCCTGAAATAGACTTGGGCGACTACTCTCAGAAATTATGGATAAACACGAGCTGGTTCGGAGATCCCGTTTACAGACAGGTGTATGGCTTCCCCTGTGAATATCCTACCAGAATTTTATGGTACAGGAAAGACCTTTTAAACAATGATACCGAAAAGAAGAACTTCATAAAGAAATACGGTTATGAACTTGCGCCGCCTACAAATTTTCTACAGCTCTACAACATGGCCGAATTCTTCACCAGGGATAAGGGAGAAAAATTGGCGGGTGAGACCCTTAAGAGAAATTTCTATGGCATTGGAATTTCCGGGAAAAGGCATTGGGCTGTTATTGGAGAATGGTTAGAATATTCACAGTCCTTCGGTGGAGGGCCGTGGGCCGGCACCGTAGATAACAATAATGATATCATTGTTAACCGTCCGGAAAATGTTGAATCTCTCAAAGCCTGGGTCTCTCTTTTTCGGTTTGCTCCCCCGGGTTGTGTCGATTGGTACTGGGATCTGAAAACAACCGCTTTCCAAAAAGGAAAGGTGGCCATGGCTTTGGCTTGGAATGATCAGGCATATGAAGTGGAAAATCCGAAGAATTCCTCTGTCGCCGGAAAAATGGGTTATGCCGTAAACCCAAGCAAAAAGTTCAAAATGAGTCACTTCGGCCCTTGGAGCTGGACGGTATCCGCCAAATCCAAAAACCCAGAAGCTGCGTATTTATATATGCAGTGGGTTCGTTCAAAAAATATTGCCCTCAAGTGCGCCATTGAGGGAGCGATGCCTTCCAGGTATTCAGTATATGCAAACCCGGAAGTCCAGAAAATTCCGTTTATGAAAGCGACTATGGAGGCATTACCGCATGCTATGACAGGGCCGGTCCACCTGCCTGAATGGGGTGCCATGTGCCAAGAGCTCCAACTCTATTTGACTAAGGCGCATAGACAGGAAATGACGCCAAAAGAGGCCTTGGATACTATAGCAATAAAATGGAAAGACATTCTAAAGACAAACCTGGTGTATCCGGCAGACGCTGCTAAGTAATATTATCCTTTAACTGTTCGGGAAAGATGTTCTTATTCTTTCCCGAACGCAACATATTCAAATCCAGTAAGAGAGCATTTTCTTAGGAGTCAATTCTAATTAAAAAATATCTTTTGTGCGTTTATGGACAGGTCAAAAAGAGATGGTATATGTGGGGGATGTGTTTGGAAAATATGGTTACAATTTTGTAAGAGAGCTCCATCGCCCCCAGTGGAAGGCCACCCAATTTCTTGAATCGGAGCCTTGTGAAAGGGATGGTTTTTTGGAGCAATTTCTAAAAAAATATTCAAAGCAATAGTGTCGCAAAAAGATGCCACGTTCCAGCAGGCTTACCTGATTATGTTGTGAAACCAAAGATCTTGGAAAACGATAGGAATAGGCTTCGATGAAGATTGCTAAAGGCCTTCACCAATCCGATTATGAAACCCAGTTGGTGATGAAGCCTTTAGCAGTTTGTTGTGTTCTATCCGGACCCTAATAGATAAAATGGAGTCACGTTTTTTCAAGACGTATATTCTACACTGATTCAAAGGAGAGTGACATTGATGAAACCGTTGCCCCGAGGAAAGAGTTTAACCATTTTGTTCCTGTTGCCTTCCATAGCCTTGCTGGCAGTTTTTAATTTGGCCCCGTTTCTATATGCCGTTTGGTTAAGTTTCACAAACCTAAATCTAAGACTTCCTTCCGGCTCCGGTAAATTTATTGGACTTGATAACTACAGACACTTACTGGATAGTGGTGAATTCGCCAATTCTCTTCTCCTGACTATTCTTTTTGTTATAGTTGTCGTATCGTTAGAATTTTTGATTGGTCTTACACTTGCTTTGCTACTCAATAGGGACTTTATGGGAAAACGATTTGTGATCCCATTGGTTTCGGTACCGATGATGATAGCACCTATTTGTGTCGGGCTGATGTGGAGAATTGCTTTAAACTACGAATTTGGAGTAACAACGTGGCTTATGGATGTTCTGGGCGTTGGCTTTGGTGATGCACTTCTCGGATCTAAAGCGACGGCCCTGCCTACTCTTATGGCTATAGATATCTGGCAATGGACACCTTTTATGTTTTTGATAATGATAGCGGGACTTCACGGCCTACCCAAAGAACCATACGAAGCAGCGCGTGTCGATGGCGCAAGTCGAGTGCAGATGTTCTTTCGCTTGACTTTGCCTCTGCTTAAACCATTAATCATTATTGCCCTGCTTTTGCGGGTGATCGATGCATTTCGCACTTTTGACCAGGTGCTCATTCTGACAGGAGGGGGTCCGGGTAACAACACAGAACTTCTTTCAATGTTTGCTTACAGGATCAATTTTAACATATGGGATTTAGGATATGGATCAAGCGTCATACTCGTAATTTTCTATATAATCCTGGTAATAATTGCCCTGTTTTATAATTCATTTCAGAAAGGGACGAGTTGAGGATGTTATGAGGACAGAACGTTCTGCTCCCTATTTCCTCTTTCACCTTGGTCATGTGTGTTTTGCCACTATCAATGTGTTTCAAAAGACCGTCGTTGAGATTTTTTAAACTCTGCCCGCTTGTTGAAGCACGGTTTTGCCGCCGTACCAGTAAATCAATACAGAAGTCCTTCAAGGAGAAGAACCATGGGTTTTCATACTGAAAATAAATCCTTTACTTTTAATCGCCATGAAAAAGCAAACGAAACGGGCACCTGGAGAGGAAAGATTTATCTGGCCCTTGCAGCAAAGGTCGGAATTGCATTAGGCGCAGTGCTTCTTGTCTTTTTCGAAATTATACCATTTTTATGGATAGTGTTAATGTCCTTTAAGAAAAAGATAGATATTTTCGAGCTCCCACCCACATTGATATTCTCTCCCACTCTCGATAACTATTATAATGCTTTTGTGGATGGGCCTTTTGGGCAATACCTCATTAATTCTCTAATTATTGACTTACCAAGTACCGTCCTGAGCATTTCCGCGGGTACTCTCACGGCCTATGCCTTTTCCAGGTTTAAAATTTTTGGAGAAAAGCACCTTTTCTTCTATTTTCTCACAACCAGAATGTGTCCCCCCATCGTCGTGGTCCTTCCCTTGTTTGTCATGTTTTCAAAAATGAATTTGTACGATACCTATCTAGGCATGATTTTTATCCACACTGTTTTCAATTTAGCGCTAATAGTCTGGTTGATGAAAGGTTTTTTTGATGAAATACCTGTTGAAATAAACCAAGCGGCTGCTTTAGATGGGTACAGTGAATGGGCCACCTTTCTGAAATTCGTGCTCCCATTAGCCCGTCCCGGGATTGTTGTTTGCGCTTTGTTTTGTCTTGTTTTTTCCTGGAATGAGTTCTTGTTTGCGCAGGTTTTGACACAATTTAATGCAGTAACTCTTCCCGCAGGAATTCCATCGCTCGTCACTTCACGTGGAACGTATTGGGGACAGGTTGCAGCAGTGGCTGTGGTTATCACGCTTCCCGTTTTTATTTTTTCGGTGGGATTTCACAAATACTTAATAAGAGGGTTAACTTTTGGCGCTGTCAAGACCTAAAAACCAACCCCTTGTCAAAAAAGTCTTTTGGAGACTTTTAAAAAGACCATTAACCTTCGGTGCTGTAAAACATTTAACGCACTGGTCATCTACACTTGAGGACTTACGAAAATGGGAATTGGAGATAGGATTTTTTGGTCAGCTATGAGTTTCATTGCAATTAGCCTTTTGTGGTTAAAATTTGTCGATGATTTTCTTCCTATGTGGGTATCGCTGTTTGTTTCGGGAGGTGTAATAGCAACTATACATACCCATCGAAAATTTAGAAAATGACTTCGGCTTCAAAGTTTTAGAGCAGAAAATACTCAGTAAAAAGGAACAGGGATAAATGGCTAAAGCTAACGCCCAATCGGCCCCTCAAATTTTTGAGAAAACGAATAGCTTTTTGTTCGGAGTTATGCTCATTCTTTTTTTTCTGTCTGGAGTTAGTGCTCTTATCTATCAGATAGTATGGATCCAAATGGCTGGCTTAGTTTTCGGGGTGGCTCCCTTTGCTGCGGCGACTATATTAAGTTCATTTATGGCTGGATTGACATTGGGAAGTCTTTTTTGGGGAAGAATTGCCGATAAAGTTGGACGCTCTCTAATCCTTTTTGCTTTTCTGGAAATAGGCATCGGCATTTCCGCCTATTTTTTCCCCGTAGCCCTTTCCAGTGTTCTCACCAGCTACACACACATATATCTCAGTTTCAGCACTGATTTCTATCTGCTCAGTTTGTTTAGATATTTAATCGTTTTTGCCTTGTTATTTGTTCCTACCTTTCTTATGGGCGGAACGCTACCGGTCTTAACCAGACTTAATGTTCAGAATCTAGCCGTTTTGGGGCGAAAGGTTGGGAAGCTTTATTCAGTGAACAACTTGGGTGCGGCTGCCGGCTGTTTTCTCGCCAGTTTTTTTTTAATACGCATTATCGGGCTTTCCAACAGCACGTATTTTGCAATGGCGCTCAATTTTTTAATCGGAGGCGTTGCCTTTGCGTTGCATGCATCACCTTTAAAGGTTTTCAAAGGCCATAATCCAATAAACAGGAAAAGTACCAGGCGGCCGGCCCTGACCGAAAACAAAAACGAGGATTCTTCAAATTGTACCCATGACCGCAAGTTGATCATATTTTTACTACTTGTCTTTGCCATAAGCGGTTTTATTTCAATGGTCTATGCGGTATCGTGGATACGAATGCTTTCTGCTTTGACCTTGTCTAATTCTGTTTATTCATTTAGCACTGTATCAATAGCGCTTCTCTTGGGGGCATCTTTTGGAAGCTTTATCTATGCCAAATTCCTTCATCAAAAAGGGGACCAACTTGCTTTGTTTGGTATGGTTCAATCCGGCATCGGTATTTCCGCCCTTTTCCTTCTTCCAGCATTTAATAACCTCCCTTCGATTATCAGAGAAACATTCCCTCTGGTATTTTCCAGTGAGCCGTCCTGGAGTATGTGCATCGTGTCGGAGTTCGTCCCCACCTTTTTATTAATCGTGGTCCCTGCCACGCTTATGGGCATAACTTTTCCATTAATGAGCGCCATTTATGCCAGGAACCTGAAGAAGATTGGGAAGAAAATCGGCCTGGTTAACAGTCTTGATACAGTGGGTGCCATTTTTGGAAGTTTTGTTGCAGGCTTTGTCCTCATTCCATTGCTGGGGCTACAAACTACAGTGGTCGTTCTTTCCCTTTTTACCATAGTCATGGGGGGAATTGTTGTATACGTGAATCCGGATGGCTCAAGACGCCTTAAACAAGGTTGCATAGGGATTTTGGCTACTTCCATTGTAATAAGTTATATTTTTATTCCTTTTAGGTTTGACTTCTGGCGAAATGACCTGGGTCCTATGGAGGAATTGCTGTATTACAATGAGGGCGTTGGGGGCACGACTACAGTCCGTGAGTATCTCCAGGTAAACGATCTGACGCGCGTTTTGGAAATTGATGGTACAAACGTTGCCGGCACCAGCTATATGCTGAAAAGCACGCAAAAACAACAAGGTCATTTGCCTCTTCTTCTTCACAAAAATCCCAAGAAAGTCTTGATTGTGGGATTTGGTAGTGGGGGGACTACCTATTCTGTTTCGAAGCACAATGTGGATAAAATAGTCGCTGTTGAGCTTGTCCCTGACGTCATAGACGCTGCTGAAAAACACTTCGAAGAGGTCAACCACGGAGTGATGAACGACCCTAAAGTGCACATCAGGATTGGGGATGGCAGAAATTTCGTTCTTACCACTCAAGAAACATATGATGTGATACTCACCGAATCCGTTCATCCTATATATTCTGGTAACGGAAGCTTATATAGCCTGGAATACTTTCAGCGCTGTAAGGAAATTTTAAATGAAGGTGGCGTGATGAGTGTATGGATTCCCCTATGGGCTTTACCAGAACACTATTTCAAGATGATTATTGAGTCTTTTTCTAAGGTATTTCAGCAGGCTACACTCTGGTATGCGCCTAATTGTCTTAACCGCCAGATATTGCTGATAGGCTGCAATGGCGATTTCAAAATAGACTTTCATTCCCTGAACACACGTCTTTCACAAGAGGACGTTGCCAGGGATTTGGAAGAAATCGGCTTGAACGATCCTTTTCTCTTGTTGAGTTCATTTATGTGTGGACCGAAAGCCCTTAAAAAGTACTCATCCGGAACAGATATTAATAGTGATGACCGTCCACTTCTGCAGTATTTTACCTATCCCTATTTAGCTTTTTCCGATACCGCAAGCTTTAATACAAAGCCTGTATATGAAAATTTGTTTAGCGTGATGCGGTTTCGGAAGTATGATGAACTAGCGGCTCTTCTGACCAAACTCGGTTCTACTGAGATGAAGATTAAAGAAAACAAAAGTGCCTTATCAACATACTTTGAATCTACAAAACACACAATGAATGGCGTCGTACGCTCATTACAATCCAATCAGATCGAGGCTATCAAAGAGTATTTTTCTGCCCTTGAGATTAATCCTAATGATACGTCAGCGCAGTATTTGCTCAATATGTCGCTAGAATTCATTTATGTAAGCCAGGGCAATGAGTTGCAGGCTGAAGGGAATATTGAAAATGCAATCCCTTTATACAAAAAGGCATTGGCCCTTAACCCAAAGTCTACCTCTGCGCTCTACAATCTTTCTCTTGCTGATTGGAAAATGGGTAGAGATGACAAGGCAAAACTTGGATTAAAGAGAATTTTGCGAATAAATCCTAAAATGAGAATCGCGCAAGAGATCTTGGACAAGATTGGTGATTCGTGATGTATAACGTGGGCCCCATTTCAAGACCGATTTTCATGAAATTCAAGGTTCATCTGGAAGCAGAAGGAGCCTTGGAGGGACTATCTATCCCGCTTGTGATAAGGCGCAAATTGTGACCCTGTCGCCGTCGTTAACGATATCTTCCAAGCTCCTTTTGGAGTCGTTGATGATTGCTATTTTGGGAATGTAGGCAGGAACCCCTAATGACTCAGCGATTTCCTTTACCGACAGTTTGTCTGGCACGTCAACAAAAAAAGGAGACTTCTCCCGGTCAGCTTCAGGAAGATATCTTTTGAGATGCGCCAAAAGATTTACCTCTATTCTCACGCCTGCCTCCCACATCCTGTGCCTTTCTTAACCAAAACGGCACCACGGCATTGGAACGAGACCCCGCAACAACCTTTATTAAGACGATATTTTAAACCTGACCCCAAAAAAGTCAACCCCCCGCAGAATCTGGGCCACATAAAAACCTAGCATCTGTCTTTCGAGGTAATGACTGTTTGGGGCCGGATTAGAAGCAATAAAACCAAGATCAATCAAAGCGGATTACGCCGCGTATATTCTTGCCGGCTAACATGTCATCAAATCCCTCATTTATCTGCTCAAGCCTGTATTCCTTGGTCACCATGTCATCCAGATTCACTAAACCGTCTTTGTAAAGCTGAAGCAGTCTCGGAACATCAGTGCTTGGATTGCAACCGCCATATAGAACTCCAAGGAGAGTCTTGCTCCAAAGAGCGAAATGTTCAGGGCTTGTTGGCAAACTCTCTGAGAAAAAGGACTCGTTTCCGATAAAGACAGAAGTTCCACCTTTTCCGGTCACTTCCATGGTTTCAGCCTGTGTTTTCTTCGTCCCGATTGCTTCAAACGCGTAATCCACGCCTCTACCTTGAGTGAGATCATGTACCTTGTCTTTCAAATTCTCTTTAGCATTGTTTATGAAATGGGTCGCGCCAAAGGTCTTCATCATCTCCAGCTTATCGTCATTGATATCCGCGACGATAATCATCCGTGCCCCGGCCAGTCGGGCGCCCTGAACAACGCTGGTTCCTATCCCGCCGCATCCGATGACAAGCACGGTAGAGCCCGGTTTTACCTGAGCCCTCTTGACAGCCGATCCCCACCCCGTTGGAACTGCGCATCCAACAATACATGCCTTTTCCAACGGTAAATCATTGTCAATAACCACGACGGAATCTTCAGGAACAACGGTATATTCAGAGAAAGTTCCCAAATAGTGCATTTGGCCGACGTCCTTGCCATCCAGAGTATGGAAGCGATAGGAACCGTCCAGCATGCACCCATCCAACAGACCCGCGCCCCGGTCGCACAAATAGGATTGCCCGTCCACGCAATAGGGACAAGAGTGATCGGCCGGCATCCAAGTGGCAACGCAGTGGTCCCCTTCTTTGACTTTGGTGACGCCCGGGCCTATCTTATCGACTATGCACCCCCCTTCGTGACCTAAAACCATCGGCAGAGGTGTCGGGTAGTTTCCCACGCGGACGTGATCATCTGAATGGCAGATACCTGAGGCCACAAGCCTTAAAAGGACCTCTCCCTGTTTCGGTTCATCCAATTCCAGTTCTTCAATAACCAATGGTTTCTTCAACTCGTGAGCAACCGCAGCTTTTATTCTCATCGTTAACTCCTTTCTCTTAAGGTTTCTACAATTAAACGTTTACAAGATTGGATGTAATTGACAGAAAGTTATTCACCTTTCCCTCTAAATTTCAGGAACCTTCCGATCCCTCAATTACATCCCCTTCTCCCAATTCTCCCGTGTTTATCATTCTTTCATGATCAAAGCTTCACCACTTTCTTTCTCAAAGAGATATATGCGGTCTGTATCCGCTGAAATCCAGATGCTTGTTTTTTCTTCAGTGTTAAAGGCAATTGGGGTAAGCGCCTTCAAGTTTCTCCCTGCTATTCGGAAAGTGATGAGTTTGTAATCTCCCACAAACTCAATAAGTTGTACCGTGGTTTTTAACGCTGATTCAACAGGTTCAAGGGAAATGAGTATCTTTTCAGGCCGAACTCCCACCAAAACATGACTTCCGGCCGAGGCTCCGGTGACACGCCTTGTTGTCCAGGATACCTGACCCTCGTCTCCGTGAATGGCTACCCGATGGTCACTTTCCAACGTGCCTTCGAGGAAATTCATTTCAGGATCACCAACAAAGCCTGCAACGAACTGATTTGCCGGATATTGATAGATCTCATTGACCATGCCAACTTGCTGGATCGTTCCCATATTCATGACGATCATTCTGTCTGCGAGGGCAACTGCCTCTTCCTGATCATGGGTGACATAGATCGTTGTGGCCTCCAGCTCATCGTGTATGTGCCGGATTCTTGCCCGCAATGTGCTTCTCAGTGCCTGATCCATATGGGAAAGTGGCTCATCCAGGAGAAAAACATTCGGGTCTCTGATCAGGGCACGAGCTAAGGAGACCCGCTGTTTCTGCCCACCACTTAGGTGTGACGGCTTTCTATCCAGGACTTCCTCCAGTTCGAATGCCCTTGCGATCGCTGTTACTTTGTTCTTTATCTCCCGTTTATTCATGCCCATGACTCGTAATGGGTAGGCAAGATTGCCATAAATGGTCAATGGGGAATAGAGAGCATAGGACTCAAATGCCAGGGCGATATTTCTTTCTCTGGAACTCAGATCGTTTACGATTTGATCATCAAAGAGAATATCACCGCGGCTCACTTGCTCCAGCCCTGCGATCATCCGTAGGCTCGAACTTTTTCCGCAACCGGATGGCCCCAGGATGGCTACAAATTCCCTATCTTCACAGCGGAAGCTGGCATCCTTGACTGCGACTACGTCTCCATCATAGATCTTCCATACATTCCTAAATTCAACGCTGCTCATATCACCTATCCTATTTGGAAATATCCATGGTCTTGCGGAAGAAAAACATGCATTGCTGATCGAACTGGATCCAAAGCTTCTCACCCACCTTGTAATGATCGGAATCCGTCCTAACCAACAGGAACACGTCTTTCAATTCAAAAGTAATAACACTGTTTTCGCCTTCACGGATGGTCGCATAGACGGGTAGGTCGAAAGCCATATCGGATATTCTTTCCCGTGAGATCTTGATATCCTGCGGACGAATGCCTATCCGGACCATTCTCCTATCATTTTCTTCCCATTGGGCATTCTTCAGTTTTTCCGTAAGTTCCGAGGCGATTGGGAAACTAAAATGCGGCGCGGCGGAAAAGAAGACGCCTTTTGAATTACCGAGAACCTCTCCATCAATGAGGTTTATTGGCGGATCCCCCGTCAGCTTGGCTGTGAAGTCGGACGCAGGCACATGGTAAATGTTTTCCGGTGTATCGATCTGCTCCACAATGCCTTCTCTTAGTATTAAGATATGGTCGGACAGCGCCAGTGCCTCCCTGTAGTTATGGGTCACATAAATGATTGTGATTCCAAATTCTTTGGCCAATTCCTTCAATGTTGCCCGCGTGCTTGTCCTCAGCTTGGCATCGAGATGGGCAATGGGCTCGTCCAGGAGATAGACATCCGGTCTCCTCACCATTGTCCTGGCCAAGGAAACGCGTTGTTTTTGTCCGCCGCTCAGATGCTGGGGTCTTCTATCAAGAAGCTTCTCAATACCGAGAAGCGTGGCCATTTCTTGGACCCGTTGTCTTTCCTCGGAACTGGTGATGAGGCCCTTCATCTTGGGTGATCGTAAAGGAAACGCAATGTTATCGTACACCGACAGAAATGAATACAGCGCATAATTCTCGAAAGCCATGGCCACATTCCTTTCCTGGGGAGGGAGTTTGTTCACCATCTGACCCCCTATGTAAACATGTCCTTCTGTTGGCTCCTTTATCCCGGCGATGAGCTCGAGCATGGTCGTCTTTCCTGCCCCCGAAGGCCCCAGTAAAGTAAAAAACTGCCCTTCCTTACACTCAAAGCTTACCTTGTTCAAGGCGACTAAATCATCGTATCTCTTGGTAATGTTTTCGACCTTCACATCGGCCATAGAATCAACCTCGTGCTCCCTTCTCTGACTTAGCTTTCCCCCCCGGACCCCAAACAACGAACAGGACTCCGGTAATAAACCCCAATATGGCGCCTACCCACAACGGTGCAAATGTTTCAAAAATGCCAATCCATAGGAACAGGGAGCCGATAAAAATCATGATTCCCCAAAACAGCCTGTCCCCAAATTCAAGTTTCATGTGGAATACCTCCCCCCACCGCTTCACCTCGCATACATGTCCCCCTGCTATCCCTTAACCGCGCCAAATGTAAGCCCCCGCACAATGTATCTCTGCATGAACCACGCAGCTGCCAGGGTGGGCAAAATGGCAATGCCCATCAGCGCCGCCATGGGTCCCCACTGGACTTGAAGAGCTCCCCAGAAATTTGACAACCCCACGGATACCGGAACCGCAACCCTTCGGGTAAACAGGAATGCATAAAAAAATTCATTCCATGACCATATGAGACAGAAAACAGCGGTTATTGCCGCTCCGGGTTTTATCAGCGGAAATACAACTTTACCGAGAATACTAAAGCGGTCGTATCCGTCTACCATAGCCGCATGTTCCAGCTCAACCGGAATTTCCTTGAAAAATCCGTAGAGGAGAAAGGTTGCAAACGACATGTTGAAATAAAAATAGAGCAAGATGACCCCGAAGTGCGTGTCCAGCAAACCCAGACTTCTGAAGACGAGGAAGAAAGGAAGCGCGGCAACCACGCCCGGAAACATCCGCGTTGAAATGGTTACAAAGAGCAAATGCCCTTTGCCTGTGTTAAAACGGGCAAAGCTGTAGGCGGCGGGCATGGCGACGATCATCACCAGTACGGTGCTGCATACAGCCAGAATTGCCGAATTCCACAGCTGACCCAACGAGGGTCTCGTCTCAACCAGGAACTGGTAATTGAAGAACGTCGGAACAAAGAATATTTTGTCCGCCTGAAAAATGTCATCCGGGGACTTAAAAGAAGTGATATAGACCCACAAAATTGGAAATACAAACATAATAAGCATGATAACAATGGCAAGCCAAAACAGCACTCTTTTCAATTTCTACCTCCCACTTACAAAAAATTCTAATGCCCTTGATCCATTGCCTTGATAAGGCTGCGATACAAGATGGCGCAAATTATGATTGTTACAAATAAAGAAAAAATGGCCAGCGCCGAACCTTGGCCGATGTCAAAGAAAACAAAGGACACCCGGTAAACCATCCAGTCCAGCAGTTCCGTTGAATTCCCCGCTCGGGTGGTTCCATAAAGGGGATCGAACGTCCTGATCAGCCACATGGTTCTGAGCAAAATGATGATGATTATAAGCGGTTTGAGCATGGGAAGCGTGAGTGTCCGGAATTTGTACCACGCTGAAGCCCCATCCACATTTGCAGCTTCGAACTGATCTTTGGGCAGCCCTTTCAATCCCGCCAACAAGACGAAGATGGAAAAAGGAAGCCATCTCCAGATCTCGATAGCCATTATGGTATATAAGGCATATTTTGCTTTTCCGAAGAACAGTATTTTATCGAAGCCGAACCAGTCCAGGATTTGGTTGACAATGCCGAACTGGGCATGGAGCATGTAGTTCCAAAACATGGACATGGCCAGGGGCATAATGAGGAGAGGTAAGAAACAGAGCCCTCTAATGACGTTTTGTCCTTTGAACTCCCGATTCAAGAGAATGGCAATGGACATTCCAAGCGTGATCTCCACAATGATACAGGTGACCACCATAAGGGAGGTTCTGCCTGCAGCGGACCAAAATACGCTGTCATGCAATATTTTTCTATAATTATCAAATCCCACGAAGTTCGGTGCGTCTCTCAGAATGTAATCTGTAAACCCCATGAATATGCAGTAAAAGGTTGGATAGAGCATGAAAACCACTAACGCTAATAGGAGCGGGATAATCAGAAGCCATTTAAAGTAGGCCTCAGTTTCAAGCTTGGCTCTTATCTTGCTACCCCTTTTTTTTGACACAGGCAACGTCTTTTCTGGGAGCACCGTCTCTGCCATCTCTCTTTCCTTCCCTAATTATTCAATTCACAATACACATAAAAGCAGCAAAGGGGACATTGGTTCCCATTTCAGGAATCAAGGAATGGGTAAGCCAGTGCCCCCTCATAAGCCTTCAGAACGCTACGGATTATTTTATAACAGGAAGATCCCCATATTTGGTCTGGATCTCGGTAAACTGTTTGATCCACTCTTCAGTACTTTCTTTAGGTGTTTTTTTCTTTACACCATTTTCATGAGAGACAATCATCATCTGGTCATATAGCTTGCCAAAGGCTGAACTATTAAAATGGAGATAATCGTTGGCATCGGATGCCTGGGACTTAAATGTTTCAAGGATGGAAGGGATCCATCCAAGGGTCGCATAATATTTAGGTTCTCCGTATTTGGGGAGCTCGAGTACATCCACTCTGGGCGTGGCCCATCCGCCGTCACACATAGCTTCCTGGACCTCATAGGAGCCCAGATACTTCAGCAGCCAATAAGCGGCCTCGGGGTTCTTGCTGTCCACGTTTGGCGAGAGGTGAAAATTTCCTGTGTAAGGCCGCATACCGGGGGTTACGAAGGCCCCCACCTTGGCCCCGGGAACCTTTTTCTCAACCGGGGAAACCAGCGGCCAGATTGAACTGTACATGGGACAAAGAATCATTGTATTACCCGCGGCGAATTCTGCGCTAGCAAAGTCCCAATAGGCATTATCAGATCCAGGAGGAGCGAACTTCATGCACTGCTGATAATTGCTGAAAGACCATTCAAGTAATTTCTTGTCATTCTCGGTGATTTTAAAACCAACCGGCTTTCCAACTACCAGGCCCCCTTCTCTGACGGTGGTCGCCCAACGGCCTCCTTTGCTCCAAAGGCGCGAGCCGACTTCATCTTGGACGTGTGGATACCTTCCGGCCATCATGGACATGCCGTAAATGTCGTGACCAAGCGTTTCGCCTTTCAGCTTGTCGCCCTTCTTTCGGGTAAAAAACTCAGCCTGATTCAATATCTGTTCCCACGTAACGGCCGGGGCCAGATCGTAGCCATATATTTTCTTGAAATTTGCTTTTTCTTCTGAGTTTTCGAAAACGTCCTTTCTGTAGGCCATGATCATGGTGTAGGTCTGCACAGGAATTCCCATAAGAACATCATCCTTGGTAGAAGCCATTCGAAGCATTCCTGGATCAAACCCCGCGAGATACCTTTGCAATCCTGCAATCCCTTGAGGGTCGTATTTCAAAGCCAAATCCCCGATGGGATAAAGATAGTTCTTCCATTCATTTGTCCAGGAGGACTCGGTAACCACAATATCATATGCGCCGGTTCTGGCTTGAAGTTCCATGATTTCTTTTGCGTAGAGCGCATTGAAAACAATGACCTCGTGTGTTACTTTAACCCCTGTTTTTTCCGTAAACTTTTTTAGATACGGCACGCAAATATCGGCTAAATCAGCCAAGGCTACATGAATTGGTTTCTTGTTTTTTATTTCCGGGATATTCTCAAGACCAAACCTGTCTTGTGCATTGGCAGTGAAAGCCGAGGTTCCTATGAACGCAGCTAAAACAACGGTTAAAAAGATGATTCTTGATATATTTTTTATCATGGCCAATCCCTCCTTAAGCACTTTTGGAAGTTAGAAGAAAAAAATCTTTTGGAGCTTGAACGCGGTAAAACAATAGACCACCTCGCCTGCATATGCAGTTACATCTTTACATCTGAAGTTATCCCCCCTCTCTTTTGCCGTTTCAAAATACGAAACACTATTCAAAAATAATTTAAATTTGTCAAGTTTTTTTCTCGCTAAAAAACAAAAAACTGGTTTTTATTTAAGTCGGAGGCCTATCCGGATATTGCACATATCTCCTTTTCGGAATCGGAGTTGGGTTTAAGGCCCAATTATTATCACATCGAACGTCGGTGTGACGGCCACATCTTTATAATCTTGCTTGCCTATCATATCATGTAAACCATGAGGACCAAACTGAGGAAAAAAAAGGAATTCATTCTTATTTGGAAACGGTTCGTGTGCG
>Ga0233431_1003660_pt1 | contig 17891 bp, 7 predicted proteins | sample SI_118_April2016_FD_179867 | JGI IMG/M metagenome (GOLD analysis project Ga0233431, IMG submission 179867) | Seawater microbial communities from Saanich Inlet, British Columbia, Canada - SI_118_April2016_200_MG | ecosystem: Environmental > Aquatic > Marine > Inlet | place: Canada: British... | reverse complement strand
TGATGTACCTTTTCAAGAATATGGAATAGATTCCATCATTTCTCTAGAACTAATGAAACCTTTAAAAGATAAATATGGATATTTGCCAGCAACCCTTTTATTTGAGCACCCAACAGTAAATGAACTAGTGGGTTATTTACATAAAAATTTCAATATAACTAATTCTAACAGTATACAGGATGATGTTCAGCAACCTTCAATAATTAATCTTGGAAATACTGATGAGCAAAGAAATAAGAGAACTATTCATTCTTTTTTAAAAGATGATATTGCAATTATTGGTATGACTGGTCAATTTCCTCAAGCAGAATCATTGAGTGAATATGCAGAGAACTTAATTCTTGGAAAAGATTGCTCTTCAGTAATACCTACGTCCAGATGGGATAAAAAAGATTTTATAAAAAAAGAGTTTCCCTTTAATGGAGGAAGCTATACTGAGGTCGGTTCTTTTATTAAAGATGTTTATTCTTTCGATAATGATTTTTTTAATATTTCACCTAATGAATCTAAAAAAATGGATCCTCAGGAACGACTTTTTTTACAAAATGCTTTTCATTTGATTCAAGATGCTGGTTATAAACTTACTGACTTGAAAGGATCTAATACAGGAGTTTATGTAGGAGTGATGAATTCTACATATCATTGGCATACTAGAAAAAACAACACTGATCCGATTCCAACTGCATTAAAGTGGTCTATATCTAATAGAGTTTCTTATTTTTTTGATTTTCATGGACCGAGTATGGCAATCGATTCTGCTTGTTCATCATCTCTATCAGCATTACATTTGGCGTGTCAGGCATTAAAAACAGGTGATTGTGATCAAGCTATAGTTGGTGGAATTAATTTGATTTTACATCCAAGACAGTATGAATTGTTATGTGGAATGTACATGTTGTCGAAATCAGGAAGATCTTGTCCTTTTGGTAAAGGAGCTGATGGATTTGTGGATGGTGAAGGTGTTGGTCAAATATTTTTAAAACCTTATAAAAATGCTGTTAAAGATGATGACAGGATATATGCTGTTATTATAGGGAGTTCCTTAAACTCCGGAGGTAGAGCCAACGGTTATACAGCTCCAAATGCTAAAGCACAGGGAGATTTAATAAAAAGAACTTTTTTAAGAGCCAACATAAAACCATCAGAAGTAAGTTATGTAGAGGCTCATGGAACTGGTACTGAGTTAGGAGATCCTATAGAGGTTCGTGGTTTGTCCATGGCTTTTGCAGATGTTGAAAATGGTACAATCCCGATTGGGTCGGTTAAGTCCAATATTGGTCATTTAGAGTCAGCCGCAGGGATGAGTAGTCTTATAAAAGTAGTTTTACAAATGAAGAAGAACATCATTTTCCCTTCTATAAATGCAGAAGAAGAAAATAAGCATTTGAATCTGGAGCAAACGCCTTTTTATATTAGTAAGAAGGTTTGTCAATGGAACTTAAAAAAAGATAAAATTGCTTGTGTTAGTTCTTTTGGAGCAGGTGGATCAAATGCAAATGTTGTTATAAAAGATTATCAAAAATCTATTGAAGCAAACTTTTCTATTGAAGATGATTATTATTTTATTACGATATCTCACCGAAATTCATTTGGGCTGCAGATGCAGTTAAATGCTTTGTATAATTGGTTGACTAAAAATTATGTTGATATGTATGGGCTAGCATATACCTTGAACTGTGCACGGGATCATTTTACATGTCGTCGAATTTTTGTGGTAAAGAGTCAAAATGAACTTTTGAAACTTATTAGTTTAGATTTGACTGACTATCATAATAAAGAAACAGTAGTTAATCAACAAGGAATGTTGTCTGATATTGATACTGAAAATCTTTTTATACGAAATTATAAAGCCTCAGAGGTAATAGGTAAGTATCTTCAGGAAGGCAATATACCATGGGACAAACTGTATCCTAAAAAAAATATTCTTGACTTACCCAAATATCAGTTTGTAAAGAACTTTATGAAAATTGATAGTGTTGAATCTCCAAGTCCGGATGAAAGTGAAATAATTAAAGATCACAATATTAGTAAAAATCAAATGGCACCAGCCTCTTGGGTTATTTCTAAGCTATATAAAGAATTTGCGAAAAGGTTAATTGTAAACATTAAAGATCTAAAATGGCTAATGCCAATACTTTCATTTGATGATCTAAAAATAAATGTGCTTGATGAACAAAGTGGTAAAGCTAATGGTTTAGATAAACATTTTCAGTTCACAACTAAAGATTCAAAGAATGTGTTATGTCAGGGTAACTTGATGATTAGTAATAATGTAGAGTTATTAGAAAAATTTTATATGCCTTTTCTTGACTATGTTTTTATACAGAAAAATGAAATTTATGAGACTTTTAGGCAGCGAGGATATTTATATGGTTCAAGTATGCAAACTTTGCAATGGGTTAAAATGTCTAATAAAAACAATATTAACAATAAAGGTTTGCAAGCTCGATCTCAGTGTATTAAAGGGTTTTTAGGGAATACAAAAGACTGGGGGTACTCTGTTTCACCGGCTTTGTTGGATGGCGGTTTACAACTAGCTATATTACTTTTTGAGGATCGACAATTATTATCAAATAATACTAGTTTTGTTCCATTTGTTTTGGAGGAATGTTTTGTTTCTAGTTTTGATCGTAATGAAGCTGTTTATTGTTACTGCATTCTAGATAATAAAAAATCAACAGATTATGTAATTACATGTGATTTTTATTATACTAATTCAAAAAATGATGTTATTGCAAAATTCATCGGATTACAGTCGGTGATTTTTACTAAAAGTCACTCTGTTGTGGAGAATATCATTAATGAAAAATTTATAGTAAAGGGGAACGTTCAGGCTCTTCATTTTTAGTTAGGTAGATTAGTTATATTGCAAAAAACATTTTATGAGGATTAATTAATGGAAATAGCAATGTTTCCGGGACAGGGGTCTCAATATATTGGAATGGGCGATAAGTTGTTTAGAAAATATTCTGAATATACTGATCTTGCTTCTGAAATATTAGGATATTCTATTTTAGATGTGTGTGAAGGCTGTTCTTCTTTTGGTTTGGAATCTTTAAATCAAACTTTTTATGCACAGCCGGCAATTTTTGTCTTATCTTGTTTAACATTTATAGATTATCAAAGTAATGCTAAATCAAGCTCTAATATAGATATTTGTATTGGTCATAGTCTTGGACTTTTCTCATCACTTTTTGCTGCAGGTATTTTTACTTTTGAACAGGGACTGGAAATTGTAAAAACAAGAGCTTCTTTGATGCAGAAGGCATCAGAAGGCGGGATGGCTGCAATTATAGGAGAAGGGGTTAGAGATCTTTATTCTTTGCTTATTTCCAATGAATTTTTTGATATAGACATAGCAAATTATAATGGACCTAAACAGGTTGTTATTAGTGGACCGGTGGAAAGCATTGTTAATGTGCAAACATTTATAGAGAGCCAAGGGATGCGTTATATAAGATTGAATGTTAGCGGAGCTTTTCATTCAAAATTAATGGAACCTGCAAGAATTCAGTTTGCAAATTATTTGACTAATGTTGAGTTTAACGAACCGAACTTAAAAGTGATATCTACAACAAATGGTGAAGAAATTTCTTCTAAATTTATGATCGAAGAGTTGAGCTATCAACTTGTAAGGCCAGTAAGATGGTATCAAACAGTTTTATCCTTATATAAAAAGTATTCAAATGTAACATTTGTAGAATTAGGACCAGGTAGTGTTCTAACAAGTTTAAATAATTATATTTTATAGTGATTGACATGGAATGTTTAAAGAAAAAAAAGATAGGAATAATTGGAGGGGGATGTGCAGGAACTACTCTTGCATGGCTACTTTCAAAAGATCATAATGTAAAACTTTTTGAAAATTCAAGCAAGTTAGGAGGGCATATCTATACACATAGACTAAATGTCGATGAAGAAGAGATTCCTATTGATATGGGTGTAGATCATATAAATGAAAAATTATGTCCAAACATTTTTGCTGTTTTAAATAATTTTGGAATAAAGACTTTTGCGGCTCCACTTTCTATGAGCGTTTCGTTTTGTAACGAAAATGATAAAGTGAGTAGGTGGAGTAATTCTACTTTAAATGGAGAGTTAAAGAAAGAATTGTGGATAGAATTAAACCGGTTTCATGAAGATATGACTTCTGTTGCAGCTAATATTGGTCCTGAATATATAAAAACAACTATTAGGGATTTTCTAAGTGCAAATAATTATTCAGAGAAGTTTGCTTTAAAAGCTTTGACACCCCTTTTGACTTCGTATTATGGACCTCGAGCTCCATCTTTAGACTATAGTTTGTTTTATACAGCCTTGTCATTCGACATGAACTTGTTGTCATTTGTATCTCCCGGTTATTGGAGAAAAACAGTAGGAGGAATGATCTCATATATAGAAAAAATGTATGATGTTATTAAAGATTATACTTATTTGAATTCCGCCGTTTATAAAGTAAGAAAAAAAACTAATAATAAAATAGAAATTGTATTAAAAAGTGGTGATAGTCATGAGGTTGATGAAGTTGTATTTGCAACTCATGCTGATATAGCTTTAGAATGTATCGAAGATCCATCTCATCTTCATAAAGAAATTTTAAGTAACTTTGGTTATACTCCAATAAATAGTGTCGGACATTTTGATTCTGATGTAGATCAGAATGCGACAGCTCAAGAATATTTCTCTTTTTATCACGGTAAGACACAAGAGTATGGTTCTCTTAGCAGAATTAATAATCATCTTTATCCTTACAGGCATATTAAAAAACCTTTAATGGTGACATTCGACTCAATAAAAAAAATTGATGAGAACAAGATATTCGATAAAAAAAGTTGGAAATTGCAAATGCTTAGACCTAGAGATTCTTTATTTCGGTCTCGTATTCGAGAAATACAGGGTGTTGATAATTTGTGGTTTTGTGGAACAGATACTAGTATTACAGGCCATGAAGGAGCTATGGTTTCGGCTTTTGTTCTTGCTGATAGATTAGGTGTTGAATATATCTATAAGGATAATAAAAAAGCATTAGAGCAATTTAATGTTGTTAAATTTGTAATGGGTATTTAAGGAGTTGAAATGTTGCTGGATAGAAAAAAAACGTGTGTGGTGATCTTTAATATGCAATTAGAGATGATTCCTCTTTTAGAAAATAGCGTTTTGTTGCTGAATAATTGTATATGGTTGGCAGATCTTTCAACTGAGTTAAACTTGCCTTTGATTATTCTAGAACATAAAAAATTAGGTCAGCTATCTCAACTCCTTGTAAATGTATCACCAAATGCAAAAATCATTCAAAAAGATTTTTTTGACTGTACTTTACAAGAGAATATCAAAAAACAGTTGCTTGATATTGAAGCTGAACAATTTGTTTTTGCTGGAGCAGAGACTCATGTTTGCCTTTTTCAGTCAGCATTAGGTTTGCGTTCTTTAGGTAAAAAAGTCTATTTGTTAGGAGATTCAACATCTACAAGAAATGTTGTGGATTATAATTTGGCACTGCAACGATTTAATCGGTTGAATTTTGATGTGATATCTCAAGAAATGTTTTTTTTCGAGATGATAAGGAATTCAGAAGTAGCTGAATATCACGGTTTGGCAATGAAGTTTTTAGATGGTAGATATATAAGCTAATCTATACTAGTAAATAGGATCTGTTATGAATTTATTTGATATGTCATATGTTGAAGATAGTTATTTGAACTTGAAGATAACTAGTGAGCTAGCTTTAAATAACAGAAAAGTATTACTGCTCGTCGATTCAAGAAGTAATGATTTTGCTAAGACTTGTTATGAATCAGACTTTTCTGTGAAATTGATCAAAACAGATTTTGAGAATCCATTATTTTCTTTAGAAAGATTAATCAATGAAATAGAGCAAGAAACTATTCATGATAGCTCAATATTGATTGTTAGCATGCTAGGGTTTGATTTAACCATTGATAATGGTTTTAATTATTCTGTAGCAAGTTCATATATATCTTTTTTTGGACTTATGTTTAAGAAGTTAATTGATCTGAAAAAAGATATAGAAATAATAGGAATAGGGCATTTGACGAGTTCTTGTATTTCTTTATTTGAAGGAGTAGCCTTTAGTGCTGTATATGAGGCTAGTCAGATTAAATCTTGCTCTTTGAAAATTGATAAAGTTTATTCTTTTAAGGAAATTCTTACTTTCAAAAATCAATGTTTTAATTCCAAAAAAGGATTACGATTTATTTTCTCAAATGGTGTACTTAAAGTACAAAAACCATTGCTAGTAGATAGCTTCGATTCTTCCTTGAAAGGAATGCCTTTTTTTCAATCTAATGGTGTTTATGTCCTGCTTGGAGGAAATGGAGGAATAGGTCAGTTATTATCTAAGTATCTTGTAGATGAATATAATGCTAAAGTAATTATTGCTGCTAGAAGTAACCTTGATCAGTTTCAGGTTGAAAAACTCAAAAAGTTAGGAGTGGCATCATATTTTAGGCTTGATATTTCTAATTACAAAGCTTTGGAAGAAACTCTAATTTACGTAAATGATTATTATGACCGTATTGATGGGGTATTTCATCTAGCAGGTAATATTAACGATAGATTATTAAGAAATTTTGATATTTCTACTGTTGATAATGTATTAAAGCCCAAAATACAAGGTGCTCTTAATTTAGAAAAAGTATCACAAAAAATCGATTTGGGTTTGGTTTGTTTCTTTTCCTCCCTTTCTGCAATTATTGGGAATATAGGTCAGTCAGTTTATGCTTCTGCAAATGCTTTTATAGATGATTTTTGTATGCATATGAGAAAAAATAGACGTAGTAAATGGGTTTCAATTAACTGGGGAGCATGGGAATCAGAAGGAATGCAAATTAATCCATTATCTTCGGATCTTATTCCGCTGAAAGTAGATGATGCTTTTGAAGGGCTGTCTATAGCTCTTTCTAATGTAGAAAAGCAGTATGCTATATTTGCAGGTAAGATCGAATTGTTTGGTAAAGATGAAATTTCATATCATGAAAATAATTTAAAAGAAGAATCTTTTCAAAAAGAGAAAATGAAAAGTGATGATTCATATCTAATAATAGAAAAATGGCTTTATGATAATGTTAAGAAGTTTTCAGGGATCACTAATCTAGATCCTAATCAATCCTTTATTGATTCGGGAATAGATTCTGTAGGCATAATAAATATTGCATATTCTATTGAAAACTTCATTCAAAAATATGTTCCAGAGTATAAGCTAAACAAGTCTGTACTTTTTGATTATTCAACGGTCAACAAACTATCTATATATTTGCTAGAGTCATCTCCTTTTGCAACAAATAAGGAAATCCTAATAGGATTGACTAATATAACAAAACCTTATGATACAGGTAATATAAGTAAAAAAGAAGATGATGATAAACTTATTAATACTGCAACGACTAATGAAAAACAAGAACCTTTACTAGATGAAGATAATCAGAATTATAGTAAAAATGATCAACACATTGCAATTATTGGAATAGCAGGAGAATTTCCTGGTGCAGACTCTATAGATGAACTGGAAAAAATATTAATAGATAAAAAGTGTACTGTTAAGCAAGTGCCGACAAGCCGTTGGGATTGGAAAAAGTATTATTCGTCGGATATTAATTGTTCTACCAAGGGATATTGTAGGCATGGCGGTTTTATAAATAAAGCAGCTGAATTTGATCCTGTTTTTTTTAATATTTCTCCATCTGAATCAATAAAAATAGATCCTCAGGAAAGAAGGTTTTTACAAATGGCCTATCATGTTCTTGAAGATAGTGGGCATTTTTCTAATTCCAGACATGATGTTGGAGTATTTGTCGCAGCAATGTTCAATCATTATCAAAATCTGGACAATGATAAATTACCAAGCATTAATAGTTCGTTTTCTTCAATAGCAAACAGAGTTTCTTATCATTTTGATTTTAATGGCCCAAGCTTTTGTTTAGACAGCATGTGTTCTGGGTCGTTAACTGCATTGCATCTAGCAATCCAAAGTATAAATAACAATGAATGTTCAAAAGCAATTGTTGGCGGGGTAAATATTATGCCTCATCCTGAGAAATATAATATTTTATCGAAAGCAGGCTTTCTTAGCCCTAGTGGAAAATGTCAAAGCTTTGGTGTTGATGCTGATGGATATATTCCTGGTGAAGGAGTTGTTGCTATTGTTGTCAAGAAGCTCAGTGATGCTATAAAAGATAATGACCGTATTTATGGGGTTATTAGAGGTTGCAGTATAAATTCAGTAGGTAAATCTTCAGGATATAATGTTCCTTCGTCAAAATCTCAGGCTATGGTCATAAAACAGGCCTTGAAAAAAGCTGAAGTTCCATCTGAAAAAATATCTTATATTGAAGCTCATGGCACAGGAACGCGTTTAGGTGATCCAATTGAAATAGCCGGGCTGAAAGATGGGCATCTTTCAACTTTTTCCGAAAATTTGACATGTTGGGTAGGTTCTATTAAAAGCAATATAGGTCATCTAGAATCTGCAGCAGGTCTTGCTGGCTTGATTAAAATTTTATTACAGTTCAAGAATAAGAAAATTTTTCCAAGTTTATTTTCCCAAATAGAAAATCCTGATCTTGGGATTGTAGGTAGCAAATTTAAAATAGCAAAAGATTTGCTTCCATGGGATACGGTTAACAAAAGGTATGCAGGGGTAAGTTCTTTTGGTGCTGGAGGATCAAACGCACATGTTATTTTAGAGGAGTTTCATTCTCATTCACAAAGAGATAATATTGAGCAAGAAAGATATATAATTCCAATATCTGCAAAGTCATTAAATTCTTTAGAAAAACGCATCGATGATCTATTGCAATTTTTACAAAATTTTCCTGATGAAAGATTGTATTCATTAGCTTATACCCTAGCTTGTACTAGGGAACATTTTAGTTATCGCTGTTGCTTCATTGTTTCGGATAAAGAAGATTTTATTAAAGCTTTGATTGAGAAAAAGGGAAATTATAAAGCAGATAATCTTATAGATGAGTCCATAATTGATGAGTTGACAATTGCATATAAAAGATATCTCAGTGGTGAAAATGTCAATTTTTCTCAGTTCTTTTCAATAAAAAGTATAACAAGTTTGCCATTTTATCCTTTTGAGTCAAATAAGTATTGGCTTGACTTTGCTAATGTTAATGAATCTGCTAAAATAGAGCCGAAAAAAGCTTATCTAGATAATAAGGGATTATTTCTATCTCCAACTTATAATAGAATTTTTGAAATCAGTGAAAATACTAGTAATGAATATGACGATAAAATTCTAACAATATATGTTAATGCTTTAAATGAAGATGTTGATCGAGTTGAAAAAAATCAGCAAATATATTTTGTTTTTGAAGGGTCTGATCTTGCCTTCGATAAGAAGAGAGTAGCTTTAAATTATGATAAAGAAGAACAATGGGATAATTTTTTCTCTAAGATAAGAAAGGAGAAAAAATTAGATGGATTGAAAATTGTGATCTTTCCTTTGAAAGAAGAAAGATGTGAACCTGAAAAACTAGTTTATAGATATTTCTACATGGCAAAAGCTCTTGTAAATATAGAGCTTCCTATTCATTTTATTGTCATTGCTAAAAAAAACAATGTATCTAAACTTGATAAAATGCATCACAGTTTGCATGGATTGTTTAGAACTTTATCGATAGAAAAAAATAAGACTACATCAACTTTGATTGAAATAGATTCGAAAGAATTGTCTAGAGCTTTCCCTATTAGCTTAAGTGTTGGCAAATTTGCCAAAGATCATGAATTTGGAAGATTTTTTGTTTCTAACAATGTTGTTTATCAATATGAACTAAAAGAGTTATTGCTAGATGACAAGAATCAGCGTATTAGAAAAAACGGAGTTTACCTGATAACAGGTGGATTAGGGGAAGTCGGTAAAGTTATTTCTAAATTCTTATTGGAAAAATATTCTGCAAAATTAATTTTAGTCGGTCGCTCAAAAATAAGTCAGCAGAGTCTTAGACAGCATTTTGAGGAACAATATTTAGGAGAAATTGAGTATTATTCTGCTGATATAACCGATATTGATCAGGTGCAACGGATAATAGATAAATCTGTAGAAAAATTTGGTTCTATAAATGGGATCATTCATAGTGCAGGGATTATAAGCGATGGTCTTTTTATTAATAAAAAACCGGATGACTTTGTAAAAACTATAATGGTAAAGGCAAAAGGAGTTGAAAATCTCGATTATTGTACAAGAGAAATTCCTTTAGATTTTTTCACCTGTTTTTCATCTTTATCGAGTATTAATGGAAATGTTGGCCAAAGTGATTATGTCGTTGCTAATAATTACTTAGATTTATTTGCAAGTATGAGAAATAACGATGTTTTAAAGGGGAAAAGATCTGGAACAACTCTTTCTATAAATTGGCCTCTTTGGTCAAGTTATGATGATCGATACAATATGCTTAACAATTATCTGAGGGAAACTTATGGTATTGAATCACTGCCAAATGATATAGGTGCTTTATTATGGGAATTTATGGTTAATAGAGTCTCATCAGATATGTCCCAGGTTATACCTCTTTTGGGGTCTCATAAAATTATTAAGGAAAAATTTTTAAAAAAGTTTCAAATAAAACAGACAGGTAATATCTCTGATCTTAATAAAAAAGAGCAACCTGATAACGATGTAGATCATGTTGACGAACATTTGTCTACGGATATGACAGTACAAAGGGGCTTAAATCATCATATAAATGACATTTCAGATATTGTAAAAAATGTAACAGGGAGAAGTGATGTAATCTTGGATCAGGATGTTTCATTTGGAGATCTTGGTCTTAATTCGATTATGTTACAACAATTAGCTAAAGAATTGAGCATACAATATCAGATCTCTATACCGCCTCTTGTTTTATTTAAATATAACTCTATAAATAAAACAATTAACTACATTCAAAGTAAAATTGTAAAAAAGAATATTTCAGTATCTTCTGATATAGAAGAAAAAGGTTCTAAATTAAACAATAAAAATAACAAAAGCTCTTTGAAAATAGCTATTATAGGCATAAATGGCATAATGCCCGGGAGTAGAAATTTAGATGAATATTGGCAAAACTTAATAGAAAATAAAAATTTGATCAGTAAGGTTTCAAGATGGAAAGATAAAGAATACTTTGCTGGAACAATACCAGATTACGACCATTTTGATCCAAATTTTTTTAATATGTCTATTAGGGAAGCTGTGTTGTTAGATCCTCAACAGAGGTTGTTCTTGCAGACAAGTTATAATACTATTTTAGATGCTGGATATAGACCTAGTGAGCTTTCTAATGTTGGAGTTTTTGTTGGAGCTCAATTTAATGATTATAAAAATCTTTTAGCAAAAGCTGGCATAATGAATCATCCGTTTTCTGCAACTGGAAATTCTAATTCGATGATTGCTAATAGAGTGTCTTACTTTTTTAATTTTACAGGGCCTAGCCAAACGATCGATACGGCTTGCTCTAGTGCTGTTGTTGCTATTAATAGAGCTATTGATTGTTTGCATAAAAAAGAATGTGATTATGCAATAGCTGGAGCTGTTTCTCTTTTATTAGATCCAAAAACAACTGAAGCTGCAATTAGTATGGGAGTTTTGTCTAATCAATACCGTTGTGCAACTTTTGATGATTCTGCAGATGGATATGTGAGAGGAGAAGGTGTGGGGGCTGTGCTTCTAAAAAGATATGATGATGCTATTGCTGATGGTGATAGTATTTATGGTATTATTGAATCAATTAAAGAATCGCATGGTGGGCGTGCAAATTCCATAACCGCTCCTAATCAAAAATCGCAAGCAGATCTTATTATATCTGCATATAAAGATGGAATAGCTAACAATGTTAGTTATATTGAAACGCATGGCACAGGCACTCGTTTGGGGGATCCAATTGAAATAGAGGCTCTGAAAGACGCCTGGGGAGAGTTAACCGTTAATAATGCTATTAAAACGGTGTATCTGGGGGCTGTAAAAACATCAATAGGTCATTTAGAGCCGGCAGCAGGGATGGCCTCACTTTTTAAAGTTCTTCTTTCCATAAAAAACAAACAATTACCTGCTAATTTAAATTTTTCTAAATTGAATTCATACATTGATTTTTCTTCTACACCTTTTAAACTATTAACTCAAAATATTGCTTGGAATGATACAAAACCACTTGTTGCAGGTATGAGTTGTTTTGGATTTGGAGGGTCAAATACCCATATGGTAATATCAGAACATATTCCAAATCAATCTTCGCTAATTGATGTAAAAAGAAATGAAACATTTATTTTCACTCTTTCTTCTAAGTCTAAAAAATCTTTATCAGTAATGGGGGGGGATTTATTAGATTATCTAAAGTCGACTGATGTGAATGAAAATATTCTTTCTAACATGAGTTTTACTTTAAATACAGGAAGAGATCATTTTGAATATAGAATTGCTGTATTGGCCAAGAATAAAGATGAATTAATACAGCAGATAGATAGTATTGATTATTTGACTATTCCGAAAATAAAGCTTAAAAAATCAATATATACCTTACATAAACAAAACCTTTCAGATGATCTTTTCTTATTGAAAGAAGCATATTTAGAAGGAGCATTATTAGATTGGAATAAGTTGTATCAAGGAAAAACTAACCAGCGGTTGCATCTTCCAGGTTATTTTTTTGATACAAGGCGTTGTTGGTTTGAAGAGGTCGTAAATGAAAGATAAAGTTGATAAAGAAGATGAAATTGTTATTGTAGGAATGTCTTGTAGGCTTCCCCATGCTAATTCTCCGGATGAATTTTGGAGTGTTCTGCAAGAAGGTGAAAGCGTAATTACTAAAAGTACTCGTTATGATAAACAGTATTTGGGTGGATTTATTGAAAATATAGATAGTTTTGATGCATCTTTTTTTCATGTGTCTCCAAGAGAAGCTAAATTAATGGATCCTCAGCTAAGGATTCTATTAGAAGTTGTCTATCATGCTATAGAGGATTCAAGACTAACTATAAAAGATCTGCAACAATTAAATTGCGGGGTGTTTACGACATCACTTCCGGGAGATTATAAATATTTAGTGGGAAAGCATCCTCAAGTAGCGTTTAGTAATTTTAGTTTTTCTGGAAACGCTTTTTCTTCTATATCTGGAAGATTATCATATTTTTATAATTTCAACGGTCCATCGATCTGTATTGATACTGCATGTTCTTCAGGGTTGGTTGCCATGCATACGGCATGTCTAAATCTTAAATTACATCAATGTGCTGCTGCTATTGTTGGAGGTGTGAGTGTTTTTTCTACAGATGAAATCTTTAAAATGACAAGCAATTCTTTAATGGGTTCTTCTGAAGGACGATGTTATCCATTTAGTAAAAATACAGATGGTTTAATTCCATCGGAGGCTTGTGTAAGTTTTATTTTGATGTTGAAATCTAAAGCAAAACAGATGGGCCTACATATATATGGAAAAGTTGAAGCTATTAAAGTAAATCATGACGGTACCAGTAATGGCTTTATGTCTCCTTGTGAAAATTCGCAAGTTAACTTGCTTAAGAATGTTTATAGTAACCATATTATTGATCCTAATGAGTTAGCATATATTGAAACTCATGGAACCGGAACAAAGATAGGGGATGTAATAGAAATTAATAGTTTAAAACGAAGTTTAAAACATATTTTGAATAAAAATATCTTTCTAGGAGCATCAAAAGCGATTCTTGGACATTCTCTTGTTTGTTCAGGATTAGTTAGTACAATGAAAGCGTTGCTCTCATTTAAACATAATTCTATTCCTGCTGCAAATCATTTAAAGAATGAAGATTTAATTCATTTAGAACCTTTTCAATTTAATCACGAAATAGAACAAATCACGGAAAACAGATCTTTGATCGGTATCAGCGCCTTTGGTTTTACCGGTACTAATGCTCATCTTGTTTTAAAAAAGCATTTAAATCCTTCTTTTGAAAATAATTTTGAAAATAAAAAAAGACCTTTGATTTTCCCCATTTCTGCTCATTCTAAGTTAAGTCTTACAGAAAAAATAAAAGATTTGAAAAAGGTTGTTTGTCAACTGGATGCACATCAACTTGTATCTTTGCAGCAAAATCTTTTTACAAGTTTGAATACGTTTAGATTTAGGATTGCAATTTTAGCTGATAATATTGATGAACTTATAGAGGGAATGAACAGATGTGTGCAAAAAATAGAACATTCTGGTGATGCTGTTTTAAAAGAAGCTTTTTTTGTTTCTACGTCTTTTGCTGTGCCAAATGATGTAGAGAATCTATTATCTAAGTGGTTTTATGAAGGTTGTGAAGAGTTATTTGAGAGATATAAAAGAACATATTGTGAAAAGGTCTCAATTGCTAAATATCCATTTAAAAAACAAGTTTTTTGGATTGAAGAAAAAAAACAAAAGGCCAGTTGTAATGATAGTGTTTGTTCAACCAAATTTGTCGATATAGATATTGATTTTCTGTCTACGCAAATGGAAATTGAGTTGAAGGAAGAGAATGTTCCTAAATCTTTTTCAAAACAGCTTAGATGGATTAGATCTAAAAGTCAAAAGCATCCAATTATATTGTTACCTCCTTTGAACAGTGATTTTAAAATATGGGCATTTCAGATTAATCAATTAACTGCTCAAGGATTTCAGGTGCATATTCCCATCTATCCTTGTCATGGGACTTATTCATTAGAACAATGCAATATCAATTTTTATAACATTGTTGATGAATTATATAATTATGCACTTTACTTAAAAAAATTTGCTGATGTTAATGCTGTAGATATTGTAGGTTGGTCTTTGGGGGGATGTCTAGCAGCTCTTGCTGCGATAAAATATTCAGATATTTTTCGTTCGTTGTGTTTAATTAGCATGGCTCCAAATTTTGATGATACCGTTTTTGATAAAACTATAGATGTACAGAAAGAGTTAAATGATAAACTTGATATATTTGAAATATTGTATGGTAGAAAAGGAAATATTAATAATTTGATTGGAGTAGGAACAAGTATGCTGAATTTAAAACCATTTTATGATTTTCTTTTAACGTATGATATTGAAAGAAATATTGATAAAATTAAAATTCCTACAATGATTGTTCATGGTGGAAAAGACTGCATTATTAAACAAAAAGATGTAAACAAGCTAAAAAAAATCCCTTACAGCTCTAAAGTTGTATTACCTAATGAAGGACATTTTATACCTCTTACAGCACCCAAACAGTTCAACAGATTGCTATTAAAATTCATTTCATAAGAAACTGAGATTTGTAATTTATAAAGACTGTGCTTTAATTAAAATCATTATTGGTTTTAGTATAGGTAACGTTATTAATTTAGATTTAGAATCTGTTGATCAAGTCTTTTTGCTTACTGTAAAATGTAATTGAATAAATACCCCGTAATAATAATTCCAAGGCCGACAATTAACGCAAAAGTTAATATCAATTTCCATTTCATAATTCTTTTTAATATTAAAAATTCAGGTAAGGAAAGTCCTGTAACAGCCATCATGAAAGCAAGTGCCGTTCCTATTGACAAGCCTTTTTCGGTTAATGAGCTAATTAAAGGGATGACTCCTGCTGCATTGGAATAAAGGGGTATACCTAAAAGCACAGCAAAAGGAACGTCATACCATTTTGAAGCATCTGCATATTTTGTTAAAAAATTATCAGGAATATAACCATGTATCCAAGCTCCAATTCCTACTCCTAAAATTACGTATAACCATATTTTTTTTATAATACTTAAAGTATAGTTTTTTGAATTATACAGTTTATCTTTTAAGCTATTTGTGTTGTTGCAACAACATTTTTTATTTTTAGATGAAAAATCCTGAATTAGGATGTCTTTTAGTATCCATTTCTCTGCTTTTATTTTTCCAATAATAATTCCAGCTACAACGCTGATCACGAGCCCACTGATGATATAAATTAAGGCTATTTTGATCCCAAATAAACTTAAAAGCATAATTAAAGCAACTTCATTTATCATTGGAGAAGCAATTAAAAAGGAAAATGTTATTCCAATAGGAACACCAGCTTCTAACAAGCTTAAAAATAGTGGTATTGCACTACACGAACAAAATGGTGTAATAATACCTAATAAAGAAGCTATAACATGACCGACATACTTTTTCTCATGACTTAAAATTTTTTGTATTTTTTCTTTTGCAATGTATGACCTTATAAAGGAAACAATAAAAATTAAAAAAAAGAGAAGAAGGAATATTTTTAAGACATCTAGAATGAAAAATTCTGTTGCATTTCCTAAAAAAGAATTTTTAGAAATTGAGAACACTTGATATGTAAGCCATTTTGAGAAGACTTCTAAGGGGTAAAAGATAATCATATTAACATCTTTTTATATTGTTTATGAAATAGGTAATTATATTGTTTTTTTACTAACTATCAAATAATTCTTTGCTTTTTGTTTGAATATACGATCTTGGTAGAGATCTTGAGATAGATGAACTGGTTTTTGGCAGGAAAGTTTAAAAGAAAAAATTAGGATAACTATGAGTATGTTTATGGAATTTGGTGTTGTTTATTTGAGTGAGAAAGATTAAAAGTATTTGTGATAATTATTCATCTTTGTAAATTTAACCCTCTATATTATCTTGAGAGATAGTTTAGAGGGTTAAAGCTTACAATAAGTAGTAAACTTATGCTTGCCTGCTCACATGTATTACTCTTCTTGGAGGGAAATTAAGCCAGCCAATTTCTTTTCTAACATCTTTGCCTTTTAAATATTCTTCTTTTGTTTTAAGAAGAGAATTGAATTTAAGGTATGGTTTATTGTAAAACATACTTAAGACTTTTAAACATGTAGATGTTAAGGTTGGAAAGCCTGTCAATTCAATATATGAAAAAGTTCCACCATCAGCTAAAAGATCATTATCTACTTGTTGAAAGAAATCATTAAGTTGTTCTGGAGAAAAATTGTTTAAAGGTATTGTACATACAATATGATCAGCTTTACGGTTTTTTAATGAAAAGTCTTGGATTTTACCAGTAAAAACTTCTACTTGGTCTTTCTTTAAATTTAATTGCTCTGCTACTGTTTCTACCCTTTTTTGCAAAAGTTTTGCAAGTTTAGGCATGCATTCTATAGCAGTAAGATGATCATTTTCTTTCATTTCTTTAAGAAGAAGAACTGTAGTAGGACCAACACCAGCTCCTAAGTCTAAAATAATACGATCTTTTTTATTACTGTTTGTAACTGCGCTGATTATTTTTTTAGAAGAGTTCTCAGAGCTTTCTCCCATCCAGGAAAGTTCTTTGGGGTTATGAATAAATTCAATAGCAAATGCTAATGTTCTAGTAACGCTAGAGGTTGCATTGTTTATAATAGATTTACCGGCGTTAAAAACACCTTCTAATATGCGATTATTTCCACTGATAGCTGTCATAATAACCTACCTTTTTTATCATTAAGTTTTCTATGACGGAGGATGCTAAATATATAATGTTTAAATATCAACATAAAAGAACCACTCTTTACAAAAATAGACAATAACGTACATTAACTGTAAAGTGTATACTTTAAATCATGAAAAATTTGTTCAGCTGTTTAGCCTCTTAGAAAGCACTTCAGAAGTAAAAATGGATATTTCAGATTAAAGTTTACTTATTTTGCTTAATTTTTTATATTGCTGCTTCTTAATTTTACCTGGAGAAATTATGGGCATATCTTTGCACTTGAGTGATGATACGATTTTTTCTATGTGGGTGGGAGCTGCAGTTGGTTCTTCTTTATCTTTTGTTTCTTGTTTACCAATATGGTCAGAAGAAAATTTGGGATCTAAGAGGTGTTACTCTTTACGGACTGTTTAGAACTGGTCTAATTTTCAATAATAGTTTATAATATTCTCTTTTTTCAAAGGAGAACGTTATGCAACAAGTAGAGATGATCTGTTTAG
>Ga0233431_1003659_pt1 | contig 17893 bp, 17 predicted proteins | sample SI_118_April2016_FD_179867 | JGI IMG/M metagenome (GOLD analysis project Ga0233431, IMG submission 179867) | Seawater microbial communities from Saanich Inlet, British Columbia, Canada - SI_118_April2016_200_MG | ecosystem: Environmental > Aquatic > Marine > Inlet | place: Canada: British... | reverse complement strand
GGGTGGTGGCTTCCAACTGATTGGATATACCAATAGTTGCAGCTGAAATAGCAGCTGATTTAATAAAATTTCTTCTAGTGTCTGGCCGAGAAAGATATTAATTGCTTAGGGGACACGTAACAACCTGGTATTTAAATCTTTAAGTCTTTACTAAAAAATGTACATATCCCCAAATTACCTACTTTTCGTTCAGACACTAATTAGAATCGTTTTTGTTTCGTATCGAATTTTTATTGAACATCGGTTTTTCTTAAAAAGCTAACGACGCGACCTGGAAAATCTGTAAAGACGCTATCGACTCCCACCTGATAATAAAAAATGCGTAGTAAGTCTTCAAAGTCAGCTTCATCCCATCGGGCTTAGACATTCAGGAATAGTCATAAGGAATTATCTTTTCACCTTGATAAATCACGGTCATCCGCCATTCAGTTCTCGCTATTAGTTGAACGAATTTGATTTCCATATTATATTCAGGAAGCAAGTGGCGGTGTATTCTTGCTGTTTCGATTGGATCAAAACACTGCAAATAGACCTTATCGTTTTTGGCTGCACATGCCCTAAAACCGATTGATCAGATCTCCCAAACAGTCGCCTGTATCTCAGTTGAGGATTTATCGGCTCGACTAAATATACAGAACAAGGGCGTATTACCATCACCTTGAAACAGAAAACAGATGAACTGTTAGAAATATTAATTGCCGATACCGGAGTCGGTATCGCACCCAAACATCTCACTTATATTTTGATCATTTTTGCCGTGTAGAAGTTTCGTGGATATCATCGGGTGCAGGGCTGGGTTTAGTAATTGCGCTGAGTGTCGCCCAGGTACATGATGGGGCAATCATTGTTAAGAGTGAAATTGAAAAGGGAACAGAATTCTTGGTACAATTAGCAACCGGACGGCCTAAACAATAACTCGACCAATCGCTCCTCTGAGGAATAGGTGAGTCGGGGGACGAACGAGTGAGGAAAAGATGAAAAAACTAGGGATAGAGTGTTAGTCAACCCCCATGTACCGGCAGAATTGTTTGGACAATATCTGCCTCACCTAATTGATGTGATCCCCAGTGATGTTTTAAGACGATTTTTTTGTTGACCATGACAACAAATCCCAGGTCTCTATCACTATTGGATTCTTTTAGTAGTTCATCGATTGTATTTCCCTGTAAATTGAATTCCGACTGGTTGAATGTGATTTTCATATTGAAATTTTGGTTATTGCCGATAATTAAATCAAATTTACAATTACTGTTTCCAGAAGATAATCAGTAAAAATCAGTTACTCAAGAATGATCAACCAACCTGAATACTTAGTCGAAATTAGTAGGAATGTTAAAAAGGTTTGCCGATATGATTTTACATTGTTAATAGTAGCGTTATGCAAAACTACATATTATGTGCAAATTTATTATTTATCAATGAATATATCAAAATTCTATCAATCAGCATGATCAATGTTAACTCAAAACGAAGATTTAATACCATCGCTTTTACCTCGTATTGTTAATCAAATTCCGATTGGTATCGCTTTAGTGGATTCGAGTCACAAAATACGATTTGTGAACGATCAATTGACCCAGTTGACCCGGCTGACTCAAACTCAGATGATTGGAAATCACTGCAATGCTATATTTGGATCAATTTCTTCTTATATTGATAATTCACTAGCAGATCAGGTACATCACTTTGCGCTTGAATTAAAAGAGTTTGAAGCCTCTTTGAACGTTGATTTGGTTCCCATCCAATATGAGAACGAGGACCTTTTTATCTGCATAAATGTTCATTCGAATAATCAAAGGGCCAGAAACTCAAAAATTAAAGCTTTTGAAAATTCTCTGAACATGGATTTATCTGAAATTTTGGAAGCTTCTTTTGATGGTATCTGGATTTGCGATGCGGAAGGTCGTGTTCAAATGATAAATAAAGCCTCTTCAAAAATGAATCAATTGAATCCAAAGTCTGTCATCGGCAAAACAATGGAGGAATTAATTGCCAGCGGATTAGCTGATCGATCAGTGACACTTGAAGTTTTTAAGCAAAGGAAGCCGGTTACATTTATTCAAAATATGCACAATGGCAGGAAAATCCTGGCAACTGGAAGTCCGGTAATTAATGAACAGGGAGAAATAACTCTGGTGGTCGTTAATGAACGTGACATTACCGAACTAAGCGACTTAAGAACAGATTTGGAAAAATCTAAAAAACTGATCGAAGGGTATCAATCTGAGTTAAATGAATTAAGCTCCCAAAATCAGCTTTTTTCAGTGATTGTATCTCAAAGCCAGGAAGTAAATCATGTCAAATCTGTATTTAAAAAAGCCTCAAAATCTGATGTAATTGTTCTGGTGCAAGGTGAACCGGGAACAGGGAAAAAAGAGCTGGCACGTTCCATTCATTTGGAATCAAAACGACAAAAACAGCCCTTTGTTCACTATGAATGTGGTTCACTACCTATTGATATCATTGAAAAAGAGTTATTTGGGAGCAATTCAAACGATGATAGTGAAATTGGTGTCATAGAAATGGCTGATAAAGGGACTTTATATTTGGAAGAGTTGGCTAAGTTGCCTTTGCAATTGCAAGTACGTTTGGTTGAAATGCTGGATGATCGTCAGGATTCCAATATGAAATCCGCAGCAGAAAGAAAAAACAATTTCCGTTTGATTGTTTCGAGTGCTACTCCTTTGAACCTGGAAGTTAAAAATGGAAATTTACGGGAAGATTTGTTTTACTTAATTAGTGTGGTGACGATTAATGTTCCTCCGCTTCGTAAACGTATTATAGATTTGGCAGCTTTGGTTGATTTTTATCTCAAACGTTATAATGAGAAAAATGAAGATCATATTAATTCTAATCCCCGTGTGATTTCAATCCTAAGTCAATATGATTTTCCCGGTAACTTGAGAGAGTTAGCTAATTTAACAGAGCAGTTAGCGGCACTTAGCACATCAAAGAAAATTGAAGTTGGCGATTTACCGCCCTATATAATCCCTGATAGTTCATGGTCACTCCCTCAAAAAAAATGTGATCGTTTGAGTTTATCACATGCGGTAGAAGTGCTGGAAAAACAAATGATTACAGAAGCATTTGGCCTCTATTCCAATCAAACCCAGGTGGCAAATCACCTGGGAATTAATCAATCAACACTTTCGAGGAAATTAAAAAAATACAATATAATAATTAACGGGAAAAAATAGCGATACGCCGATTCATCTCCATTACAGAATTGAATTGCTATACTTTACGGGTAGTTTATAAAAACTGAAATATTATGCAAATTTGCATAATATGCAGATTTGGAAAATATTTCTTTTAATATATTTAGAATTTTGTTAAGAATAATAAAAATTTTAAGGCAAGTCTGAAGATCTTATAAGCATATTATCATCAGGCTTAATGAAAATGATATCTATTTGATAATAATCACATAGGAGAAAATATGACACGATCAGAAGAGTTAAAAAAACTAAGGGACAAAGCAATACCTAAAGCTGTTTTTCAAGTATCGCCATGTGTTGCGGATCATGCTAAGGGATCTGCTATTGTTGATGTTGATGGGAATGAGTGGATTGATTTTTCCGGTGGTATTGGTGTACTAAATGCCGGACATTGTCCTGAGAAAGTAGTAGCGGCTGTAAAAGCGCAAGCTGATCGATTTCTTCATACCTGCTTTCATGTTTCAATGTTCGAGGGGTATATCAATCTGGCAGCAAAAATGAATGATATTACACCGGGTGATTTTGAGAAAAAGACCTTCTTTGCGAACTCAGGGGCAGAGGCGGTAGAAAATGGGATCAAGATAGCACGACAATTCACTGGTCGACCCGGGGTTTTATGTTTTAGAGATGCCTTTCACGGTCGGACGTTGATGGGAATGTCGCTAACCAGTAAGGTTGCTCCCTATAAACAGGGATATGGTCCTTTTGCGCCTGAGATTTATCGGGTGCCTTTTCCGTATGCCTATCGGATGAGTGATGGGGATCAAAAGAAAGCGAATCAAATGGTTTTGGATGATATCAAAACGGCATTTAAAACTTTGGTTGATCCCAATAGTATTGCTGCTGTTATTTTTGAACCGGTACTGGGAGAAGGTGGATTCGTACCTGGGGATGAAGACTTTTTTAAAGAGTTGCGAGCGCTGACTCAACAGTATGGAATTTTGAGCATTTGTGATGAAATTCAGTCGGGTTTTGGTAGAACCGGTGAGTTGTATGCCGCCAATGCTTTGAATATTGATTACGATATCATTCTTTCTGCTAAGTCAATGGCTTCCGGGATGCCCATTAGTGCGATTACAGGACGAGCAAATATTATGGATGAATCTCCCGTGGGTGGATTAGGAGGAACTTATGGCGGAAATCCTCTGGCAGTAGCTGCTGCTCTGGCTACTATCGAAATGTTTGAGGAAGGGGAGTTACTGGTACAGGCGAAAGAAACCGGGGAAATTATTAAGGAGGCTTTTTTAAAGTTTAAAGAAAAATTTCCCCTTGTCGGTGATGTCAGAGGTTTAGGTGCCATGGTAGCGCTTGAACTCGTAACAGACCCGATCAGTAAGGAACCGGCTGCAGAGCAAAATAAAGCTTTGGCTGCTTATTGTATTTCAAAAAGATTGAGTGTGATTACGGCCGGTACCAATGGTAATATCATGAGAATTTTATCTCCACTCAATATTGATCGAGCGAAATTATCAGAAGGATTGGCCATTATCGAGGCTGGACTTGAGTCAATTTCATAATAGACAGGATCAATTTAAATATAATTTAATGGGAACAGCTTAATTACTATTCCCATATTATCATCACTTTAGGCAGAAGAGGGTAGTATGAAAGGTTTTTTTAATCGCTTGTTAAGGATCGATCTGACAAATCAATCATTTGAGTATGAAGAAATTCCCGATGAGGTTTTTAAGAAAACTTTAGGTGGAAAAGGACTGGGGGTGCATTATTTATTAAACGAAAACCCGGTTGGTGTAGATCCCTGTGGCCCTGAAAGCCGTGTGATTATTGCTATTGGGCCGGCAACCGGTACCAAACTTTGGGGGCAGTCCCGGTTTGCGGTATTTGCTAAAAGTCCGGCTACCGGTGGTTACGGAGAATCTTATTGTGGTGGTTCTTTAGCTCCTAAAATAAATGCCTGTGGATCAGACGCCATAATTTTAACCGGTAAAAGCCCTGAATTAACTTATTTAAAAATTGAAGATAATAGGGTTATTTTTGAAAGTGCTGAAATGTTGGGCGGGAAGAATAGTGATGAATCAGAAAAATATATTTTAGATCATTCTGAAGATGGGGCCGGCGCGATGGTTATTGGTCCTGCCGGTGAGAGTCAGGTACGGTTTGCCTGTATTAAGTCAGACATTTGGCGCAGTGTTGGTCGCGGTGGTATGGGAGCCGTTTTTGGTGGGAAAAATTTAAAAGGGATCAGTTTTTTTGGTACCCAAAAAACGGAGATTGCGAATCCGGATCTGTTTAAAAAAGTGAATAAATTGATTGCTAAAAACGGGAAAGAATCTCCGGGTAGTGCTTTATATCGACAGTTAGGGACCCCCATGATGGTGAACTTGCTAAATAAGAATAAAGCTTTTCCAACTGAATATTGGAAATCAGGTTTATTCGAAGAACATGAATCGATTAATGCTGATTATATGCAGGAAAATTGTGAAGTTAAGGCGGATAATTGTCCCAATTGTTTTTTACGATGCACCAAAAAAACCAGAATATTAAAAGGGCGCCATAAAGGTCTGTTTTTGGAAGGTCCTGAGTATGAAACGTTTTATGCCATTGGGGGCTTAAACCGTATCGATTCAATGGAAGAGATTGCCTATCTTAATGATGTTTGTGATAAAATTGGTGTTGATACCATGAGTGCCGGAAATATGGCAGCTTTCGCCATTGAAGCCTTCAAACTGGGCAAATCTGATTTTGAAATTGATTATAACCAACCGGATAAAATTGTAGAGTTGCTGGCGTTAATTGTTAAACGGGAAGGAATTGGTGCAGTTTTGGCTAAAGGGATCAAGGAGGCCTCACATGAGTTAGGCCTGGAAGATATTGCTGTCCATGTCAAAGGATTAGAGCCTTCAGGTTATGATCCCAGAACCTTAAAAGGAATGGCCTTGTCTTATGCCACTTCTGCCCGTGGTGCCTGTCATCTAAGGGGGACTTTTTATAAAGCTGAACTAGCCGGATTAATTGATAAGGATCAGATTGAAGGCAAAGCTGAGATGCATATTGATTTTGAAGATCGCTCAGCTCTTTTTGATTGCATGATTTTATGTCGATTTTTCCGTGATTTGATCCAATGGGATGAATTGGGGATGATTATTGAAGCGATTATGGGCCTTAAAATGACTAAAGGAGAACTTCAAATTATAGCCAACCGAATCACTCAAAATACCAGAAAATATAATCAACAGGAAGGTTTGGATAGTACAACCGATACCTTGCCAAAACGCATGTTTAATGAGGCCACAAAAGAAGGGGAAAGTATTTCTGAGGCTGATTTGATAAGCATGGTGAATGATTATAATCAAATTCGTGAAAGTAGAGTATGAAAAAAAACCGATTGTTTGAACCATATTCCCTCAAAGGGGTAGAATTTAAAAACCGAATTGCCATGGCACCCATGTGTCAATATTCAGCTGAGAATGATGGATTAATACAAAATTGGCATCGTGTTCACTATATTTCAAGGGCAGTTGGTCAAGTGGGGATGATTATTACTGAAGCAACCGCAGTGGAATCAAGGGGTCGGATTTCCTGCAAAGATTTAGGAATTTGGGATGATGATATGATGTCTTCCTTTTCTGAGTTAGTACAACAGGTTCAATCCCATGGATGTAAATTGGGTATTCAAATTGCCCATGCCGGACGTAAGGCTGTTGTTCCCGGGGAATTGATAGTAGCGCCCAGTGCGATTGCTTTTAATGATCAATTTCCGATTCCCATGGAGTTAAATGAGGCTGAGATTGAAGTTATCATCAGGGACTTTGGAAATGGGGTTAAGCGGGCAGTAGAGATCGGTGTAGATTTTGTTGAAATTCATGCGGCTCACGGTTATTTAATCAATCAATTTTTGTCTCCACTGACGAATCAAAGGACCGATGCTTATGGTCAGGATCGATCATTGTTTCTGAAGCAGGTTCTGGAAGAAGCGCATTTATATATCCCCAAGCAGATGCCGGTTTTCTTGCGGGTATCGGCTGAAGATTATATTGACGAAGGAATCCATCCCGAAGAGATATGTCGACTGCTTGACCCGTTAAAAGAGCTCATTGATCTGGTGCATGTCAGTTCAGGTGGGGTGGTGGAAAACGCGGTCATCAAAATGTTTCCAGGATACCAGGTTGCTTTTGCTAATATCATTAAAAAACAATTACAGCTTCCTGTTATGGCAGTAGGAATGTTGGAATCACCTGAGTTAGCTGAAAAAATATTACAAGATGAAGAGGCAGATTTTATCGCTTTGGGGCGGGAACTGCTCAGAAATCCCTATTGGCCTTTGCAAGCTGCTAAAACACTTGGAGAAAATATTCAGTGGCCTGAGGCCTATCAAAGGGCTAAACCATAGGACGAATACTCAGTATTCTTCAAAGCTGGTGACATTAATGAATTGAAGTGGCTACCTCAATATTATTAATGTCACCGGTTTTTATTCGCTACGTCTCCTCTTGGCTCTTTTACAGAATCTGTTCCGGTTTAAAAATTCAATTCCTACAATTTGACTTATCTGAGATAAAATTTCCACTGGAACACTATTTTTCAAAGAAATTTATGGTACTATTGGGAACATCATTCTTACTGTCCTTATTATCATCTTCTGTCATTATGATTTTACACAGTGCAATAAACTCTTATCGCTCGGAGATAGCGATTCTTCGCAGGTTCAGAATAGTAAGTTACCATATTTATGATAGGACAATTGCAATGTTAGTTGTTATAAATGATTTTGGCGAATGGTTAAAGGTGCTTTGATAGGATATCATTCAAAAATAATAAACCAGAGACCAGCGGTATTGAGAGGAAGGGGATGCCAGTCTCCGGTTTGCCGTTATTAATGATTGGATTTTAATTGATGTCCCCAATCAAATTCACGGTCAGTGACACTACTTTCCATTCGACGGATCCGTGCTTCCAGCCTATCAAACCGCCGCTTGACACGATGAATGGTGCCCTGTCTTGAATGGGCATAGCTATCGTAAAATTCCGCTTCTGCCTCTGAATTTAGCGGTATAACGGGTTCTTTTGAAATTAACAGAGATGTTATCGTATAAATAATGATGCCTGGCACGAATCCGGTAAAAAAAGAACCAATAATGGTGAGGAAACGCAACCAGAAGAGCGATAAATCAAAACGATCGGCGATTCCTTTTAATAACCCCATAAATAATCCATTCCTGGATCGATAAAGACTTCCCTGATATTTCTTTTGCTGATAATATTGTTGGAATGCTGCAGCGGGTTCTTTTTTCATCAGTAAAATCAGCATAAGGTATATAAATAGAACAGGAACGAATCCGGTTATAAATAAGGCAACTATTGTCGCAATTCTTAACCATATGACTTTAAAACCAAAATAGTTTGCAATTCCATTCAGAACCCCAAAAAAGGTGCCTCTTCGGGAGCGGTAAAACCCGATACTCTTATTGTTTTCATTTCCTCTCATTTTTGTGTCCCTTTAATTTGATCTTGGATAATATAAAACATTAGACTCGATATTGGCCTGGTTGTTTATAATGAATAATAAGGTCTTTTTTTCATGATAAGCGCTGCGATGATATATATAATCGCAATCGGGAAAAAGCCGGTTGCGAACAAAGTGATTAAGGCTGTAGCACGTGTCCAAAAGACTGATAAATCTAAATATTCAGCAATACCCGTAAATACACCCAGTATAATTCCGTTTCTGGATCGATAAAGTCCCTTGGGGTATCTATTGATGATTGATTTCATGGTTTCCTCCTGGTTTTCCTTCTTTTTCTAAAAGTATTGTTTCTAATGTGTTAACTCTTTCTTCCATTCGGCTCAAAGAGTGATATATTTCCTGAATCATTTTAGTTTCATCAACATCTGCCGCCGGTGAAACCTTTGTTTTGTTACCTTTCAATATTTTTAGCCCAATTAAAATAGTTATTCCGATGATGGTGGGTAAAACAATAAATACCATCGTCATAATTCCCATGATCATTCCATCCTCCATAAAGGTTCTACCCCAAAAAGTCGTTAATTGATGAGCATTTACCAGTTGGTAGATGAACATCTTAATTTCAAAAATAAATTCAGCCATTATTGAATAACATAAAAGGGTTACGATATTATCAGTGAATATCGTAACGGTGGTTAATAAATAATACTAGGGAGCAGAATCTTCTTTGCTGGTATTATGCGATTGATTTAAATTAGCTTTCAATTTAGCTAATTCACTTTCAATCTCTTCATCGGCATGTAATTGATCAAATTTTTCTTCTAAAGTACTTTTTTTACCAAAATTAACCAAATCAGCATCTGCTTCCATGCGATCAATTCTAGTTTCTATTTGGTCAAATTTCATCATGGCTTCTGAGCTATCGACGCGACGAATATCCTGTTCAACTTTCATTTTGGTTTTAGCATGTAAATGACGTTGCGCCAGAATGGTTTTCTTCTCTTTCGCTTTTTGAATCTTTTCTTCCAGTTGCCTGATATCTTCCTGATACTTGGTAAAAAGCTCATTGTGTTCCTTTAGACCGGCATCCAGAGCATTTACTCTATTGTCAAAATTGCGTTTTTCCAGCAGCGCCTCCCTGGCGAGATCTTCACGTCCTTTACTTACTGCTAGTTGAGCTTTCCCTGCCCAGTCGGAAGCCTTGTCCCTGGCTTCACTAAGTTGTCGTTGAACACCCTTGATGCTGGCCATTACTTTCGCGCATGATGTTTTTATTTCAACTAAAGTGTCTTCCATCTCATAGATCATTAGTTTAATCATTTTCTCAGGATCTTCAGCATTATCTAACATTGAATTGATATTGGAGCTGATGATATCCCTAAATCTTGAAAAAATTCCCATTTTAACTCCTGTTTTAATTTGTTTTAAATTTATTGAACATGGTTTCCATCTATTTCATCAAGCGTGCCATTCATATATATATAATAAATTCAATATGTTAACAAAACTAAGGAATATTTAAATTGGCAAATATAGCCACTTAAGGTTAATATAACTAATTATTGACTTATTTAACCAATTCTAAAATATCAATTTTTTATGAAAACGCATCATCAAATCAGAAGAAAAGAAGCCATTGGACAATCTGAAAAATTTTTAGCCTTTCAAGAGCAATTATCGAAAGTTGCACCCATCGATAGACCGGTCTTGATATTGGGTGAGCGAGGAACAGGGAAAGAATTAGCTGTAACCCGGTTACATTATTTATCTAAGCGTTGGGAAGGAAATCTGGTGGCCTTAAACTGTGCGGCCCTTCCAGCGACTCTGATTGAAGCTGAATTGTTTGGTCATGAAAAAGGCGCGTTTACTGGTGCAGGGGGTAATAGGATCGGTCGTTTTGAACAAGCACATAATGGGACTTTTTTTTTGGATGAAATTGGGAATATTCCCATGGAAGTCCAGGAAAAAATATTAAGGGTTGTAGAATATGGAATATTTGAGCGGGTAGGGAGTTCTGAAAGTATTGAGGTTGATGCACGTCTGATTGCTGCCACAAATGCAGACCTACCAGCTATGGTTGCCAATAACCAGTTCAAGGACGATTTATTAGATCGTTTATCTTTTGAAGTGATTTATTTGCCTCCTTTGCGTGAACGTAAAGAGGATATATTATTGCTTGCCAATCATTTTGCCAGGCGCATGGCTTCTGAATTGAATCTGGAGGAAATGCCAAAATTCAGCGATGGTGCTGTTGCCGAACTAACTGATTATCTTTGGCCAGGTAACATCAGAGAACTAAAAAACGTTGTAGAACGTGCGGTTTATAAAGCGGATACTTATAATATTAATACGGTTGTATTTAATCCTTTTTTTGCTGTCCTGGGGAATGAAATCACAAAAGTTCCTATTAAAGAAAATAAAATTTCTCAAAATGAGGATGATTTTAAAGATCAATCAATAGTAAGCATGGGTAACCTACTTCAAATGGATTACAAATCTGCCACCTGGGAATTACAAAAGATATTGATCAGGCAGGCTTTAAAACAATCGCATTATAATCAGAAAAAATCAGCTCAAATATTAGGGCTTTCCTACGACCAATTCAGAGGAGTATATAAAAAAATGAGTTTAAGTGGGGCCATTAAACCAGGGGCAGAATTGTTTTTCGAGTAAATTAACGATTTCGTTAATAAAAGTGATAGTGATAAGTGATAGGTATTTCCTTTTTATTTGAATAAAAACCGTAATATCTGACCATCTGAAACAACTTATCTGGTATATGCTGCGTCAGAGCAGCAATAAAAGCTTCTGCATCGTAAATCTGTTAATCATATCTTGATCAATCAAACTTTTATTACAGATAGGAACAGCATCCAACCTTACTACAGACTCGCATATTGCAACACTGGCAATTAAAAATATAATACATCAAACTATTTTTATCAGATATTTTTAGTTTGACATAATAAAATTATCAGATAAAAATAGTTTTATAGGTAGGTTTTCTAGTTTTAATAAAAGCAAAAGAGTCTTTACCATGAAATATTACAAACGAAATCTCACAGAAAAATTTTTAAAAAATCTCGACAATGACCTTTTTTTGATATTAACAGGCGGCAGACAAACCGGAAAAACAACCTTTATAAAATATGTGTACAATTCCCTTTTAGCGCAAAAAACCTGCTATTTTATTAATTTGGAAAATCCGGAATTTCTACAAATAATTGATGCTCATCCCGACAATCTATTTAAAATTACCAATAGTCTCCCTGAGGATAATCAAATCGTCTTTATTGATGAAATCCAATACTTAAAAAACCCAACCAATTTCTTAAAATACTTATATGACGAATACAAAGGAAGTTTAAAAATAATTGCGACGGGATCTTCCTCTTTCTACTTGGATCGAAAATTTAAAGATTCCCTTATGGGGAGAAAGCGGTTGTTTCATCTAAATACCCTTTCTTTCAAAGAGTTTTTATTGTTCAAGGAAGATGAGGAACTTGTTAACGAAATAGAAACCAAACAAAATATTCCCCCTCTCCATTTGAAAAAACTTGAACTGTATCTTTCGGAATACACCAGCTATGGGGGTTATCCTTCGGTTTGTTTGGCTAAGGATAAAAGTGAAAAAGCTGAGATTATTTCTGAGATTGCCTCGGATTATATTCAAAAAGATATCTATGAAGCAAGAATACAAGATAAAAATAAGTATTACTTTTTATTAAAAATTCTTGCAAACCAAACAGGTTCACTTCTTAATAGTAATGAAGTTTCCAATACTTTGGGAATAGCTGCTACTACCGTTGAAAAATATCTTTATGTAATGCAAAAATCTTTTCAAATTGCTTTGATTCGTCCATTTTATCAAAATATCCGAAAAGAGATAACCAAAATGCCCAAGGCCTATTTTTTAGACACCGGTTTAAGGAATCATTTTAGTGGTTCTTTTGATCACATTGAATTGAGAAACGATAGGGGCATATTGTTGGAAAATGTTGTTTTTCGGGAACTGCTTCTAAATAATCCTCCTGAGAATATCAAGTTTTGGAGAACTCAAAATAAGGCAGAAATAGATTTTGTCATTGCTCAAAAAAAAGCTTGGGAAGTTAAATTTAAACGAAAAGAGTTTCGCCGTTCGAAATTTGAACTATTTGCTAGTTACTATCCGAATATCAAAGTTGATTGTATCTCTTTTGATGATATCTTGCCACTGGCCTTAAATATAAAATTAAGATAAATTTTGTTATTTATCATACTCAGCCGTTTCAAACCATTTAACGGTTTCAAGTTGTTCTATACATATGGCATTATCTGAAAAGACACTGTCATATACTTCTTTAATTTCGTTAACTTTCCTTTCTGATAGTTTTTCCTTCAAAGCAGTTGAAATAAACTTGCTTCGAGAAAACCCTTGCTGTTTACTCACTGTATCAATAATAGCAAGGAGATCTTTGGGGATTAATAGCAACCTATTGAGTATTCATTAATAGCACCTAATTGAGTATTATTTTTTATCATATATATTTGAATTAGCGTCTATCCAATATGGTCAAAGCTGAACCAGTAAGTTTTTATTCTAAAGAAATATTGGACTTGGTTATTATTAAAGTTATATCCAATATTATCTGATATTATAAAGGGTTAAACTTGAATTTTAACCGTTAGAGCCATGTTATGTCCAACAACAGGAGTTACATAACTTTTCTGATTTGTTAAAAAAGTGATCAGTGGTTAAAAAATCCTATTATAATGGGTGATAAGGCGGTGAGAATGATGGTAACCACCTTGCAATCCACTATTTCTGGAACTATTTTGAATAAATACAGGATTAGCCCCCTTATGGTTTGGAGCTCTTACTAATTTAAAAACGATTCGGGGTGAATAACTTTAAAAAAATAACCCATTGCTATGAGATCTTTTGTTGGAGGGCTAAGGGAGATTAAAACCTTTTGTATCGTTTTTTGTTTAAACTTATTTCGGAGTAGGTTTACTTTTCTTTCGACATCTTGGATAATACCTATTCCTACTGGGGCAAGGGTATATTTCATTTCACATAAAGTGATAACTTTATCATTTCGGTCAAACAAAAGATCAATTTGTACACCTGAATCCTTTCCTGGAGCACAAAAGTAGGGACCAAACGAATAATCAATCCCAGAAAATCCAAGTATTTCACTGATTTTTATTGCGTGTTCGATGCAAAGATTTTCAAATGCAATACCTATCCAAGCGTTAAACGCACCTTTTTGAGTTAGCTGAGCGAAATGAGATGATGTAGAGCCAGACTTTATTCTTTTTAAGTTTGGTTCGATAAATGAGAAGTAAAACCGCATATAGGGGTCAGATAAACGGTATTTTAATAATTTTGAGTTTTTGTTTTTATTAAATGGTGTTGAAGAGGAAATGAATCCCGCAGATTCCAGATCAGTTAGGTAGCCAGTTAATCCTCCACCCAGATCAACACCTGACTCTTCGGAAATTTGTTTGCGAAATAATCCATAGGGATGTTTTGCAAGAGAATGAATTATTTTTCTATATCCCCTTTTTTTTCCAAAGTGACTGATAAAAATTCGTTGAAATTCATCGGTTAAATATCCTGTTTCCGTGAAAGCGAGTTCTTCTATAGCAAGTCGAACGGATGGTTTTTCCCGAATCAGGTCTAAGTATTTAGGAACTCCTCCCAAGAACATATAGGCATCGATTATTTCTTGAGTTCCTTTATCCGCAAGTATTTCTCTAGTTTCTGGGAGTAAAAATCCCTTCAAGTGGATAATTAAATCGGCACGACCATATAAAGCACTGGATTTTATTACCTTCTTAATCATAAAAGAAGCGATTGACCCGCAGAGAATCAAAGTTATCCCTTCTATTTTAGATATATATAAATCCCATACCAGTTTTAATTCAGAGACGATTTCATTACGATAATTCGCCATCCACTGGAATTCATCCAAAATTACATGAACAGGCTTTTGTTTAAGTTCTTCATACAACAATATAAAAGCTTCTTTCCAAGATTTAATCGAAATATCGCCATGTTCTTTACCAAGTTGATATCTAAGTTGAAAAACAAAACTATTAATCTGTTCTTGCTTAGGGCGATTTTCTAATCCTTCAAAGATCAGTTTTGAGTGTTGGTTAAATGCCTTTTTGATTAACTCACTTTTACCGATACGCCTTCTACCGTATATAACGCCAATGGATGACTTATTATTTTGAATCAGTTGTCTTAACTGTCCCAATTCTTTAGTTCTTCCAACAAACATATCATCTCCAAATTATTTTTCCTATAACAATTAATATTTATATCATAGGATGTTTTGTCAACATTAATTTGTCCTATATTATAAAAAAATAAGTTTTAGGAAGAAACATAATTAAATTATTTTTCTATAATATTAATGATCTTGAGACAAATAGGCGATCCATCGGTTAAAAACCAACAATAGCTGTTGGTTACCAGATTGACTTCTTTTTTTAAGTTATTTTATAAGCGTAAAGATCCTGACGGTGATATTTTAGGAGGGGAGTTGGCTTCCGATTACTGCATCAGTTGCTCAAATATAGTGCAAAAAAAAGAGAAATTATTGATGAAATTATCGTTCCTGAAGCAAACCTGGTAACAAGCTGTACTTATGGAGGGCCTAATTTTGACTCTACAGGGTATAAAAAATTAATTTCAATTGAGGTTGTAAAACCAGGGGCAGAATTGTTTTTCGAGTAAATTAACGATTTCGTTAATAAATACCCCTAAAAGGCTCATGCCGAATATACCAATAAACATATCGTCAAATGCCATCATACCCCAGGCATCCATGATAAGGTAACCCAAACCGGTTTCGGTGGCAAAAGACTCAACAAAGAATAAGACGGCTACACTAACACCTGAGTTAAGCCGAAGTGCAGTGAAACCGTAGGGCAAAGCTGCAGGGATTAAACCCTCCCTCATTACCTGCCAATTACTAGCCCCCAGTGAATGGATTGATTTCAGATACTCTTTGGGAACTGATTTGACACCATCTTTAGTAGTGACTAAAACCTGATAGCCTAAAATTAAGCTAATGATTAAAATTTTGGAGAGATCTCCCAGCCCGAATAAAAGCAGAACAATTGGTAATAATACTATCTTGGGGACCGGATAGGTTAAATAGATAAACGGGGAAAGTATTTGATCTACTTTTTTATAATATCCCATTAATATACCGAGCGGGAATCCAACTAACCAGGCGATAACCATTGCAGAGAAGGCTCGAAAGCCACTGGCCAAGAAATGAAACCAAAATGATTTAGTAAATAATGCCAGGCCAAAGGCACCAATGACATCTTCCGGAGCCGGAAAAATGACTTTGGACAATAAGAATGAAAGCCCTTTCCAGACGAGTACAATAACAATTAAGGTAATAATATACGGTTTTAATAGATGTAATAGTCGGTTCACCAGTTTTGCTCCATGTAAGATCTGATTTTTTTGATCATCTGATAATATTGGTCAGAATTTCGATACCTGGTATTACCAGAAAAAACATTGGCAAAAACTTTTGAAAATGTGGCTGGTTTACCCGAAAAAATGGCTATTTTTTTACCCAGAAAAGCAGCCTCTTCGATGCTATGTGTCACCATAATATAAGGTACTTTTATCTTTTGCCAGGTGTTTAACAAAGTGTCCTGTAGTTTTTCACGTGTCAGGGCATCCAATGAGGAAAAAGGCTCGTCCATTAGCAATAGTTTGGGTTCCATAGCATATGCTCTGGCAATGGCCACTCGTTGTTGTTCCCCTCCGCTTAGGGTACCTGGATAATCATTTTCTCTGTTATAAATTTCCAGAGTATTTAAAATGCTGATGGCTTTTTGTCTTCTTTCCTGCCGTGAGATACCTTTAATTTTGAGCCCCAGTTCAACATTTTGTAATATTGTTTTCCAAGGTAGTAGACCAAAATTTTGAAGGATAAAGGCAATATCTGAAGTCGGTTTCTGGATATTTTGATGATTGAGTGTGATTGTTCCGGTTGTGGGTTGAATCATTCCCGAAATAAGATTCAGTAAGGTGGTTTTTCCACATCCGGATTTACCCAGAATAACCAGGTTATCAGCTTCTTTTAATTCAAAATTGATATCTTGAAAAATAGTCTGGTGATCAAATTTTTGTTCCAAATGACTGACAAAAAGCATGGTGCCTTATTGAATAAGTTTATGGTAAGAAATTGATTGTTTTATCATATTTTTCTTAAGCATCCAACTTTGTACAGCATTAACTTCTTGTTCAGAGGGTAGTTGAGGCAGTGGGAATTTATATATAATAAATTGATTAGCTAAATGTTTCGGTATTCGACAAGTTTTTATCATCAGAGATTTATATTGACCACTATTTCGGTTTAATTCTTCAATGGCTTGAGAATAGGCTTTTAAAAATCGATCTTTTAAATGAAATTGTTTTTGATGGATCGTTAGAATCGTTAAAGGTAAATTTAAATTTTCATCACTGATCATCAATTTTGCTCCTTTAGCTTCAGCCAATGTTAATAAGGGTTCTGGTAGCAGAGCAGAATCAATTTGACTGCTGGCTAGCATTTGCATGCGAATTGGCATTTGCTTAATTTCTTTAGGAACAATTTGATAATTGGATATTGGGTAATAATCTTTAATTGTGTCTAATAGATACTCAATTATAGAGCCCTTGGATATCGCCACTGTTAGAGAACCACCTGTTTGGTTTTTTGATTTTGGAGACAGTAGCAAACCAAACATTTGTTGACCCGGGGTTGTTCGATAAGATACAGTTAATATTTTTAAAGGGACACTGTTTTTTATGAGTAATAATGTTGCCGGTATATCACCAAAAAAACCATGTATTTGATCGGTATGCATGGCACTGTTTCGATCCATAGCGCTTGAAAACCGGATGAGCTCAACATTCAAACCTTGTTTCTTAAAGTATGCGTTATGTTTAGCTACTTGCAATGGTAATGTATCAATGACGGGTAATATGCCAATCTTAAGATTATCCATCCCTAAAAGGTTATTGCTGAATAAGCAAATAGAAAGAAGTAAAAGGCTTTTGATTTTCCAGTTGACCATGGTTTCTCTTTTGTTAATTGTTATCATCTATATTTATAAGCACTCAAACAGGTTAATTTTATCATCGCAATTAATCAAGAGGATTAAATGAACAATTGACAAGGATATTTAAGAAATTTTAAATTTTCACTTCTTTAAAGAACGTAAATGGATATATAATGAAAACCATATT
>Ga0233431_1003657_pt1 | contig 17899 bp, 14 predicted proteins | sample SI_118_April2016_FD_179867 | JGI IMG/M metagenome (GOLD analysis project Ga0233431, IMG submission 179867) | Seawater microbial communities from Saanich Inlet, British Columbia, Canada - SI_118_April2016_200_MG | ecosystem: Environmental > Aquatic > Marine > Inlet | place: Canada: British... | reverse complement strand
TTCCATCCATTATCACTTCAATACCGGTTAAAAATCCGTTGTCATCATAAGAATATTTTGTAGCTTTGTATTCACTAACTGCAAACCTTTTAGCTATAGGTTCTACTAAAAAATCAGGAGAATTCGACAAAATGATAGTATAATCATTTCTGTTTATACTTACTTTTAAACGATCAATTGCCGGTTGATAATAAAAGCTATCTAGATGTTTGTCCCAAAAATTAGAGACTTCTTTTTCTAACTTTTTTTTATCTTTACCTTTTAAGAATTTATCAAAGACTTTTTTGTGAAGCTCTAAAGGAGACAGTTCGAATAACTTGTATTTTAAAAGATAAAAAGCTGAAGAAAATATTGATGGAGTTGGAAATAACTTTAAAGTTCTTAAATGAGCATAGTACCTAAAGCTACAATTAACTCTAAGAAGAGTCTCATCCAAATCAAAAACACTTAACTGCACGAAACCATTAACCTTCTAACTCTGAGATCTTCGCCTCTATCTCTTCTATTTTCTTGTTAGCATTTTCTAACCTTTGTTTTTCGATCTCTATAGATTCGTTATACATCATTGCTTTTTCGAAATCAAAACCAGAGCCACCTAATGCTTTTCTATATTTTTCTAATTGTTTTTTAATTTCTACTCGTCTTGCTTTTCTTTGATCTAAAACATCTTTTAGTTTAGCTAAATCTTTAAGTTCATCTTCAGATAGATCTAATACAGCTTTTTCTTTTTTATCAGCGATTAAATCCTTAACCGGTTTTAGTTTTCTATCGAGAAGTTGTTTTTCTATTTTATTAAGACCTAAATCTTTGATTTCATCTTTTATAAGATTAAATGTATTTGAAAGAGCATCAACTTCTAAAGTTTCTCCTTCACTTAATAGATTGTTCAAATCATCTTGCAATTGTTGGAATCTTTCTTTTTTCTTAGCTAACTTTTCTTTTTCTTTTTGAAATCTTTCTTCTTGAATTCTTTTTTCTTCTTCTACAATAGGCGCTTTTGCTTGTTTCACCAACGATTTCAAAGCTAAAACATCAGGTCTTACAAGCTCCACATCTCTCATCTCTTTTAAAATCTCATCAGCCTGTTTATCTGCTTCTTGAGAAGACATACCATCTTTTACCTGCTTAGCAAACTCATCTATTTTTTCTTTAACTAAGTCAAAATTTTCTTTAGACTGTTTTCTACTTTCGTTATATTTTTCTCTTCTACCTTTTTCAGCTGCTTTTAACTTATCCCAACAACCACTCAGTTTCCTTCTAGTATCTAAAAAACATTTGGTATTAAGAGTTAATTCTTTTGCTATATACTGTAAACTTTTAATTTCATCTCTTAATAAATAAAAAGGAACTCTTCCAAAATTATCCTCAGAAAAATTTCTATCTACAAAAGAATCTATATCTTTTTCAAATTCTTCACTAATGTCTTTAATAAGTTCTTTTCTATTAGGAAAGACTTGATCACCAGCAGCAGACAGTCTTTTAAAAAATTTGTTCTTATAACGAATTCTAATACTAACTTTAATAACTTCTCTTCTTAAAGAGTTTATTCTTGCTGCAAATGTATTTAAAAGAGTTAATAATTTTTGATTATCTTGATAAAACTCTTGTTTTTGCAAAAGGCCTTTACAAGATTCTGGTATTTCTATTGGATGTAATTGCTGTAATAATTTATTAAAGTCTTTAATATCTTCTTCCAAAGCTTCAACAGCAAGTTCTATTTGCTCTTTAGCAAAGCTTGCCTGTTCATCTAAAATATCCTTCACTCTTTTCGCTTCATCGGACAAGTCTAAATATTCTTTCCAGTATTTCGTTCTTACAATAGGATTCAAATTTTCTTTAAACAGATCTAAACAAATTTTCTTTGCATCCCAAAAACCTTTAAAATCAGGAATCTTTTCTTGAGAAAGACTTTTTTTCATAAACTCGATGACGATCTGCAACTTATCTTCATTATTTTGCACTGATTTTAATTTTTCTTGAAAAATTTTATAAGATTCTTCGTTTTTCTTTGTAAGACTCTCTTCTTCTTTCAAAATCTCATCCTCTTTTTTTTCTTCTTCAATTAAATTACCAGAACTCATAACAACCTATTTATTTTTATATGGAAAGATACTAACAGACCAAAGGATAAGATATTATAGAAAAATACTTTTTTCGAAAAGAACTTTTCCTTTTTTCTTATTATTGCCCTACCCTTGCTCATAATCTTGGCAAATAAATTCTTTAACCCTTTCTATTCCCAAATCATAAATATCCAACCATCTAAAAAAAGGTTCTTTCTTAAACCAAGTAAATTGTCTTTTAACATAATGACGCGAAGCTTTTTTAAAAACTCTAATAAATTCAAGCATATCTTCTTCTGTTTGATTTGTCAGTAAATACTCCAAACATTGTCTATATCCAATAGCTTGAGAAGCTGAAAAATTACCCCTAAACCCTTTTTCTTCTAAACGCTCCACTTCTTCAATAAACCCGTTTACAATCATCTCATCACATCTACGATCAACTTTTTGATAGAGAATTTCTTTAGGCATATATAAAAACCAACACCTAAAATTATAATCATCATCTTGCAACTTTTTAGGTTTAGGAATCTCACTTACCTTTTTTTGTGTAATAGCTATAATTTCCAAAGCTCTAACAATCTTATGTTTATCGTGTTCTGTTATTGTTTGAGCATATTCAGGATCGAGCATCTGAAGCCTTTCATATAAGGCTGAAGAACCTATTGTCTTTAATTGCATTTCTAATCTTTTTCTTATTTCGCTATCAGAAGGGGGGCCTAAAGGAGGACCGTATAAGAAAGTATGTAAATAAAAGCCACTACCACCAACTACAATAGGAACTTTCCCTTTTAATATTATTTCTCTACAAGCTCTATGAGCTTCATAGTAAAATTCAGCCACATTAAAAGTTTGAGAAATATCCCTAATATCGACCAAATGATGAGAAACTTCGTTTCTTTGATCTATGGTAGGTTTAGCCGAACCAATATCCATTTCTTTGTAAACTTGCATAGAATCAGAAGAAATTATCTCTCCATCTAAAATCTTTGCAATATCAATAGAAAGATTGGTTTTTCCTACAGCAGTAGGACCTGCTATAACAATAACTCTTTTTTTTCGACCACAAGAATCATATTTGACACTTAAAGGCAAATGCTCTTTATCAAACAAGTCTTGCTCTTTATCACAGAGGTTATTCTGAATCAAAACAACAACTCAATTTAATAGCTAAAACGCAAAGCCTCTTGTTCATTTGAACAAATATTAAATATTTTATGAAACCCTGCAAATTTGATTATTTCATTAACATCTTCAGTTAGCGCAAATATTACCAAGCAACCTTTCTCTGTCTTTAATTTTTTCGTTGTAGATAACAATAAACGCATTCCTGCGCTACTAAGATAATCCACCCTTGTAAAATCGAGCAAAATATCCAAGTTTTTTTCTTCAATAAGCTTATCTAATTTTTGTTGAAGAGCATAAGAAGAAGCAGCATCTAACCTGCCTTCCAACCTACCAATCACCTTATTATCTACTTTTTCAACTTCAAATTTTAAACCCATACCCATAAAAAAGCCCTTTTTGTAATAAAATACAATTTACTATTAACAGTATCTTTTTACTATGATTTAATCACAATAAAAATATTTTTTAGACTATCAACTATCTTCTTTTATTCTTTTCAAAAATTTTTTTACAAAATCTAAAAAGATTAAAAATTTAAAAAAATCATTCATTAAATACAACTTTTTTAAGAATTAACAATACTACATTCATAAAGCTTCATGAGAGGCTAACATTTACAACTTGGCATCTTTTACAACACTCTAAAGCCTCTTCATGATGTTTTCCCAAATAAACCTTACCCTCTTTATCTATAAATCTTTGCCACTTTCAACATATCGATAATTTTTATAGAGAAAGACACAAACATCTCACAATTATTTCTTACCAAATAATAGTAACACGTTTTTAATTTTAAACTGAAAATTAAAAACTAATTATTTTCATTATATTAATAATTAGAATTAGAATTATTACATTTAAAATATCATAAAAATTTTAATATATTATTCTTCATCAATCCAAACAAAAAGATTGTTACTTTTGCTAAAAAACCAAAGCAATTTTTATGACCTTAGAACCTAGATATTGATATATTCCAATACCTAAAAACAAAAGAGCCTATCTTTATAGAAAACAGCTTTTCTCCCCCCCCCTAAAACCCTCTAAACAACTTTCTATAAGTTTTACAACCTTTTTATTTCAAGCAACTTATCTAAATTTAAAAAAAAATATATAATACAGAAGAAAATTAACTGAAAAATATATTATAATTAATATAAGACCCATAAACATTTGGTAAAATTTATGGCCCTCCTAAGGCCCCCTGATAAACCTGAAGAAAATGAATTTTTATATAAAAATATAAAAATACGTGCTGATTTTCTATTTTTTAACCTAATAAACTCTACGCCTTTATATAATATTCCAAAACATGAAACCCTATTTACATTAGTAACCTTATTAATGTATCTAGCGGAATCTAAACTACTTAGCTCTGAACAAGCTGAATATCTGGATACTTCCTTACAACAAATCAACGATTTACTTGGAACGGAAGGATATAACCTAGAAGCTCTTCCAAAAAAGCTAAAAGAGATCATTAAACAAATAACAGAAGATAATTCTAGAGCAAAAACAATCATAGACTTGGTAAATATTGAATTTAACCTTGAAATAGCTAATATTTCGAGTAAAATGACTCCTAATCCAAAAGAGCTTCAGAAAATATTACAGTCTTTTAAAAATGGTATCAAAGATCAAAACATCAAAGAATTCGAAATCAAACAGTTAGCGAAAGAGCTTCATGAAATAGCAAAACTTTGTGTAAAAAAACAATTATCTTATGAAGCTATCTTAGAAAAATTAAAAATACTCTCTTCTGAGTTTTTTAAACATCGTCAATAAAAGCTAAATTAGAAATTCTAAAATCAAATATTTTCTCTAAAAATCTCACTTCATTATTTTCAACATTTAAAGAATCTATCTGTCTTTTATAATCATCAATAATTTTTTCTCTTAAATTAAGATAATTTCCTATCTGCTTTAAATAATCTTTGGAACTAAGTCTTAATATACGAGGAAAGATACAAAGAACATCTTCTTTGTTTTTTATAATCATTTTATCTTCTATTTTAAGCACAATTTCTCGTCTTCCATAACTATCCGAAAAAGCGGTAGAGACATCAATTTCTTTCACTTCAAATTTATCTGTAAAATTAGAACTTAAAAGCATTTTTAAAACACTGAAAGCAAGTTTTGATTTCTTTTCTAAGAGATCTAATTTCCAAACTTTATTTGTGTTAAACCATTCAGAATCTAAATATATCTTTGGTATGTTTCTAACATTAATATAAGGATCTATTGGAAACAGATATCCCTCATCGTCAACAGCAATATTATCATAATCTCCCAAAAGGGCTATCGGAGATCTGACAGAATAATCAATATACAAAGTATTAGGTTTAATTTTTTTTATTTTAGCGTTTTTAATTAAAGGAGAAGCTAAAAGCTTCGCTTCTCCTTTTTTTTCATCAAACAAATATATGTTTGTTGGATTGTCTACAGAAATATCTAAAAGCTCTGCCAAATACTTGGTTTTTAATGCTTCTTTTTCAGGACCTGTTTGAATAATAGAGCTAATATAATAAGACCTATCTAAAAGCCTGTTTTTTTTCACATTTCTATAATAGAAAAAAGAAAAATAAAAGCTTCCCGATATTATAAAAGCGCTTAGACAAATTAACATAATAGCATAAGAAAACTTTATTTCTTTCTGCATATTTTTCATCCTTTACAAGCCACTCTATTTTTATACAAACCGGAAATAATTAACCTATCAATCAAATCTTTTCCTTTCAAATTTTCATTATCCCAAACTTGAGGAAACAAGCTAATAGAAGTACATCCTGGAATAGGGTTAATCTCATTTAATATATAATTATTATTCTCATCCAAAAAAAAATCTACTCTTGCAAATACCGAACAACCTGCTACTTGATATGCTTTTTTAGCTATTTGTTTTCCCTTTTCAATAATATTTACAGGAAGATCGGCAGGCACTTTAGTTTCCATTGGATTAGATCCATATTTCCTCTCATTAGAATATATTTCATTGTTTGAAAAAATTTCTCCAGGAGAAGCCACTTCAATGCAATCTGTTCCAATAACTCCAAATTCTATCTGTCTTCCTTTTATTTCTTCTTCAACAAGCAATTTATCATCTAAAATAAAAGCGTTTTCTATAACTTTTATAAGCTGATCATAATTTACAACTTTTTCAACACCAACACTTGATCCTAAATGAGAAGGTTTCACAATAAACGGATATTTAAAATTATTAAGTATCTTATCTATACACTTTTGATTATCTTCTTTCCACTTAACTATAGTAAACTCTAAGAATTTTGCATTATCAATATTTTCTAAAGAGCATATTTTTTTCAAAAGCCCCTTGTCCATACAAATTCCACAAGACAAATAATCACAACTAACAGTTACTTTATTAAAAGTCTTAAAAAAACCTTGAATAGTCCCATCCTCACCAATAGGCCCATGTAAAACAGGCATACAAACATCACAATTTAAAGCAAAAGAAATAACTAAAGACATGTCATCACAAGTAATATTGCCGTTTATTTGATCCTGTATAAGCCATTTATTATCTTTAGTAATATAAAAATACGTTACATCATAAAGTGTCTTATCAAGACATCTATCAACATAACTAGCTGATTTTATAGAAACACTGTGTTCTGTTTTATGTCCTCCAAAAAACAGTCCTACCTTGTATTTGTTAGGACTTTTAATATACTCATCTTTTAAAACAGGTCCAATACTTGTAATATTTCCGGCTCCCAAAGTTATAACAACATCATTAGGCCTTAGTATCTTTTTTACAAAGGATACTAATTCATCATATTTCACATAGTAAGCCTGAGATTCTGTTATGTTATTTACCAAATCTTGAGAAGATATTACCTGCTCTTTTTCACCAGCAGAATATATATCGGTTACAATCACAATATCAGCTTTATCAAAAGACATAGAAAACTCTTTTAAAAAATTTTTTGTTCTCGAATATCTATGAGGTTGAAAAAGAGCTATTATTCTTTTTTCTTTCACAGCTTCTTTCAAAGAAGATAATGTTGCTTTAATTTCTGATGGGTGATGAGCATAATCATCAAAAAATAAAACGTTATTTAGATTAGCTATTTTCTGAAGTCTTCTATGAACTCCCGAAAAACTTAAAAAAGCTTTTTTTATAACTTCTGCATCTATAGATAGTTTTAAACAAAGACCAAAAACAGCAGCAGCATTTAAAGCATTATGTTTTCCTATCAAAGGAATAGTAATATCTTTGTATCTTACATTTTCAAAAACAATATCAAATTTATTTAAAAATTCATTTTGAGAAAAATTTTCTATTCTAAGATCAGCGTTTTCATCAAATCCATAAGAAACACCTTCCGGATTTAAAAGTTTTAAATTTTCATCATCTTTGCAATAAAAAAAGTGTTCTTTTGATTTTATATTACAAAAAAATTTCTTAAACCCTTCTATAACATTTTCTTTTTCTTTCCAATAATCTAAATGATCATAATCGATATTTGTAATAATACAACCGAACCCTTGAAGTTTTAAAAAAGAACCATCACTCTCATCAGCTTCTGCAACAAAATATTTTCCATTACCATAAGAAGCATTAACATTTAATGAGTTAATAATTCCTCCTACTGCAAAAGAAGGATCTGCCTTAGCTTTAATTAAAACTTCTGATAAAAGAGAAGATACTGTCGTTTTTCCATGAGTACCTCCAACAAGTAAAGGATCTTGTTTTTCCATAAGATTATTTAATAAATCTGCTCTATGGATTATGTTAACTTTTTTAAATTTTGCTTTTATCATTTCAGGGTTATCATCTTTGATAGCAGAGCTAAAAACCACATTATTAGTATTGTTAATATTATTACCTTCATGTCCGATAGTAATATGCACACCCTCTTTTCTTAGTAATTTAATTAAATTAGATTCTTTACTATCACTACCAGATACATTTTTTCCTTTTTGCATTAACAGTCTAGCCAAAGCACTCATTCCAATTCCACCGATTCCAATTAAATAATAATCATCCATGTTTTTCTCCTATCTGGTATACAATATCTTCTATGTTATCCAACTGTTTTTCCATTTCTTTATACTTTTTAATATTCTCTTTCATAACATGAAAATGTTCATTCATCTTTATTAAAACCTCTAACAAGTTATCATCTTTCTGTCTCATTTTCATCCCTCCTTGAATCACATCTTGCATAAAATCAGCATTATACTCCTGATGATGATCCCCATAAGGATAAGGAATTAAAACAGATGGTTTTTCAAAGTAAATAAGCTCAGAAAAAGTTCCAGCTCCCGATCTTGAAATTACAAGGTCAGAGATATGAAAAAGATCAGACATATTTTTTTCATATGATGATACATAAGCAGATATATTCATTTTTTCATAAAAACTTTTTATAGATTCGTTTCTATTTTCTCTGCCGGTTAAATGAATGATCTGAACATCTTTTCTTTTCTTTAAAAAATCTCCAATAATCTTAATTAATGCCTGATTAATATATTCAGCACCTTGAGATCCTCCAAAAACCAAAAGAGTAAAATGATCTTTTTTCAAACCAAAATCTAAATAACTTTTTTTTGTTTTTTTATCTGTTATCCAAAAACCTTTTTTTACCTGTACAGCATTTTTCAATTTACTTGGAAACTGAGTAACTACTACTTTAGATCCTTTCACAAACCATTTATTAACTTTTCCAAAAAAACAGTTAGGTTCAAATAAAATAATAGGTTTAAAAAGTATTTTTGCAGCTAAAATAACAGGAAAAGTGTGATAACTTCCAAATCCAACAACAACATCGGGTTTGAATTTTAAAATAAAAAAAAGACTTTTTATCGTTCCTTTTAAAATGTTTAAAATAGATATAAAAAGCTTAAATGGATTTTTTTTAAAGCAATCACTCGGTATATCTACAAAAGGAAATTTATCTTTTTCAAAAATTGAATTTTCAGAAAGTCCTTTAGCTAGAAAAACTATGTCTTTAACATTTTTTTCTTTTAATTTTTCAGCAAGATGCTTGGCAGGTATAAGATGGCCACCTGTGCCTCCTGCACTTATTATTACTTTCAAACTTTTTTCCACTGTTTTGTTTTTATATCAATGTTCATAAGAATAAATATTGCCATTATATTTATAATAAGTGAAGTGCCTCCTTGAGAAAAAAAAGGTAAAGTGGTTCCTTTACTTGGCAAAAGCCCTGAAGTAACTCCTAAATTTAAAAAAGCCTGAAAAGATATTAAAAAACTAAGCAACGCTGAAAGATAAAAACCTTCTTTATCATTAGCATTCCCAGCTATGCAAAAACCGCTATAAGCTATCATCATATAAAGAAGTATCATAAACATTATTCCTACAAAGCCAAACTCTTCTGCATAAATAGCAGCTATATAATCACTTCTAGCCTCAGGTAAGTAATTTAACTTCTGAAGACTTTGTCCTAATCCTTTTCCAAAAATCCTACCAGATCCTGTTGCTATTTTTGCTTGATAAGGTTGATGTCCTTTTCCTTTAATATCTAATTCTGGATGAAGATAAGCATTTATTCTATCTGGAACATGGGGCATGTTATATGCTATACTAGAGCCTATAACAACCATCACGAACAACGGAAGAACCCAGTAAATAGTTTTTATTTTTGTTAATACAAAAACAACCCCTAAAGTCAAAACAATAATAGCTGTTGTTCCATTATCAGGTTCTAACAATATTAAAAGAATTGGCAATATAAAAATTAGAAGCATTTTTAAAAAAGATATAAAACCGTCCGGCGACTTTCTTTGTATTATCTGATGAATAAAATAAATTGGAATAATGTATTTTGTAAATTCAGATGGTTGCAATGATATCCCTCCAACTGATATCCAACGTTTAGCACCATTTATTTCAACTCCGATTTTAGGAATAAAAACTAAAATTAACATGATGATACAAAAAAATAAAAACAAGGGACTGAGTCTTATAATATTTTTATAATTAAGGCTATAAACGACAAGACCAAGACCTATACCGATTATTCCGTAAATAACTTGTCTAAGCAAAGCCCTATGAGTATTAACTTCTAATGATTTATCTAAGACTTCTGCTGAAGTAGTGTTGAAAACCATTAAAATGCCAATAGAAAAAAGCAGTGAAGTAGCTATTAATAGGATATATCCATATTTACTCATTAGCGGATTCTTAACTTATCTCCAGGTCTTAATTTTCTAGCTTTTTCATTATTTAAATTATTTAATTTTAAAAGATCATCGACACGTAAATGATTTTTCATAGCAATCGTCCAAGGATTATCTCCGACTTTTACTGTGTAATACTGAGCTTCTATATTGTTTTTTTCTACTACTTGTTTTTTTGGAGCTTTAGCTATTTCTACTTTAGGAACAATAAGTCTCTGACCTTCTTTTAAAAACGAACCACTAATAGCATTACTTTTTCTAATATTTGCTACAGTAGTCTTATAACGATGAGCTAGCTTTTCTAAAGAATCCCCTCTTTTCACGATAACTTCCATCATGTTTTGTTTAACAATAGATGATTTTGGTTTTTCTTCTTTGACAGCTTCTTCTTTTGCTATGCTTGGTAATTTATGAATTATTTCTTCTTTTTTTTCTATTTCTGCAACAGGAGCTAAAACCTCAAAAGACTCTGTTGTCTCTTCTATTGGCAAAACTGTTTGAGCTACATGCAAAGACGCTTCTTTTTCCAAATCAGGTATATAACTAGGCTTATTTTCCAGCTGTATTTTTTCTTGCATAACCTTAGCTACATCAACAGATGTTGGTTCTTTAGAAGATATAGCAAAAATAAATAAAACAGCTAAGAGCCCGGCATTAACTAAAACTGAAGCAATAATAATATCTTTTCTTTTCATTTAACTTTTCCCCCCATTTCTATCAGATTTACTAAATCCTTATATTTTTCTCCCCTATCAATATAATTTTTAAACATATCAAAGCTCGATGTTCCAGGAGAAAGTAAAACCTTATCATTTTTTTCAGCGATCTTATAAGCTTTTTCTACAGCATCTTTTAAAGTTTCTTTAATTTCTATTTTTATTTTTGAAATAGATAATTTTATCTTATTAGCATTTTTCCCAATTGCTAAAATATATTTAACTTTTCTTTCAAAAACTTTTTGCCAGGAGCTATAATCTAATTTTTTATCATCTCCTCCTACAATAAGGATAATATTTTTTTGCAAACTTTCAACTGCAAAAACAACAGATTCAACATTAGTCGCCTTACTGTCATTATAAAAATACACATCATTTATTTCTTTAACAAACTCTAATCTATGTTTAGGTTTTTCAAATAAAAGAGCTGACGAAACAAAACTTTTTATATCAACACCAAAGTTTTCACATATTAAATATGCTGCTATTACATTATCTTTTCCTAAATAAAACAATTTAGATAAAAGCAATTTATCTACCACAGAAATACCTTCAAAAGGAAAACTGTTTATCAAAGAAAAAGATTGGCTATATTTTTTTATTATTTTTTTCTGTGAAAAAAACATTTGTTCATCTTTTAGACATTTAATAATATTTAGTTTAGCCAAAGCATACTTTTCATAACTTTCATATCTATCTAAATGATCCGGGGAAATATTTAAGATGATTCCAATATCCAAACATTTACAAGAAAGAGTCTCTAACTGATAAGAACTCAACTCAACAATAAGTATTTCTTTTTCATTTTCTATAGGTAATATTGAAGTTAGGCTAACGCCGATATTACCGACACATCTTGCTTTGATATTATTTAAATTTAGAACATGAGAGATAAGATAGCATACAGTTGTTTTACCGTTACTACCGGTAATACCTATGCATCTATTCTTTATATAATTTAATGCAAATTCAGCTTCACCTATAACTTCGATGTTATTTTCTATCGCTTTTTTTACAATTAAATGATTTGGATTTATTCCGGGAGAGAGAATCACTTTATCTAAAATAGAATAATCTACTACTTCTTCTTTATCTATTAAACAAGCTTCTTTTAAAGACTTTAGATTATCTATTTTTTTTAAGTTGTCATCATATCCTATAACTTCGATATTTTGCTTTAACAAAAACGAAGTTACATAAAAACCACTTTTCCCAAGACCTAATACTAATACTTTTTTCATAACTATTGAAATTTGATCGATGATATTCCGATTATAGCTAAAAGAAGACCTACTATCCAAAACCTTAAAGTAACTTTTGTCTCCGGCCATCCTTTATACTCAAAATGATGATGCAAGGGAGCACATAAAAACAATCTTTTTTTATTTCTGAATCTAAAACTTAAAACCTGCAAAATAACAGAAAGAGCTTCTATAACAAAAATACCGCCAACAAGACCAAGTAAGATTTCTCTTTTTAATAAAATAGCGCTAACTCCTAAAATTCCTCCTAAACTTAAAGAACCTGTATCTCCCATAAACACTTGAGCCGGATAACCGTTATACCATAAAAACCCAAGCACAGCTCCTGCTATTGCACACAAATATATAGCAATTTCTCCACTACCTTTTATGTATAATATATTTAAATATTTAGCCATTTGAACATGGTTGGACAAAAAAGCCAAAAGAGCCAAAACGCAAGCGACCATTATAATACACCCTGAAGCCAAACCATCCAGACCATCTGTTAAATTAACAGCATTTGAAGACCCTACAACCACAAACACTATCCAAATAAATAAAACAAAAATCATAGATCCTTTTAAAATTAAGATCGGATCTTTAAAAAACGGAATATATATTCTAGAGATATATTCTTTTGTTTTTAACTTGTTTACTTTTTCCAAAAACTTATGTGAAGAAGTTTGATATTTATATGAATATTCTTTTGCAGTAGGAGCTGAATAAGTAGTTTTTTGAGAAATAAAAGAAGTTATAGAAGGGAAAAGTAAATAACTTGCTATCAAACAGCCAAAAAGAACCTGCAGCAAAAATTTATATCTAGATTTAAGGCCTTTAGAATTTTTATATTTCAATTTCAAAAAGTCATCTAAACCTCCAACTCCACCTAAAAATAAAGTAGTAAAAAGAAGTATAATTGTAAAAGTCTTGGAAAGATCCATCCATAAAACCAAAGAGATTAAAATAGAACAAATAATCAATACTCCTCCCATTGTAGGAGTGTCTTTTTTCTTATTATGCAATTTAGCTAGAGTAGGACAATCACTAACCGTTCTTACATTTTCACCAATTTTAAACTGATATAGTTTTTTTATAAAATAAGGCCCTAAAAAAATAACAAAGATCAAAGATGTCATTGCAGCTAGCATCATTCTTGTAGAAGAGTAATAAAAAACCAAAGGAACTTTTATATTAAAACATCTTATTATGTATTCTATTAAAAAAACCAACATACTTACCTACACTTCGTTTTGATTATATCTACAAAAGACCAAATAAAAAAATAAAAATATCTTAATGAATATATTCTTTTTCAATATCTTCAATAACTTCCCACATCTTTAAAGATCTAGATCCTTTGACTAAAACAATATCGCCTCTTTGAATGATTTTTTTTAGTTTTTCTACTAACAATTTTTTATCTTGAAATAGAAAAGCCTCTTTACCTTCTTCCTCATAAGCATCTACCATTGACAAACATTCTTGACCATAACATAAAAGCGTATCTACTTTTTTAGCAGCTATCTTTCCAACTTCAAAATGACTTTCTTTAGAAAATTTACCAAGTTCTTTCATAGATCCTAAAACTGCGATAGTTTTCGCATTATCTTTAGGAAAAGGAAGATCTAATAAAGCTCTTTTCACTGCAACAGGATTAGCATTAAAACAATCTTTTACAAACAAAATATCATTAATAAAAACCTTTTCATATCTCATGCTTGGCATTTTCAAATTATCGAATTCATCTAACATATCATCTAAAGTAAGACCTAACTGATAAGAAACAGCTATAGCAGCTAACAAATCTTCAACAATAAGATTCTCTTTAATGCTTAATTGAAAAGATTTTTCTCTTACCTCTTCTATATCCATATGAACAAATTCATTATCTTGCAGTAAATAAAAATCACTATCTCTTTGCTCTATGGAATAGGTAACTATTTTATGTTTATATTCTTTTAGAAGGTTTTGATATTGCAAAAGATTTTTATTTAAAACTGCAATTTTAGTTTTTGGATTTGAAAGTATTTCTAATTTTGCACTAGCTATATCTTCAATACTTTCAAAATTTTCTGCATGACAAATATAAGCTCCTGTAACAACAGCAATATCTAAAGGAGCTATATCTATTAATTTCTTAATTTGTCCTTTTTCAGACATAGCCATTTCTAAAATAAGAATCTGTTCTTCTTTAGAAAAGTTCAGAACAACAATAGGCAAAGTTCTTTGAGAGTTATAGCTTTTTACAGATTTATAAACTGTATATTTTTTACTTATTAATTGAGCAATAAACTCTTTTACAGTAGTTTTACCAACAGAACCTGTAACACCAACAATTTTACCTTGATAATCTTCAATCCACTTTTTTGCTAATGTATGCAAAGCCTCTAAAACATTATCAACCCTAAGTAAAACTAGGCCATAGTCATCTCCAATATAATCTTTACTTACAACAGCAGCTTTAGCCTTTTTTAAAGAAATTTCTTTTAAAAAGTCATGACCATTAACATTTTCTCCTTTAAGAGCAAAAAAAAGATCATTTTCACATATTAATCTACTGTCGATTTGACAATTAAAAATTTTACTATCATCTTCTATACAAACCCCTAACTGACAAGCAATTGACTTAATAGTTTTTTCCATATTTTCCCCTTTATCATTAAAAAATGATAAATAAAAATTTTACTAGATAAAAGAAACACCTTTCTCACTAATATAAGAAAAGCATTTTAAGTAAAAAAATGGTATAATTATTCAATAAATAAACATAAAAATTTTTATAATAATTATGGCTACATCAAAAATCACACCACATTCTACTACACCAACGGCTAGCTCTACTTTATCTACTAGCACCATATTGAATTATAACGGAAAAAAATACAAAATATCTTTATTACCGTCATCTACAAAACGTCAATTATCACAATATCAGTGGAAAATAATAGCAGATCAAGTACAAGAATCTTTATTTCCTGTACTTTCTAACACAGATCAATATAAAGAATCTCTAAACCCCTCATCTTCGAAAAAATTAACTCCTCTTATATGGACTTATAACGCTAGATCACCTTCCGTAAAATACTTAGATGAAAAAAATTCTTCTTATAGACATCTTGATTTGTCTGATGAAAAAATATTGAATCCTTCAGATTTTGAAACCTTTAAAAGAGCATCTAAAACCGTTTATGAAATGTTTACTCCAGAAGAACCCGTTACTGAAAGATCAGAAGAAGCTCTTATAGAAGAAAAGAAAAATATTACTTATGACCAAATAGCAGAAACAGGCTCTCCTCTAGCTGTTCTTCATTATGAACTAACTCACAATAATCCGGTGGGGGTAGAAACAGCTCAAAGCCTTGTATCGCTTTTTGCCGCATCTTCTACCTACAAAGATCAAAACTTTATTCTTGCAGCAAATCAACCTCCATCGCAAATTGAAGCTTATCATTCTTTAGACAATATAATACCAGCTACTATTTTCAAAAAATTAGATGGAAGCGAGGTTAATACAGGCGCTATAATACTTCATCTTGACAAAGCTTCTCACTACGTACTAGTACTCGCAGAAAGAAATAAAGAAGATCCTTCTAAAAATAAATTAACTTTCTTCGATTCTCTAGGATATTCTGCAAAAGAGCACTATAAAGACCAATTTAATATAGAAGATTTATATAAAAAAGTATTTGCCGTAGATAATGTTCCAGCAGATGGTATAGAAGATGTTTATGTAGGACATGAGAAACCTGATGAATCAGGTTTACCACCTTTAGAAATTCAAAGCACAAGCCCTTTAAATTCATGTCTAATACACTGTTTAAGAACAGCGGAAACCTATATTGAGTGCAAACGAAAAGAATCCTATTCCACATTTAAAAGTTTAGCCAAAGCATTAAAAGAAAAGTCTAAAGAAAGTCATTTTGAAAAGTATAGAGAAAATCTAATAAACACTTTAACTCAACGATTACAAACAAGTGATCAAAAAGTATTGGAAGAGGCAAAAAGACGAGAACAAATTCCGCTAGTCCCTATTAAAAAAGGACCTTCTTTAAATGACAAAGTCATTGACATCTTAGATCATATGCAAAATGATCAAGCAGGATTGTTACTAATATTAAGTGTTATTGAAAGGTTTAATCCGGATCTATATAACAATATCCTTGTAGAAATCGGAAAAAATGAAGGACAAGAACTTCCTCTTACAGCTACAGAAGCAGACTATAGATCACATGCACAAAAGAACCTATTTAACATCTCAGCTATAATCATCAGCTTTACTTTAAAACAATATATACAAGAGCGTAGATTAGTAATCACCGATAGTATGCATCATAATATTGAAGAAGCTATAAAAAGACACAACTCTTGCTTTAAAAGATTAAAAGATAAAGTAGACACATCTTCTGACCTAATAGCAAAATTAGAAAAGATCAAAAGTCTTATCTCAAAATTAGAAAAAGAAAGACAAAAACAAGTTTATCACACCTTAGGAAAGGCTGTTTATAGAAAATACTCAAGGGTAGGATCATATAAGTTCCATGAAACCATAGGAAAAGAACTTTTCAACAATATTGAGCTAGGTCAAGATTACAAAGGCCATGTAGCTGGAAAAGAAGATGATTCTCACATAAGCATCGAAGAAGTATGGCAAACATTTGAAAATCAGCTATATATAAAACTAACAGACCAGGAAAAAACAACTCTTTTATCAGTATAAAAAAAATCTAATAAGAATCTAATATTAAGCAGTTTAACACAACCATTTGTATGTAAACTACTTATCTAGACAATAGTTCTATCCATTCAAAAACAATAACTTACAATTACAAACCCTTGTTAATTATAATAATAATTTGAATTTTTATAAAATTTATTATATAATAATTACTAATAACAAGGAATTATTATGGTAACATCAATTAAACTCATACCTATATCAAACAAACAAAGAACGATAGACTTTCAAGGAAGAAAGTTTGAGATTACATTAGCTAATAATGGAAAAGTTAACGAAGAGATTTCCCCTCTCGATCAAGAGACTTGGGATAAAATAGAAAAAATAGTTAAAGATCATCTTCTTACAACAATACTCCCTTCTGTAAAGGAATATGAGTCCTGTTTTAAGCCCACTTCAGAAAGAAAGACCTTTATACCCGTACAATTCAACTTTAATACCGGTGATTTATATATTATTAACTCCAATAAACGGAATAAGATAACATTAGAGGATTCAATCACAAGGCAGTTACAAACAGTAGCAGACTCAATGAAGAAATTCTTTGATGGAAAAGGAATAGTGAAGATAGAAGAAGTAAATACTGATTAAATTAAGAGTGTAATTTAAAAAATCTTGCAAATAAGATATCGAAAAAATACTTTAAAATCAACTTTTTTACGACAAAAAAGGGAAAGCCCATCGGCTTTAACCGTGGGAGTATTTCAGATCTCTTCAGGCTTGACTATAAGTTACTCTCCTTAACTAGTCGATCCTGATTTAATCATAAATATTGCTATAGTTTTTTAGATTTCAAGCTTTGATGACATTCTTTTGATTCTTATTTCGTATAAAAATTAGTTTTTC
>Ga0233431_1003656_pt1 | contig 17902 bp, 23 predicted proteins | sample SI_118_April2016_FD_179867 | JGI IMG/M metagenome (GOLD analysis project Ga0233431, IMG submission 179867) | Seawater microbial communities from Saanich Inlet, British Columbia, Canada - SI_118_April2016_200_MG | ecosystem: Environmental > Aquatic > Marine > Inlet | place: Canada: British... | reverse complement strand
CAATCCCGTACCGGTGATCATGCCGATCTCCGGTGCTTTTTTCATCAGCGAAGAGAGAAACGCAACTGTTTCTTTTATCTCACGGTGCATGCAATGCCTCCTGAAGTTTTTGTTTTCTGGTTTATGACAGGTTCAGCCTAAAGTCAAGACAAAACATAACCTATGGAAATCATTGAAGTACAACCCTCTAAAAACGCGGTATTATGTTGATGAAATGCACCTGATATGCACCCAATATGTTTTGGTTTGTATATCTGTCAAAAAACGTGATAAAGTAGAGCAGTTTTGGTGGGATAGGTCGACGGACCGAAAGCCGGGGAACCCTGCCCGGTTTCCCTCCAAAATGAAAACAGGGGCTAAAGAAGGGGAATAGCAATATGGAAACAGAAAAAGAATGGACTGTCACACCATATTTAGATGATCAATTAAAACGCCTTAAGGTTCTTACGGATTCAGAAAACCTTATAATGGTTACAGGTGAACCTGGAACCGGAAAAGGCCTCTTCATTGATGCCGCAGTAAATGGGTTTGAAGGTGAAGCGGAGTTCCAGAACCTAAAGTTGAAAGTCAGGCACCTTGATTGCAGGAACCCTAAAACCTTAAATCAATTCTTCGAAGATCTACCTCAAATGGACTTCTTCCCTTCAGGAGACAAAACGAACCGCTTCAGATTTTTCCTCTTTGATTACGTCAACAAAATTCCGAGTGCTTTGGAACCTGAGTTTCTATTTTCCGCTGACTATTTAAAAAAGGTGGGGGCCAGTATTTTTGGAACTTACCAAGAAAAACCAGAAGCACCTTTCATGGAAAGCGAGATCAAGAACAGCTTTCTCCACCTTCACGTTTCACCTTTGAGGGAGAGACCCGAAGACACTCTAAATTTAATAAGTGAATGGATGCCTGAACTTTTCTCCAAGCTTCGGAGGTGGGAAGTTCTGAACTTTTTAAGAAATGAATGGCCTGGAAATGCCGCCGCCCTAAAACAGGTTTTAACGCATATCCGAACAGAACAGAAACTTTCAGAGGAGATGCATTTTCCGAGTTCTTTCAAACAGCCGGAATTTATGAAATCAGTTACATATAGATATCTTCGGAAGTCACCCGTTTCCGGTTTGGATATATCCTCTTTCACTGAATTCGTGGGAAGCTTGGACCCTGATAATAAACCATATATTGAAGCATCTTTGAATGAGATTGGACTAAGCTTAGACTTCAAGGACACTGTAATTCCGTTCAAGGCATTCAAGCAGGAGGACACCATTAAATTTGATGATGCAGCCGGTTACAGTTTTGCTTTGCTGGCAGCCGGACCAGAGAAAGCAACTCAAGGACCCGTAAAACCGGAAGACATAACTTTGATGCTTTCCTCTTACGATGATCAGGTTGAAATTCGGCTCCCTGGACAGCCAGCAAAGCGGGAACTGTTTGAAAATTTGGGTTTCAAGAAAGCCGGCTCAAAAGAAATTCAGGATTTCAAAAGACTTCTTGAGGGTGGAAGACTCATTCTAAATGGAGACGCAGCCAGGAAACGCATTATTGAAATTGAGAAAAAGCTTCAGAGTTATTTCAAGACGGATCAAAAATTCATTCATAGAGCCGGGGGTGGTCATTATGATGCTTTATTCAAAGTGGTTAAAAGTAGATCCTCGAACCTGGAAAAGCTTCTCCGGAACGCCAGGGACTCCGATGAAGCGATTGATATTTTATTAGAGGCTCGAAACCGTGGGGAGATTTCTCAAGAGGACTTCGAGAGATCCACAGAAGCCGCTTACACTGGGGAAAAAGGAGAGTTTGATTACTCTGAATTAACTGAGGGAGGCTCCTCCCATTTAATATAGACTAAATTCAAAGGTTTTCACCTCAAAGCGGAGAGTTAATTCTATTAAGAAACTCTCCGCTTTTTTATTTTAAAAAATATCTTCAAACCATTTCAGTTATTTATACCACAATTTTAAAACTCTCCGCTTAACTCTCCGGAACTCTCCGCCTTAAGGGTAAGAAGTTTATTTATTTTACCGTGAGGGCAAACAATGCATAATTCACAACAATGGCTTAAAGCAAAAGATGCCTGTCTTTACGCAGGAATAGAAAAGCGTAGCTTGTATGATTGGCGCAAGTTAGGCTTGAGATATTCAAAATTGCCTTCCGGAAGTATTCTTTACAATCGGCAAGATATTGATGAATTTTTGAGTCAATATCAAGTTACAGAGAGTCAAATTGATGCTCTTTGTGACGAAATTTTGCAAACCCTTTAACAGTAAGGAGAAACACCATGAAAATGAATGATCCGATGAGCACACCTAGAAGTTTTGACGAAGCATGGAAAGGAATCAAGACCATGAATCCGGGATGCAGCACCGAGGATGCAATGAAGCAGGCAGTCAGAGATTTTCCGAGCCTTCACGCCGTAATGCTCGAAAAATCCGCACCTAAAGGCGCAGCGCAGGTTGAAAGGGAGCGCACCGCTGATGCTCTCCTTAGTCATGCAGCAGCTGCAAAGCGCGCCGGAATGCCGCTTGATGCGTACATGCGGGACCGTGGGATTTTGAAGTAAGGGAGGTCGGAATGACAAATATTGACTTCAATAAGGTGGACGACGACAAGGCCACCGCTTTTGATTTGGCGAAAGTTTACGCTCAGACTGAGGAGCACCTGGAAAAGGAGGTCGAACCTAACAGACTGAAGATTTACAAAACGCTCATGGCTATGGATAGGAGCAAAATGAGTGGCGAACCCGTCAAGGCCGCTGAATACACGAAGTTTCAAACCGCCTTGAGTGCCGCCGAGCGAAAATCCGAGGTTTGCAGGGATGCTTTGGAGACGCTGGCTTCAAGAATTCCAGCGAAACGGGGCGAGGAGGCCGTTTCAGAAATTAAGAGCCTGGGCCGTGAGCAGCGCGAGCTTAACGAAGAAATGCGAAAGCAGTTTTTGAAGGCTTTGCCGTATCTGATAAAGTTTCTAGCCTACCGTGAGAGCTTCGCAGATTGGCGATTTAATCACAATGACGTTGATTGGCTTAAGCGATATGGATGCCCGGTTTTTCATGAAGACCGCAGGGAGATTATTGACGCGATTACCGCAGCCAGGAAAAAGCTGAAGATTGCTGATGATGGGCCTGCAATCCGGCACCACAGAGCCAGGATTAAAATCCAAAAACTCCAAGAGGAGATTGGCGGAAAAAACCTTAAGGACCGGTTTGCAAAAATGATTCTGAAGGCCAGAGCCGAATTGAAACGGGAGGAAAAATCGGATGGAAAAAGCACAATCACCGACAACAAAAGTTGATGGATTTTTTGAAAAGGCCGGGATTGAGTTTCAGATGTCACCGGCAAAGCACAATCGAGGGATCTTGCTCGAACTTAAAAAAGTATCCACCTTAGAAGAGATCCGCGCACTACTCATAGACGTAAGAGGAAAAATGAAAATCACTTGAAGGGACGGGGCCTCCACATAAGGGGAAGATTGACCGGCTCCTTTGACCTGAAAGCGCCCGTTTCTACGCTCATATATATCCGCTTTTAGGACCGGTCATTTTTAAAAAGCAACTCTGAAGGCGCGCGGAACCGTAAGCGGGATCTGGCCGAGTTCCGGAAAAACCCTGGTAGTTGCCGCGCGCTAGGTTACACAACTATCAGGGAATCGGCCATTTTTAAAATAAAGGAGGTGATGCATACCATATAAACCGAATCGAAACGAATCTGAAGAATGAAAAGCGAATCTTGAGAAAGGAGAATGAAAATGGAAGAGCGAATCAGAAAAGTTATGGAGAATATAAAGAATCAATTCGGACCTACCTTTGACATGCCTGATGGACTCACACCCGAAGCACTTTCAATTTTACTTTACGAAATGACCAAACAGATCGGAGAGGCTTTTGCCTGATCAAAGGAAAGAAAAGGAGAACGGCATGAAGAAAATCAAAGTTTTAGATAAGGAAATCGAAGTACCCGAGGAGATTTACTACCTCTTGAAAAAAGAGGCTGATGATGAATTCCAGTTGGATTTTCAGAGCTACATTGATGTTTCCCTGGGCCTGCCCTGGGCAAAGTATCTTGAAGACACCGATCGGGAATTTACAGCCGAGGACATTCTGAAAATCGAGGCCAGGAGGCTTGCTTACAGGTATTGGCTGGTTCTTGAGCTCAGAGATGATGATCTGTGTTTCCATAAAGACTCTGAGGCGAGGGTTGATGCTGAGGGGCATATCAGCACGGCAGGTTTCCGGTTGCGCCACTTGAGGGACGGTTTCCACGCAATCAAAGGCGATCCTGAGAAGCTGGAAACCCTCCTGCTTGAGTTTGAGAGCATGGATCTGCCAAAGGTGGACACCGAGGTAGAGGAGTTTTTGCGTGAGATGGCGAACGAGATCCACGACAAAGAGCTTGAGTGGTTCATGGAGAAGCACCCATTCAACATTTGCGAGACTTTCTTTTTCCTTGCAGGGCTTCACGCTGGAAAAAACTGGAAAATGGAAAATATGTAAATCAAAGAAAAGGAGAAATAAAAAATGGAAAACACTCAGTTGATGAACACCGGAACCGTGGACTTGGAACTTTCAGCCAGTGAAATGGACCTCTTGAAAGACATTGCCAGGGACGGAAAGTCTAATTTTGTGGGCCTTAAAAAGGAAGGATTGCAGATCGGTCAAGAGTTTTATCCTGAAATCTTTTGCCAGATCACCAGCATGGAAAAATACAACTACAAATGGGAAGGCGGGACCAATAAAGTGGTTGACCGGACCATGACCCGGGAAGAGGCGAAAGCAGCCGGTTATGCTGAAGGTATGGACCTTTCCTTGAAGATCCTGAAACCGGAATTCGAGGAAGAGTTCACTTTGTCAATGCCTCAAAGCTCGTACTGGAATTTTTCAAAATACGTTCAATTCCTGCTTTCCAAGAATGTTCACCCGAAAATGGTTGTGACGAAGATCAAAGTCACGCTGAAACAGTTTAAGGTGGGGAGCCCGGTTGCCGTGGCGACTTTTTCGGCGGAAGGAATGATTCAGCAGGAGCCCGTGAACGTGACTCCTGAAAAGGGTGATGAACCGGCACCCCAAACCGCACCCGTAGCCAAGGAGCAACCCATCAACCAGGAAATACCGGCTGAATGGTCGTAACCTAATCAAGGGGCAGGTGGCCTAGACCTGCCCCTTAAATAAGGAGGGCTTGAAATGCCGGAACATACGAACAGAATTAGAATATCAAATTGCGTCACACTGGACAAGACGAATCTGGACCCGGGAACCGTTGCCGGGATCAGGTTGAAGTTTTCCTTCGACAATCCAAAGTATCTTGAAAATCAAAGACTAGGGTTTTCCAATTATTCCACAAACAAAACCATCAACCTTTATCAGGAAACCGAGGATTTTGTCAAATTTCCGAGAGGCCTTGTAAAGGATCTTTTCGAGATCATACCAAACGTTTCTATTGAGGATCAGACCGCCACAAACCCGGTTGAATTCCCGAAATCAAATATTGAGCTCAGAGAGTACCAGGAAAAAGCCGTTACCGAGATGATGGCGAAAAACCAGGGCGTTTTGGTTGCACCGCCAGGAGCCGGAAAAACCGTGATGGCGGTTGATATGGTCATGAAACGGAAGCAAAAGACCCTTGTCCTTTGTCACACCAAAGACCTGAAAGAGCAATGGCTGGACAGGTTTCAGAAGTTCACCGGCATGATGCCGGGGGTCATAGATGATAAGAATTTTGACACAGAACAGCCGATTATTGTTGGAATGGTTCAATCACTCACTGGCAAGCGGTTGACCGAAGACTTTCTGAATTCCTTTGGTTGCGTGATTTTGGATGAATCTCACCATGCGCCCGCGAGTACGTTTGAAAGATTAATCAATCAATTCCCTGCCCGTTACCGTTACGGACTCACCGCGACACCTGAGAGGCGTGATGGTCTTTCATTCATGCTTCATGGGGTCTTTGGGCCTGTTATCCATACGGTTGAACGGGAGGAGCTTTTCTCAGAAGGCCAGATCATAAAGCCGATAATTCGAGCAGTTTACACTAATTTCTATATGCCTGAATGCGATGATTACCGAAGTTTACTTGATGGTGTGACAAATGATCCAGACAGAATTTATCAAATTTTGACGTATCTCAGCATAGAGGCCGGGAACGGTCACTCCTGTTTGGTCTTATCTGAGAGAATCAGCCACATTGAGGATTTATTCCTTATATTCGGAACGGTCGAGGCAGGAATCAAGAGCGAGATTTTAACATCAAAGGTTCCAAAGGCAGAACGGAAAAGAATTCTCCAAGATGCCGAGGAAGGCAAGGTCAAAGTCATTTTCGCCACAAAATTGGCAGATGAAGGCCTTGACGTTCCGAGGCTTGACCGTTTGTTTTTAACTTGCCCGGTTAGGTCAGGGAGCAAGGTTACACAACAGGTGGGCCGAATCATGAGGACCTTCCCTGGAAAGCAGGATGCCAAGGTTTATGATTTTGTGGATAAAAATATTGGTCTTGCATGGAGCCAGTGGTTGACCCGTAAACGTGAGGCATATTCAGATTTTCAAATTGAGGAACTTTCCTATGAAATTTTCGATTCCTAACGACATAGGCCGCACCTGGGACCTTTTAAAGGGGTCAGGGCCGGTTGAAGCATTTTTCAATAAAGGTGATACGCACCGGACCCGGTTCTATACAGACAGGGACACATTCATCAAAGAAACCGCTTTCATGAATGCTGAATCTTTCACCTGTTATGCCGGGATACAGCCGCGAATTGATGGAGTGAATGCTTCAGCAACAAATGAGGGCATCAAGTTCCTTCACAAACTTTACATGGACATTGATCCAGAGAGACCGAAGGGAACAAACAGCACCGATGAAGAGAAAGCCGAGGCCTTGAAGGTTGCCAGGAAGATTCAAACCGACTTCGAAAGCCAGGGATATCAAAGGCCAGTGGTCGGGGATTCTGGAAACGGTTACTGGATCATCTTCAGCATTCCAGAGATCCGCATTGATGAAACCAACAGACCAGAGATCCAAGCAAAGTTGAAGGCCTGGGGAAAAGAGCTCATTGATAAATATTCAAATGATGATGTTACGCTGGATGATGTTTACGATCTGAAACGGATCACAAAGATTTTCGGCACCAAAGTTTTCAATAAACCGGAATCAGAAAACAGACCGCAAAGAGTAAGCGGTTTCTTGGATGATCACGAACCGATACCAGATGAAAAGTTAAGAGAGGACTTTCTTTCAATTCCGGTTGAAGTTGAAGCAGAGACAGCCAGGAGCACACCGGAAGGCAGAGACCCATTCAATATAGATAGGCTTTTTGATCGTTGTTACACGTTGCGGTTTCTGAAAGAAAAATCCGATGCCGGAACAAATTTATCTCATAGCGTGAGATTGGGATTGAGCACCCTTTCATTGGCGTTGAATGATCTGGAAAACGGAATGCCGTTTATCAAATTAATGTTGCAAGGATGCCCTGATTTCGATGAAAAGAAAACCCGGTATTATTTGGAAAGGAATTCCGGGAAGGGGTCTCCTTATGGATGCCAGGCACTCAGAACCATTGTGAGTGATCACTTTTCAGACTTTGATATCAAGCAATGTGATTGCCAGTTACCAGTGACACGGAGCCAGGACGGGAAGGAAAGAAAACCCTCACCCATTCGTTTTGCTGGTTTTATGGCCGAGGACCTCGAAGCAATGTGGCAACAGCTTGAGAAAACAGACGACACTTTTCGAGACTATTTGACAACCCAAAGTTTTTCACGGGAATTTCTGTCACAGGTTCCCAAAGATACAGCGAGAGCGTTTCTGAGTGCCAAAAAAGATGAAGGCGAACTCAAAACAGGCAGTATTAACGATTTACTCAAAACAGCCGGGGAAGTGAACCCGGTTAAAAAAGGGCCTACACAAGCGGAAATTTTAATTAAGTTAGCCGATGCCGCCGAGGTTTTCCGTGACTTTGATCAGAAAGCTTATGCCACATTCCGAGTGAACAACCACAAAGAGACATGGCGAGTGAGATCCGCGACATTTAAGAAGTGGTTGGTTCATCAATTCTATGATGAGCAAAAGAAACCGCCAGGAGGCCAGGCACTCACAGACTCAATTAATCATATCGAAGCGAAGGCCATGTTCCGAGGCAGCCAGAAGGATGTTTTCACGCGAATAGCGCACTCTGAAGATAGGATCTTCATTGATCTTTGTAATGATCGCTGGGAATGCGTTGAAATCACACGGAGCGGTTACCAGGTACTACCAGAGCCGCCGGTTAAGTTCAAAAGATCAAATGGTATGTTGGCGCTCCCTCACCCGGTCAAAGGCAGTATGGAGGATCTGAGGGCTTTTCTTAATGTCAAAACAAACGCTGATTGGTCATTGATTGGCGGTTGGTTGGTGGGAGCTTATAGTCAAGGACCATATCCGGTTTTGTTGCTTCAGGGGCCGCAGGGAACAGCTAAAAGCACCATATCAAAAATGTTGAAAGCATTGGTTGACCCGAGCACGGCACCACTAAGGACCCTCCCAAAAGATGTCAGAGATTTGATGATAGCCGCTTCAAACGGTTGGATCGTGGCGTTTGACAATCTGAGTGGTCTTCCCGTTTGGATGTCAGATTGTATTTGCCGACTTTCCACCGGAGGAGGGCTTGCTACCAGGGAGCTTTATACCGATGGAGGTGAAACGCTGTTTAATGCCATGAGGCCGCAAATGTTGAACGGTATTGATGATATTGCAACAAGGCACGATTTAGTTGACAGGGCCATTATGGTGGACCTGGAAGCCATTCCAGAGCGCATGAGGAAACCTGAAAAGGAATTATGGGCAGCATTCGAGAGAGTAAGGCCGCAGATCCTTGGAGGTATTTTTGACGCAGTGGCAGGAGCTCTTAGGAACCAGGATAGCATTTCCTTTGAGAGGTTGCCGAGGATGGCTGATTTTGCAATATGGGCCGCAGCCGCTGAAAAAGAAACACCCTGGGCAGGAACGGGGTCCTTCATGAGAAGTTACGATGGAAACCGAAATGCAGCAATTCAGATGGCGGTTGATTCTGACTTAGTGGCTTCAGGAATCATGGGATTGCTTTTGCTTGAAGATGGGAAGTGGGAAGGCACCTCTACCGAGCTTTTGGATCGGTTATGTGAAATCGTATCTGAAAAGGCTCAGAAGTCAAAATCATGGCCGAAGCAGCCGCATTTTTTAACAGGCAAAATCAAAAGAGCAGCAACATTTTTGAAGAGCCTGGGAGTGGATATTGTCTTCCCAGACCGCAGTAAAAAGAAGCGAGAATACCTTATTTCGTCAAAAGGTTCCGCTGAAAGTGGTCAAGGTTCCGCTGAAAAACCTTCAGCGGCACCGTTCAGCGGCACCAAACATGATGAAGGAAATCAAGATGTTACAGGCTCAGATTTTGGAGGTTCCGCTGGTTCCGCTGAAATTCCTTCCCTGACTAATTTGAGTGGTTTTTTAGAGAAGGATTCTGAGTTTGTGGAACACGAGAAAGAAGTCATTATCACAATTTAATGGGGGGTCTTAACTATGACCGGACATGAAAATGAAGTGATTGAGGACGGTCTTGAAGGTTACCAGGATTGCCTCCTCAGAATGGCCGAAAGTATCAGAGGAAGAAAGCAACTTGTTTTAGAGCCTGATCAGATTGAAAAGTCATTCATGAAGGCACCCGAGGCAGTTAAGGCGTATTTTGCGAAGGTGGGGCCAGGAGCAGAATTCGGGACGTTGTTTACAGCAAGACCGCTACCACGATGTTTCACCAGAGACTTGATCAAGTTATGCTCAATAGATTGGTGGAGGTGTGATTGTTACCCTCATTGTGTCAGGCGATACGTTGTCAAAAAGTTGGTAAAGTTTCTCCCAAAAAATGAAAGACCCTGGATTATGGGGAAGAAACCAAGAAATGAATTCGGACATCATTTGCCTGTCAACTATGAAGCAATAGGACCTCACACACCTTTACCCGAAGACAGAAGAAAGTTTTTTAAGCTGTTTTTAGTCAAGGAGGGTATTTCAGCGGAACCAGCGGCACCGAGCGAAATCACAACTCTAAGCAATGGTAATCATTGAAAGTTTTGGTTCCGCTGAATGGTTCCGCTGAGAAGATTTCAGCGGCACCAAAACGAAATTCAGCGGCACCGTTTAACGAATTTTCAAGAAATCGAGGCAAAAACCATGACAACAGCCATTTTGCAGGACCTACGAGAGAACGGAATTACCTTCATATTTGATGGTGAAAACCTTCAGGCAAAGGGGCCACAAGACAAAATTCAAGAGTTCCTTCCAGTGATCAAAGAAAACAAAACCGAGATCCTCAAGGCGCTGGCAGAGAAAAAGGCCAGGGAAGATGAGGCGGTCTCCTACATTGACACCGCCGATGGTCTCTTTGATGTTGAACCATATATCCTGGAAAACGGAATAAAAAAGCTCTTCATTGACTCCGAGACCACGGGACTTGATCCTCTTTCAAATGATCTTTGTCTTTTACAAATTAAAGCCGGGGAAAAGGTCTTCCTAATTGATTTTGGAAAGATCGGGACCAGTGACAGATTAGGCTTTCATCTTCATGGCATTGAGACCCTGCTTGAAGATAAAGACATTCTCAAGGTTTTCCATAATGCGGTTTTTGATCTGAAATTTCTTCACTATCACCTCTTCCAGAAGATCCGCTTCAGAAATATATTTGACACTTTCCTTGCTGAGAAGGTCTTGACAGCCGGACTAAAGTCCGGTTGTTCACTCAAGGCAGTTGCAAAGAAATATCTGAATGTTGAGATGGATAAGACGGAGCAAACAGCTTTCAAAAAAGGGCAGGACTTAACAGAAGACCAAATCAAATATGCTGTCAATGACGTGGAAGTTCTGGAAGGCATTTTTGAAAAGCAGAAATTAGAGCTTTTTAAAGCCGCACTCATACCCACCGCGAGGCTGGAATTTTCAATCATTCCGGCAGTGATAGAGATAGAATTGCAGGGAATCTCACTTGATACGGGGAAACTTGAAAAACTGAAAGAGAAACTCACAAAAGAGAGGACGGAACTCCATAAAACACTCTCAGAGATGGCCGAACAGCACCGGGAACCTACTGAAGGAGAGCTTTTCGAGAACGTAAAAGAGATAAATTTTAACTCGCCAAAACAAGTTAAGGCCATTCTTGCAAAGATGGGCCACAATGTTGAAAGCACCGGCATTGAAACCCTTGAAAAGCTTGACTCAGATTTTGCCAGGGCAATGGTCAAGCACCGCAAAACATCAAAGCTGTTATCATCTTTTGTTGAACCGTTGCCAAAGCATATCAACCAGAAAACCGGCCGCATTCATCCTGAATTCCCTCAGATGGGAACGGACACCGGAAGGTTCACTTGTCAAAATCCGAACCTTCAACAGATACCAGGTGAACAGGAATGGAGAGACCTGTTCACAGCAAGACCCGGTTACAAGATCCTTACCGCCGACTATTCACAAATAGAGCTCCGTATCATGGCAGAATTTTCACAAGATAAGGCCTTTCTTGAGGCGTACAGGAAAGGGGAGGACCTTCACACAAGGACAGCTTCAGATGTGTTTCAAATTAAACTTGAGACAGTTTCTAAGGATCAAAGAAACGTGGCAAAAACTATTAATTTCGGTCTCTGTTATGGAATGACGCAAAAGGGCCTTTCGAGCCGGTTGAATATCAGTGAGGAAGAGGCTCAGAGCTTCATAAAGGCCTATTACAAGGCCTATCCGGTCGTAAAGAATACACTGGATAGGCTAGGCATGAAAGCAGTCAAAGAGGGGCATTCTATAACGGTTTTGGGCCGGAAGAGATACTTCCAGAAACCGGACTCTTTCGGTCAAGAAAAGGCAATTGAACGCAAAGGCAGGAATACACCTATTCAGTCAACTTGTGGCGATATTCTGAAGAAAGCGGTTTTCTATATTCAAGATCAAATATGGAATATGCCCGCATGGATTATCAATCTGGTTCATGATGAAATTGTTATCGAATTTCGGGAAGACGGCGAGGAGATCATGAGGGCAGTTGCGGAAGAGTGCATGGTGAAAGCTGGTCGGGACTTCCTGAAATCCGTTCCCATTGAAGTTGATATCACCATTGATAATGTTTGGAGGAAGTAACACATGTTTACGACTTGTAAGCGTTGCAACATGCCGTTTGTGGAAGAGGAAGGTCAGGAAGATTGTCCTCTATGTTGTGAAGAGTTTGGCACGAACAAACCTAAAGAAACTGAAGAGCTAACACCTAAACAAAAAGTAATGAGGTTAGAATATGAAAACAGTACTCTAAAAATGAAAAATACCCTACTTAATTTTGAAAAAACATCACTTGAGATGGAAAATGATCGGTTGAGGCGTGGGCGTAGTACAGTGGCTTCTCAAGATCATGGGTTATCAGAAAAATTGAAGCACCTCATTGCACTGTGTCATCCAGACAAACATAAAGGCTCGAAAATCGCAAATGACGTGACAGTTTGGCTATTAAACCAGAGAAGTAACTTGAGAGGATAAAATGATAATAAAAACGATAGATGAATATCTAAAAGATAGACTCAAGGACGAAAGAGCAAGGAATTGTTTTCATCCTTCAAGCTTGCACAAGTCAGCAAAAACCCTTTATCGGCATTATTTGGAGGGAGATAACAATCAAGACTTTGAGACAAGAATTCTGAGGATCTTTGACAACGGTCACGCAGTACATGACCGCCTTCAAACTTACCTGGAAAATGCCGGCATTCTGTTGCAGGCAGAGGTTCCCGTTGAATCAAAGGAATATGGGATCATAGGCCATACGGATGGAATTCTCTTGATCGGAGGGATCAAGGGTATTCTGGAAATCAAGAGCATGAATGCAAACACGTTTTACAGCACCTATGAGCCAAAAAAGGAGCACCTCATACAGGTGAACATCTATATGTTTTGCACCGGCATTGAAAGGGCCTGTCTTCTGTATGAGTGCAAGGATGATCAGGCGTTAAAGGAATTCTATGTGAAGCAGGACAGGGCCATTCTGGACCCTATCCTTAAGAAAATTCAGACCGTTCAAGAATGCCTCAGAACGGGAAAGGAGCCGAAGAAATGAAACCAAAAGCATTCATAGGAATTGACCCGGGGAAGACCGGGGCCGCCGCTTTGATCACGGATGAAGGAAACCATAAGATTCTCGACTACCCGGGAGACCCTTCCTTGATTGTGGACACCTTCAGGGAATGGGTTTTGAACCATGAGATCGTTATGGCCGCACTTGAGAAGGTGGGAGCAAGGCCAGGGCAGGGAGTGGTTTCAATGTTCACGTTTGGTAGGAACCTGGGGGCCTGGGAAGGTATCATATCCGCTTTCTCTATTCCCTTCATGATGCCGACTCCGAGGCAATGGCAGAAGGGAATCATTGATCAGAAGGCAGGAGGAGACACGAAAGAAAGATCCTTGAACACAGCCAGGAGGCTCTTTCCAGATGCCAGCCTATCAAGAAAAAAGGATCATGGCAGGAGTGACGCTTTGCTTTTGGCATGGTGGGCAAAGAGACAATGGGCTCATTGATATTGAATGAAAGGAGATCCGCAATGACAGCACCGTTACCGGATGACATGAGGGAGTGGAAGCACTGGTTTTTTAAAAGACTCTTTGACAGCTACCAGGAAGACAAGACCTTGATCAATAGAGCCTATGAGGTAGGAGGGGAACAGGCAATGAGGAAAGTTTACCAGATGATTCACGAGCACAAGACAGATGAAGAGGTCAAGGCATACGTTAAGGGGATCATGTAAGTGGTTGATCTCATTATCAATGGGTCCTTCTATAAGGATGTTTTAATACGGCTCAAAGAAGCTCAATACATCGCTACATTTATGTTTTAAAACGATGGAAACAAAACCAACTCACTTTAACGTAGTTTCCAAAAAAGCAGGTTTTAAGGAGGTCAAAAAGATGGAAGTCACAACGAAACAGCTTCAAGAAATCTTCAGTATAAAAAGCCGGGGAACCTTCACAAAATGGAGACAGAATCAAGGCGCTGAAGTTGCCTATCTTGGACGGAATAAATGGAACCTATCAAATTTTGTTGAGTGGTGGGCCGCGAATATCTTTTATCCGAAGGATTCAAAGGAAATAGCAGAATCACGTCAAAGATGGGAGAAGGGCAGGGCCGAAAAGATTGAATTTGAGGTCTCTAAAATGAAAGGCGAGTTCATGGAAAAGACAGGCGTACAAAGGGAACTCACCGAGTACCTTCAAACAGCCGTTGGTGGTTTCTACCTGCTACCGAAAAACGCTCCTGTCTTCCTGGAAGGCAAAGTCTCCGACATGACCGGGACCATTGAGGCGCTTGAAGAGGCCGTTCAAGAGATATGTGACGGTCTGGCAGAAAGAGCCACATTGAAACACATAGAGTCAAAGCTTGCTCAGATATGAGGGGGTCAAGATGGAAGTCACAACGATTCAGCTTCAAGAGGTATTCGGAATCAAGAGCAGGGCAACTTTTACAAAATGGAGGCAGAATCAAGGGGCCGAGGATGCCTACACCGGAAGAAACAAATGGGATCTTGGAAAGTTTGTTGAGTGGTGGGCCGAAAATATATTCTTTCCGAAAGACTCAAAAGGCATTGCCGATGCAAGGCAAAGGTGGGAGGAGGCCAGGGCTCAGAAACTTGAATTCGAGGTTGAAAAAATGAAGGGGGAGTACCTACCGAGACCTGAAATGGTCGAGGCACTTGAAGAGCTTATTCAGGTTACAAAGCGCGCTTTCATGTTGTTACCGAAAAACGCAACTTTTCCCCTTGATGAGCACGTTTTAAAAGATCATATTCCGGATGTTGTAGAGATTTTAACTCAAATGACGGATTATATTTTGATAGGTTTGGCAGAAAGAGCCACTATAAGTGAGGTTGAAGCAAAGCTTAAGGCAATAAAGAGGAAATGAACCCGGTCATGGCTACATACCGGGGAAAGAGAAAGGTCTTTTGCCGCCTTTACCCTGATTGTCTGGACATGGCGGTTGAACGGGAATGGCCTTCATGGTCTTGTGAGGAGTGCTCAGAGTATGACCCGCAAGATCACCCTCTTGATTACTGGCAAGCTGAATTCGATGGTTGTTTCCTCTTACTGGCAGAGGTTTTCGGGGTCGAATATGGCAGGTATCAGAGAAGAGAGGATAATCCCTTGACAGAACAGGATTTTTCTGTTATGGATTAGATTCTCGAAAACTTGAACCGGAGGCCAACCGTAAATTGGCATTTTTTATTTCTGCAAATACATGTGCGCGTATGGAAGCCGGGACCCGCAAGGGCCGGGATGGTGTTCAAGCCATCGAGACTTCCATGCGCGCTTTTTATTTGGAGGAGGTTACATCATGGAAAAGAGTATGATTGAAACGAATTTTATTGACCCAACGGATAAGCTGATAGCAGTGGCTCAAATGCTTGACCTTGGGGCCGGATATCCGGATGCTTTTGACGATACCGGCATGATAGGCGCTGGAAAGATCCTTCATTCGATCAGTGACGAAATTCATATCATTTGCGAAAAACTTAATGAAAAAATTGATGCTGAACGTGGCGATGAAATTTTAGAAAAAGACTATGCTCTTTGCAAAAAATTAGCGCGGTTGCGGAAGTCAGGGGTTGATCTGGAAGCCTTCCTTTCCGTTTATGAGAATGAGGCGTTTCATCTCGCCATATCACAGGCCTTTAAAGAAGGTTTGAGAGAGGTTGACATTATTGCCGGTATTTGGCGCACGATCCTTGCTAAGACCGAACCACAGACCGCATGACACCGGGGGAGGACTCCTTAAACACAGGCCACAAGATTCTTGTCTTGTGGCCTAACGCACTTTCGGCCGAGATGTGCATAATAATTTTATAGCACGTATATTTTTGCTTGACACGTATATTAAAAAACGCTATGGTCTCCTAAACGATGTGATCACACACTTTCCCGCAACAAAGAAAGGAGATGAAAAATGTCAAAAAGAGTCACGCTCAGCGTGCAAGATGGCTTGCATGCGGAAATGGAAAAATGGAAAGAGAAACTCAATTTTTCCGGTATTTTCCAAGAAGCAATTTCCAAACGAATTAGGAAAGAAGAGGAGTATAAACAAAGACTAGAAGAAGGAGAAAAAAGCATGGAAGAGACTATTGAAAGACTCAAAAAAGAGAAATCGCAATTCACGGCAGGTATGTTTGAAAAAGCTGAAGAGTCAGGTTTTGAGTGGGCGAAAAATGCAGCCTTTCAAGACCTTTTTGAAATGAGGGATGTAAGGGTTTGTGTAGAAAACTTCGAAGAAAGCCCTTTAGAAGATTTTCCGAATGAAAACGCTAAAAATGTAATAGTCCGAACTTTAAGGGATAAGGGCTTAGAAGAAGATCCCGACGACGAAGACGATGCAGCCATAACGGATCGTTTTGTTTCATCATGGGTTTCCGGTTATGAAAGATTTTGGTGGGCGGTTTCAGACAAAATTTAGATCCTCACAGCCAGGGCCACAAGGCTTTTGTCTTGTGGTCTGTAAAGGGGCTCCTGAGAGCCGCCCCAGTGAACGGGAGCAGTCAAGGCAATAGGAAAGTATAGGGACATAAAAGGAGGTTAAATCATGGGAGTGAAAGTCAGGGAGAAACCGAAAGGATCAGGGGTTTACTGGATCTTCATAAATAATGGAGGAACCAGGAAATCAAAGAAGGTCGGCAAAGACAGGAAGCTTGCCAATCTATTGGCAAAAAAGCTTGAGGCGAAAATGACCCTCAAAGATTTTGACATGGAGGCCTTCAATAAGAAGGTTCCCACATTGAAGCAGTACGGGGAACAGTGGTTCCGGTTGCCTCATAAGGCGAGTGACGGCACCCTTCAAAAATACAAAAGAGTCTTGGAGCTACACGTTTACCCGGTCATGGGGAACCGTCAAATGGATCAGATTAAACGAAAAGACTTCAAGGCTATGTTTGACGGTCTTCTTATTAAAGGTATGGCAGGAAGCAATTTCCAAAACATCAAATCACCGCTTTCAAAAATCTTGCAGAACGCTATCGATGCCGAACTGATTGAGGTGAACCATTTAACAGGACTGAATTACTCAAGGAAGAGAACTATTGATATTAAAGTGTTGACGGAAGAAACCGCTTTCGTCTTCCTGGAAGCTGTAAAGAATTATGAGCATGGAAGGTTTTACCCACATTTCTTGACGTTGCTCAGAACCGGGTTAAGGGTCGGGGAACTTTTAGGCCTTCAGTGGAATGATATCGACTTTGATAAACGTCAAATTTTGGTTCAAAGACATATGCTTCACGGGAAGATTTTACCCAACACAAAAAACGGAAAAAGCAGAACCGTTGACATGACTCCTCACCTTGCAGAGACCTTGAAGGCCTATCAGAGAGAGAAACGGAAATTTTCGCTGAAAACTGGAACCACATTTATGGAGTGGTGTTTTACTATAGGAAGGAAATCAAAACCTATGGGTGATCTTTCTATCAGAAACCACTTGATGAAAGTTTTAGAAGTTGCGGGGTTGCAGAAAATGAGGGCGCATGATTTGAGGCATTCCTACGCTACTATAAGGCTCTCAAAAGGTCATAACATCGGAGACGTTTCTTACCAGATGGGCCATTCATCTATTAAAATCACTTTTGACACCTATACTCACTGGATACCAGGGAAATTTCAGAATGAGGTTGATGATCTGGACATGCACCCAAACGCACCCTATCGGCACCCTGGAAAGGTTGAAAATGAGAAATAAATGTGGTTTCAATAGGTTAATGGACTTGCTCTTACTTCAGCCTAAAGTCAACGTTTCAAAGTGATCACATGACCTAGTAGAAGATAGGATAATAGAGGACACCAGCATAAAGAATGCAAAAATCAACCGTGCCAGGTGTGGCAAAAAGGACACCCCTTCAAACATTTATTGTAGCCGAGAAACCCCA
>Ga0233431_1003654_pt1 | contig 17905 bp, 13 predicted proteins | sample SI_118_April2016_FD_179867 | JGI IMG/M metagenome (GOLD analysis project Ga0233431, IMG submission 179867) | Seawater microbial communities from Saanich Inlet, British Columbia, Canada - SI_118_April2016_200_MG | ecosystem: Environmental > Aquatic > Marine > Inlet | place: Canada: British... | reverse complement strand
CAGTGAGCTAAAAATATTCACCACACTTCGGTTAAAGCTTACCGCAAAGGGGAACCACTTGGACCGGCCTTCAAGCAAAGTGTGGTGAATATTTTTAGCTCACTGGCTACAGGTGGACGTAATATGGTTTCAGTAGCTTTGGCGACAGCCGCGGCTGGTATCATTGTTGGAGTAGTGGCTTTAGGTCTGGGAGGCTTAATTACTGAAATTGTCGATGTCATTTCAGGTGGTAATATCTTTCTGATGTTAATTATCACTGCCTTGGCGAGTTTGATTATTGGAATGGGATTACCGACAACTGCCACCTATATCGTCATGGCGTCACTTACTGCGCCTGTTATCGTAACAATCGGTGGTGATCAAGGTTTTCTGGTACCTTTAATGGCTGCACACCTCTTTTGTTTCTATTTTGGGATTTTAGCGGATGACACACCACCTGTCGGACTAGCGGCCTATGCAGCAGCAGCTATTGCGAAATCTCCGCCTATTCCAACGGGTTTACAGGGTTTTATGTACGATATTCGAACTGCTATTTTACCATTTATGTTTATTTTTAATACAGATCTTATTTTACATAATGTCCATAGTTGGTCACAAGGCATTCTAATTTTTTTAATGGCTTGCCTGGCAAACTTTGCTTTTGCTTCAGCCACCCAGGGTTATTTCATAGCAAGAAACAAATTTTATGAGGTGCCACTTTTCTTGATTGCATCGTTTGTTATGTTTCGACCTGACCAGATTGCATCATGGCTAGATGTAGCACATGATCAACGATATTGGATGTACCTTATTGGACTAGGTGTTTTTGGTTTAATTTATCTATTGCAACGACCCCGGATGATAAAAGATGAATTAACACCTGCTACTATCTAATTTTTTTTTGAGGAAAAAATAAGTCGCGTTTCACTAGCCGAAGTGGAACCGGCTTTTGGTATATACTCGGCAATCAAAGGATAAACAAAATGAGTAATTTTAAAAAAATTCTTGTACCAATAGCCTTTTCAAATTATTCTCAGGAGATTTTAACCTTTGGGGCAGAGATCGCAACATCTCTTGGAGCGGAAATTCTCATTATCAACGTGGTTAATAAAAGGGACTTGGAAGCAATAAATAGAATAACATCTTATGGCTATGAAGTAGATGAAGACCACTATTTAAGCACTATCCAGGAAGAAAGAATAAAAAAACTCGAAGAGATGGTAAAGAAAATATCTTTTTCTGAAGATAACATAACCTTTGATTTTAGAATTGGTGATCCTACTGATGAATTGATTAAAGTGGTTATAGAAGAAAATGTAGACTTGGTTGTTATGGGGATTAAAAGTAAAACTGGACTGGAATATATCTTTACAGGATCAGTAGCAGATCGTTTCTACCGACAATGTCCTGTTACAGTTATTTCTTATCGGGATAAAGAAAACTCTGAACGATTACGTAAACATTTTCTAAAAACAAATAACTAGGGAAAACAGGGTCACTCATTAGTAAACGGTCAAGTAAAAAACGTAATTCACCTATGCGCCAAAATGTAAACATGGCGTTTTTATCACTTGCTTGAATTTCAATTGAATTTCAATTTTTCTTGTTTCGCACCAAAAATTTCTTTTATGTGTGTCGGCAGTTATTTAAAGAATTGGCATCGCTAAATTCAGATTCGGAAACTGCTCTCGAACCATATCTGCCTTAACTTTTTTATTTCATTGCTACTAATCTTCTTACTTAAATTTCGAGCATATAAATTTTGTATACTTAAAATATGAGTGGTTCTGTTTTGAACTAATTGAATTCGTTTTCTCATTAAATCACGAACCTTTCTTAATTCTTTTGGATAAATATATCCGTCTTTTAGCAGTCCCAATCTCAACAAATGGGCCAGCCAGAATGAATCATACCTATCATCAGTATGTTTTAATCCATTGTACTGCACAATAGCTGCCGGATTAGCCAAACGTACCTTAAATCCTTCTTCCATCAATACATCCACTAACCAGTACCAATTAAAGGTGGATTCTATCACGATTCCTGCTATCTTTTTTTGATACGGTTTGAGAATCATCAATATTTTTGAAAACTCATTTGGTAGCTTTTTTTCAATGATCCGTTTATTATCATTATCAATAATGACAACGTAATTATTATTTGATTGTAAATCAATCCCACAGTATAGTTCATTAGCCTTTTTCATGAAGAGGTGTTCGCCAACTCCCACTCTTTACTATATGATAATTAAATCTTTTCTTGACTTTTATTAATCACAGGTCAAAAAAAGATTGACCCCTTTTTTGACCCCTTTTTCCCCTTTTTTTTCAAATCTAATCCTAAATTGAATGATTCGATTTTCCCAATAATTGTTAGCCCGGATGATGCTAATTTCCATCTCGATATGATTTTGAGGAACGACAACATAAAAGTATATATAAGGAATATAACACACTATTTTTTGATATTTTAAACAATAATATTAACTATATAAATTGGACCCCAAAATACCATAATAAGGGTCTGACTCTGGCACTGCCTGTCCTCCTACTTTGTATAATGTATAAAAGTTCTTAAGAGATGGTTAAAACTCCAAAGGTAGTAACCGGTCACCCATTTCGTTGGAATTATCACCTCGTTGTGTCGTATGTGCCAGGCCGAGCTGGCCATAGTTGTTTTGGCCCCAACATTTAAGGGTTCCATTATCCAATAAAGCACAAGTGTGGTCATTTCCGCTGGATACCTTTACTACAGTACGGCCAGTTCCAATAGATACAGGCAATAGCGAATCGCCCATTTCTCCACTATTATCACCTTTGCTGACTGTTGTTTGTAAGCCTAGCTGACCAGTTCCATTTAAACCCCAGCATTTAAGGGAGAAGTCATCCAATTTAGCGCAGATATGATAATTAAAGGTGCTGATCTGCAGTGCAAACCTGTTTGTTCCCAGGCTGACCGCCAATAATGAATCTCCCATATCACCTGGGGAGGTTCCGAGGTAGGTTGTATGCCCGAGACCTAATTGGCCGTACCCGTTGTACCCCCAGCATTTAGTTGTTTCATTGTCCAGTCGGGCACATGTATAATACAGTCCAGCTGTCACCGATACTGCTGTTCTGCTGGTTCCCAAATCTACGATAGGAAGATTGTCTCCCATTTCGTTGATACCGTCCCCTCTTTGAATATTATCTCCGACCCCCAGACCTCCATACCCATTGTATCCCCAACACTTGAGTCCACCATCATTTAAAACCGCGCAGGTATGGTAAGCTCCGGCCGCTATAGCCAGCGCCGTTTTGTCTGTGCCCAAATCTACAACCGGAAGGCTGTCTCCTGTCTCGTCAAGACTGTCACCCCTATTGCTGGTGTCTCCGAGTCCCAGGTTTCCATATCCGTTATATCCCCAACATTTCACTGAACCATTATCCAATCGGGCGCAAGTATAGTCCCAACCCGCTGCGATTTCAACAACTGTTCGACCGGTACCTAAGGCAACTACAGGCAGGTTATCTCCCATTTCATCGGAATTGTCACCTCTATTGATCGTGTTACCGATGCCGAGACGTCCATATGAGTTATTTCCCCAGCATTTGACAGAGCCATCATCCAGTAAGGCACAGGCGTGAGTGGTCCCAGTTACAATGGAAACGGGAGTAAGGCCAGAACCTAGGTCTATTGCGGATAAATTGGAGCCCATTTCATTGGTGTGGTCTCCTTTGTACTGTGTATGCCCCTGCCCCAATTGACCATAATTATTAAACCCCCAGCACTTGACCTGGCTGTCTACAATGGCACAGCTGAAATCGGTGCCGGTTGCAATATCAGTTACTAATGTTGATGGTGATCGGATTTCAGGGGTAATCGTTTTCAGATAGTCTCCCATTTCTAATCCACCGTCTCCACGTGTCGTTGTATGGCCTAATCCGAGTTGGCCATAATTATTATACCCCCAACATTTAACTGTTCCATCGTCCAATAGGGCGCAGGTATGGTTAACTCCCGTAGACACTTCGACAGCTGTCCTGTCGGAACCAAGCTCTACAATGGGCAGCTGATCGCCCATTTGACCATTGGTGTTACCCCTTGTTGTTATATCTTGAAGCCCAAGCTTCCCATGACCGTTGTTTCCCCAGCATTTAAGAGATAAATCGTCCAGAATGGCGCAGGTGTGGTTGGAAAATGTACGAAGTTGGGTGGTTGTCCTGTTTGTCCCAAAACTCACCGGTGGTAAATTATCACCCATATCGACCAGAGACGAGCCTCGACTTGTAGTATGTCCTTGGCCTAGTTGGCCTAATCCGTTGTATCCCCAACATTTGGTAGCATTGTTGTCCAACAGAGCACAGGTATGATAATCACCTGCAACCACATCTATAGCTAATCTACCGGTTCCCAGCTCAATGGTAGGAAGATCATCCCCCATTTCACCAGCACCATCTCCTATCTGAATGATATTCCCAATTCCAAGATTTCCGTATCCATTGTATCCCCAGCATTTAAGGTTGCCATCATTCAAGATAGCACAGGCGTGATAATAACCTGCTGCGATTTTCATTGCTGTTTTGTCTGTCCCCAGGTTAACCACTGGGAGGTTGTCTCCCATTTCATCAGGATTATCTCCCCTGTAGTTGGTATCGCCAAGCCCCAGGTTTCCGTATCCATTATACCCCCAGCATTTTACAGAATCATCATCCAACCGGGCGCAGGTATAGTCTGCGCCGGCGACAAGTTGTTTGGCTGTTCTACCGGCTCCCAGCTCAACCACCGGCAAGTTGTTTCCCATTTCATCAGGATTGTCTCCTCTGTTGGCTGTATCTCCTAAACCTAGACGACCACTGCTATTGTATCCCCAACACTTAACAGAGCCATTGTCTAGCAAAGCGCAAGCGTGGGACAACCCCGTTACAATAGAAACAGGTAGCAGTCCGGAACCCAAATCGATGGCGGGTAAATTATCGCCCATTTCAAGGGAATGATCCCCTCTGGATTGGGTATCACCTTGACCCAATTGCCCGTAAGAATTATATCCCCAACATTTGGCCTGGTTGCTTATAATCGCACAGCTGAATTCAGATCCTACAGAGACGGTTGTTGCGATTTCTGATACTGGAGCGGGACGGGTGGTAAAAGACCAGGTATGATCACTGGCTAGGGCAATACTGTCAAAATCTTTGACGCCAGTTGTAACGGTCACTGTATAGGTTTTGTTATACTCCAGCTCAATATCAGGGTTAAAAACTCCTATCATATTTTGATAAGTAACTGTCCCTGAAATGGGTGTGGTTTGATCAAACAGCGTGAACGTTGTGGTATTCAGTGTATTGCTATCAATGTTTTTATTGAAGTTGGCGGTAATATTGTTGTTAATATTTATGGTTGTGGCACCACTGGGCGGAAAAGTTGACTCTACAACGGGTACAATGATTGTAGTTGCTTCCTGAGTGGTAAATGAATAGTTGTAAGTGGCCGACATTTCGTTCCCCACAGCGTCGGTAATCGCTTGAGCAAGTTCTACAGAATAGACAGTTAAATACTGCAGGTTCTGAACTGGAGTAAACGTAGCCATCCGTGTTTGATCGTCATACGATACACTTCCAGTAATATTTGTACTCCCGTCATTAACAACAAAACTCCCAATTGTGATTGTTGAAGCATCCATTCCCTCATTGAATGTTACATTGATGGCACTGTCAACAGGCACATTGACTACATTACTTTCCGGATAAGTCGTTGCAATCTGAGGGGGCTCTGTATCGAGTCCGGTCACTTCAGCCACTGAAATATTAACAGTACCGGGACTGCTATCGATATTCCCATCGTTGACCAGAAAAGTAAAACTGTCACTACCGGTAAAATCTACATCCGGAGTATAAACAAGATTAGGCGCAACCCCTGTCAGTGTTCCGTTAACAGGTAAGCTATTAGAGAAGGTAATCGGTTCGTTTTCGGGATCAAAACCGGTTAAAGTGATATTGGCAAAACTGTTTTTATTAATGATTAGACTCATGCTTATAGCGACCGGTTTTGCATTTGTATCGCAAATAAACGAAGGGGAGCCGACAATTTCTGATTCATCTAGAACGGTGTCACCATCCTCATCAAACCCTGTATCGATTCTTTGCCCTCCAAATTCACAATTACTACCGGGTGGCTCAATTGTAATCGTCACCAGATTGGCATTTGTACCCACCCCGCCATCACAAACAAAGTCTTCAGTATCAACCTCATCCGGATGAAGAATGCCATCCAGAGCAATGCCGGCCCCATCACCATTATCCAGCCCGGTTTCAATTTTCTTCCCTCCATTTGTACAATTGTCACCTGGCGTTTCATCGGTTACAACAATCAGACTGTTGTAATTATCTACAGATGTTGTTAAAGAAATCATTGAAATTTCAGTAGTTCCTGATGTCACAGCAACAATTGTTCCCGTACTGGGGTTATGTCCACTGCGAACAGCATCAAGCACGTAATTACCCACAGGTATGCTATTTATCTGAAAATCTCCACTGGGATCAGTGTAGGCGTTATAGCTTGTTCCTTCCAAAAACACTAGAACTCCTAAATGATTGGTTTGACCTTCCAGGGTTACCCTTCCTTTTATATTGCCCGCTGCAGTCAAAACTATGTCAATGACTGCCATACTTCTACGCTTAACGGTAACTGACCGGGTGATTTTTTTCTCAGTGGAACTTTGGCTTGAAGCGTGCAGCGAATAGGTACCTTGTTCAATATTCATAAACTTATAAGCACCTGATTTATCGGTTGTCGCTTGATATGAAATTACTCCAGGAGTTTGATTGTTTTCCAGACTCACATAGATTCCACTGTGTTCATCCAGATTATTATAAAATACAAAGCCTGAAATAGAAGACCGAGAACTATCGGGAGCGTTTGCTTCATCATTTTTCATTTTGTTACAACCAAATAAAATAATTACAAGAACCATCATTATAGCGACTAATAACCATTTCATTTTATCCCCCTTATTTTATCTAATTGTTTATGAATCCAAAATAATTAAAATACCATATATTTTTTCCTTCAATTTGGGTTTAAATTATTCTACAGATCTTAGACAAAAAATCCAACGAAAAAAAGATATAGTGAAATCCAATTTTTGTTAAAAACAGGTCGTCAGGAAAATGGAAAATAAATGATAAATGATAAGAATATCCAATGATAAGAAAATGATAAAATGATAAGAATTTCCTTTTTCGAAGTTAGAATGTTGTTCTTGTAAAACAAAAACTACTTAGCAATATCGGAGTAAAAGATGAAAAAATGTCACGCTTATATAGATTAATCACGGTGATTTTCGAGGAGATGAACTAGTCGTCGAAAGATATTCAGTAGAGTTTTTAAAGATTCAGGTTAGAAATCCTGTTTTCTTGTTTAGAAATAATTAAATACCTTTAAAATCAGTCTATTGAATAAAAAGTGGGCATTAGTGGTTTTAGGTGAGAAGGACCAGATGTGTTCATGGACAGGTACAATTCATGATCAAACAAAAGTATTTTCTGACTGATACCAGCCATCATCAATAGTCTCGTAAGTCAATTCAGTAATCTCTACCACTTTTTCAGGAGGGGCTCGGGGCTGTTTCTCTCTCCATAGATCTAAGTGTTCAAGAATCTTTTTGACAATCAGATACTCATCAATAAACGATATTATTCGCATTTCTGACTGACAACAAGGACATGCCAACGGATCTACCTCATAGATTTTTTTAATGAGTTCACGCCATTTGGAGGAAGGAACCTTTTTCTGCTTATAACCCGAAACGTCCAATACCTCAAAGTCATGCATAGTTACCAAAAGTATGAACAATCAAAGCCGCTTCAGGAACTCCCGACTCAAGGTTTATAGACTTTCTAAAAAAACAGAAGCAAACTACACCAGGCGCAAAGGAAAAGCTTCGACAGTAAGGAGCGATCATACTAAAGTAAACCCTAAGCATGATAGGCAAACTAAACACTTACTGACAATGAGGAACTGGATACAATACGTTATTCTCCAGGTGTTCTCTAAAAAAAAGAACTCTTTTCTGCTGACATGAGGGACATAGCCACCTTCCTTTACAAGAAAACGCCAATAGAAGCTCATGCTGACAACTGGGGCATTTTATTCTGGCAAAACCTTCTTTAAGATCACCACACTTTAAATAGTTTCGAACGACTTCCCCGATGACAGGTCGGTGATATCCGTATTTTTTCTAAAACACTGAGTCGTAACTCTCCTCATAAAATATTCTAATCCGATGTAAACAATAAAAAATTCGCGCATATCTAAAACGCCACTCACGAAAAAATCTTATCCTAAAAGTTGTCCTAAATCGGACTAACTGTAACGTATTAAAATGAAATAGGAGTAAATATCGGGAAGTAGGAAAAATTGAAGAAATTTTGATCAAAAATATAGGGCACTTAATTTTAAAGGGCTACGGGGCGGATGCACAAACTGATATGCTTGATTTGGTAGTTGGTTGGTGGAGGTTAAGGGAGTCGAACCCTTTACCTCGACGCTGCCAGCGTCGCGCTCTAGCCAAGTGAGCTAAACCCCCATACGTGATGTGAATTAATTAGTTAACAATGGAAGAAATTTTTGTCAATCAAATTGAGTTATCCTCCCACCTTTTTTACTGTATACTTTAGTTTTGTCAGTTCATCGAAAAGCAGATCTCTGAAATCTCCCTGAATTTCGATAATATTGTTCTTAATGCTGCCCCCGGAACTGCATTTTTGTTTTAATTTTTTAGCCAATTTTTTTAACTCAGTGGGTTTTAGTGGAATGCCACTGACGATAGTGACCCCCTTTCCTTTCCTGCCTTTGGTTTCCCTACCAATCCGAACAATTCCATCTGTTTCAGGAGTTTCATCTTTATTTTTGCAAATACATTGATCAATAGCCATACCACAATCCGGACAGGTTCGCCCCTGATCAGTTGAATAAACAACTCCCTGATTATTATTTTTCATAGTTTTTATTTATTAATTATTAAAGTGTTCGAAGGAAAATGTTTAATATCCAAGTTGGTTGCTCATAACCCGGAAATTAGGGCACACGTATCGGTCTGGTATTAGGAAGTTGAAGCGAACATCATAAAATATACATGTCCCCAAATTTCCTGGATATTTTTATCTTTTATTATTTCGAAGGAAAATGTTTAATATCCAAGGTGGTTGCTCATGACACGGAAATTAGGGAGTGCAATTATAAATTTAAGTTCGTTGATATACTAAACTTTAATTAATCCATCATTTGATCTTCAATACTGAGCGCCACTTCATGAATAGCATTGAAAATATCAGTGATCAGACTGGGATTAACACCGACTGATTTGGCAATGATAACTTTATGGTCCAACACTTGTTTCCAACGTACTTTATCCAATGGGGGAATACCTAAACGATGCTTATATTTACCAATCCGTTTAACAATTTTAAACCTTTCCGCCAAAACCAGACAAAGGGATTTATCTAAATTCAGTAAGGTCAATCGCAATTGATCGAGATCCAACTCCTGACAGATTAAATCCATGGCGGAATCGTCTTCGCCTTGATTATACTGTACCAGAGCATCGACAAACACTAACTCCAGTATTTTTTGAAAAAAAGAGGACTCCAACTTTAACTCTACTGACATCTCAATGAGTTCCCGCATATCTTTCATGCGGGCATCACTACGAATTAAATTAAGCTGTTGTTTATTTTTTTGAAATATTGTTTTACTGGCAACCCGCATCCGTTCTGTTAATAAATTGATAAATGATATATCCATATAATCAATGGATTTTCTTAAATCAATCATCAAGGGATCTTTTGATAAATCAATAGTGCTCATCAAGTATGGCCTCCTAATTCTATCTTTGGACAGGCATTTGCTATATAAGGAATTCCAGCCTTATCTAACTCAGTATTAAATTCTTCATTGACAACACTTAGTTGACACCAAACCAATTTTGGTTTCAGGCGAAGGATATCATCCAACAGACCCATAAGACGCGTAGGATTTACAAACAGATCAATCCAGTCTACGTCTCCGGCATTAAGTTCTGCCAGAGAGCGATGGTTTTTCAGCCCAAGTATCTCCTCAAAAGGTCCGGGATTAACCGAAGTTATTTCAAAACCCTGATTTTTCATAAAGTTTCCAACCATAAAACTGGGGCGATCCTCCTTAGGTGATAATCCGACAATTGCCACTTTTTTGTTTTGATTTATGAATTCCACTGCTTCCTGTGCGCTTAACATGTTACCTTTTTATATTTAAAAATTAATAAGAAATTAGTTTAATTTGATTGTATACCAAGTGTTGTGTCAACAAACCAATGTCGGATCCGCTAGATGCTTGATCCAGCGTTTTTTCCGTGTGGGCAAAAAAAACTGCCTACCCTATAATATAACTACAACACAGCCTGTAAATATATGTTCCTTCATTTTTTCAATTTCTAATATCCAAACTTCAAACTGAATAATTTTTAATATATTGTAAATAAGCATCAAGGGCAATACTGATTGCGAGAAAAGCTGCAAAATGTTATCGGTACAATAATTTAGAAAAGTAACCAAGACCACCCATCAACTATGCCAATGTCAAGATCACTCAGAATATTTATCATCCTATTATCATTACTCAGGATGCTGTCCGCTACCGGTTTAGCTGAACAATGCACCCAGTGCCACCAGGAAGAGCAACGACAATCTGTATTTCATTCACCAGATATCGTCAGTTGCGACGGGTGCCATGGCGGAAATCCTGAAACAACAGATCTGGATGAAGCACATTTAAATATGGAAGCTTATCCCGGCAGAATGGCGACTGTTGAAAAAGCATGTGGACAGGCAGGGTGCCATGAAGAGCTTATTCCAATCGTTAAAAACTCTTTAATGTATACCGTCGATGGTATGCTCTCGGTAACCCGGAAAATATTTAATGATCTGCCACACCCTCCCGTTGATAAGCCACTTGCAGAAAGATTGGGAAAGGAAGGTGCAGATTCTTATCTTCGAAAACTCTGCGTTTCCTGCCACCTGGGAACAGATCGCAAAAGCCATAAACAAACATTAAAAGACAGGGGTGGTGGATGTTCCGGGTGTCATCTCAAATCATATCGAAAACTGAAAAAAGGTGCGTTAGTCGAAGAAACAGAAAAATTAACTATTGTTTATGGACCAGCCCATCCTACACTAAGCCTGAAAATAGAGAATGATCGTTGTTTTGGTTGTCACAGCCGATCCGGTAGAATTTCCTTAAACTATTTAGGTTTGGCAGAAAAAGATGCAATTGACCCTAAAAGAAGAAAGGATTTTGGTTATCTGCCTGATAATCGCCTGGTTGAAAAACAATCCCCTGATATCCACAGTCAGGCAGGAATGTTATGTATCGATTGCCATACTGTCAATGATGTTATGGGTATGGGAGTTCGCCATAAACGGCAACAAGAACAGTTAGATATTATGTGCGAAGATTGTCATAAGTATCAATATCAGGATCAATGCCAGACAGAAGACCTGTTAAATTGCCTTGACGAAAAATCATTGGCCACATTTTCACGCCGGGAAGTTGTTTACCTTTCATTATACCAAAGAAGAATTCCTCCACCAACAACCATAAAGATACCTGTCACACATAAAGCCAAATCACCATTGCTACATATCACCAGAGATAAAAATCGACTCAGTATGGTTTCAAAACTCAGTGAGGAAAGACTAGATATTCCTAAAATAAAAAATGAAATCTATCATGAACAGAAGGGCCATGAACGGCTTAGCTGTGATAGTTGCCATACCGCCTGGGCCCCGCAATGTTATGGTTGTCATATCTCCTTTGATCCTAATCAAAAACAATATGATCATATTGAACGCAAAAAAACAGTCGGACGTTGGATAGAAAAAAGGTGGGAAACCCGGGCAGAATTACCCACACTCGGCGTTACCGGTAACAACAAAATAACCACATTTATTCCCGGGATGAATGCGATCATTCAAAAACACCCCAATTCAAAACCATTTACTGTACAATATTTTTCTTCTACTTCTGCGCATACGACCATGAAAAAAGGTAGAAACTGTAAAAGTTGTCATCAAAGTGATTTGGCCATAGGAGTAACCACCAGATGGTCAACATCTCCGGATAATCCATTGTGGAAAACTCCTGTCGGTTGGGTTGAAAAAAACCAGAGAAATCCAGGATTAGCAACCCAACCCGGTGCTAGAAGTTTCGATCAAAAAGAACGGGCTGAAATTCAAAAAGTTGGAGTCTGTCTAAATTGCCACGGAGATGAGGATAAGATTTATGAAAAATTTAAAATCAGCCAAAAAAACCTTACACCTCTATGCAATGAATAATTTTATTTTGCTTCGGGAATTGATTGATCAAAGTGGTAAATACTTTTAATATCAATACTGCGGTATTTATGATATTTGTTGTTAAAAGTATGCAGTTTCAATAAAAATGGTTTAATGAGTTTTTTCTCACGTTTGACAGGTTTCAGCTGTTTTCGAATCCCCTTATTAACAATTGGTGGGTGTTGAATGAAATAATTGGAGAAGCAACGTTTGTCATTAAATGTAAACAACCTGGTTTCAAAATAAATATCTTTGCTCATACCCATCAGGGTGTTTTCATCTTCGATTTCATATTTAATACCAGAGATTAAGTCTTTGACAAAGGTGATGCCATTTTTTATTTTTACAATCTTAAATAGGGAGTGAACGTGAACCAATTGATTATTTAGAACCTCTAGTTCGTTAAACCATCCGGTTTTTTCCAAATGAATTTGATATTTTGAGATAGGGGAATAAAGACTCTCATGGGGTTTACGATCAAAAATAAACCACAGCAAAAATGCGTTCATTCTAGTGTTAAATTCGTCCTCATCATCTCTAACCTTCCCTGTCATTGCAAAAAATTCTTCTTTTCCTTCAAATATCTCTTTTGCAATCACTGGATTCGTTTCACAGAAAGTACTAATCCGATCAAAAAACTGTTCAAAAGAAGAGGAGGCCTGTTCGTCTGTCATCTCAATTATATTCATTAAAGGCGATTAAATTAATTCTGAAGACCGGAGCTCAATCTCGTCCATATATTGTTCCCTCAGTCTTTGTACAAAAATATTGCTCTCTTCCAGTGAATGTTTACTAACAAACTGAAAAGCAATTTTTTTACAGGTGGTTGAATCAACCTTATTCAATATTCTTTTTGTTCTTAAAACATGATTAGGACTCATGGAAAAAGTGATTTTCCCGGTTCCAATTAAAAACATCTGCATAATAGGGTCTGCAGCAATCTCACCGCAAATTGATACATCTTTATTGACACGATTTGCAGAAGCTATTATTTTTTCCAGCATTTTTAAGATTGAAGGATGGAATGGCGTGTAAAACCCTGCTACGTTTTCATTCATTCGATCCACAGCTAATGCGTATTGAATTAAATCGTTTGACCCGATACTGATAAAGTCCACTAAATCCAACAATTCATCAATGATAAAAACAGAACCCGGGGTTTCAATCATACAGCCCAATTTTACATTGTCTGTTTTAATATTGAGTTTTTCACGTTCTTCGTCCAATATTTTTTTTGAGGTGATCACCTCATCCAGGCGTGTGACCATTGGAATCATTAATCTAATTTTACTTTTTTCCGATGCTCTCAATATTGCCCGGATCTGGGTCCGATAAAAATCTTTATGCTTCAAACATATTCTAATCGCTCTAAGTCCCAAGGCCGGATTAGCCTCATGGGCCAGCTCCGGGAAAAAACTGGAAGTTTTATCTCCACCAATATCCCAGGTTCTTATGGTAATCGATTTATGATTTATGGTTTCTGATATATGCTGATACATCTTTAATTGCTCATTTTCATCCGGAAATCCATCCTCATAGGAGAAAAGAAACTCCGTTCGAATTAATCCAATAGAATCAATATTCCATTCCCGAATCTGATTTAATTCTTCCAAAAAATCCAGGTTAGCTGCCAGGTTAACATCGACACCGTCCTTTAGCTGACATTTAACGTTTTTTAACTGTTCTAATTCAGATAAATAAAACCGGAAGCGTTCCTGTTTCGATAATTTGACATCAATGATTTCCTGATCAGGTTGGGTAATAATTTCACCACTGTTTCCATCAAGAATCAATGATTCCTCGTCCACGATCTGGTGAGTAATGTTAGGAACCCCCAGAACAGCAGGTATATTCATGGCGCGAGCAAGAATCGCGACGTGGGAGGTGTCACCACCCAGTTCAGTCACAATTCCCAATATATTTTCTTTATTCAGATTAAAAGTATCTGCGGCAGATATATCATGACTTACTAAAATGACGGGTTCATCCAAATCAGAAAGATTCAAACTCGGCTTTAATAGCAAGTTTTTCATCAGGTGTTCTCCCAATTGTCTGATATCGTCAAATCGCGATCTAATGTAAGGATCCGGAATTTTACTAAACTGCACTTCCAAATCAGCCAAGACCCTGATTAGTGCCCACTCAGCATTAATCTTACGATTAGTAATAGTTTTTTCAATGACGGGAATAAAACGTTTATCATTGATGAATAACTTATAGCCGGAAAAGACAGAATGGATTTCTTCAGGTAACAAATCATTCGGATCTACGATGATATCTGTTAATTCCTGTTCGGTGCTTGTTTTGGCTTTCTGTATTCGTTCAATCTCCACAGCGATCCGTTTCTCATCTTGAAATTGAATTCTAGGATAGTTTAGGAAAGCAGAGTAAATTGTTAATGCTTTTCCAAAAACAATGCCGTCTGATACTCCAATTCCTCTATGAATGTTCATATGATATTTGTTTTATTAATTGATTCTCATGATCCGAAGTTTATCCTGTTGATATTGATGTTTCTTACGAAATTCACTACCTTTCAAATAACTTAAAAAGCAAAACTACCCTTGTTTTGATGGATAATCTGTCACTTTTTAAAAGGTCATCTGACGATCAATAATAGCTTAAAAAATTGGAATTTATTGACGAGTAAACCATTTAAAAATTGATTATAGATGATTCAAGCTAATAGTAACACATAAAAACTATTTTAACTTACCGCAATTGTTCCAAATCCCGCACTGCTCCTTTGGCAGCACTGGTAACCATTAAACTGTACGCCTGGAGTGATTTGGGTACCTGACGGTTTCTGCCAAGGGGTTGCCAGGCTAATTTACCTTTTGCTTCCATTACCTGTCGGCGCTGATCAAGTTCCGAATCTGTAACATCAACAGCAATAGACCGCTTTGGAATATTAATCTTAATAATATCACCTTCCTCTATTAAGCCGATAGCACCAGCTTCTGCTGCTTCAGGAGAGACATGACCAATACTGAGACCAGATGTTCCCCCACTAAATCTACCATCGGTAATTAAAGCACAAACTTTACCCAGGTTTTTAGATTTCAAATAAGTCGTTGGATATAGCATTTCCTGCATACCAGGACCACCTTTAGGGCCCTCGTAGCGAATAATTAAAACATCACCGGATTGAATTGAATTATTTAAAATAGAATTACAGGCTTCCTCTTGAGAGTAGAATACCCTGGCTTTTCCTTCAAAAACCCAAATTTTTTCATCAACACCTGCTGTCTTAACGATACAACCATCCTCAGCAATATTACCATAAAGCACGCAAAGGCCACCGTCTTTACTATAGGCATTTTCTACGGATCGAATACAACCGGATTTTTCATCCAGATCTAAATTTGCAAATTGAGCATTCTGATTAAATCCTTCTGTACTGCGTTTACCACCGGGACCGGATAGGTACAATTTTTCCACTTCCGGTTTAATATTGCCTTTAATGGAATATTTATCAATTAAGTTTCCTATTGTTAGCCCTAATACAGTATTTGGATCGGGATTAATCAATCCTTTTAATTTCAATTCTTCCAGAATTCGCATTATTCCACCTGCCTGGTGAACGTCTTCCACATGATAATCTGAGGAAGGTGCAACTTTACAAAGCGTCGGGATTTTTCTGGAAATTTCATCCATATCTTTCATAGTGAAGTCCACTTCTGCTTCATGGGCAATGGCCAGAAGATGCAACACAGTGTTGGTGGAACCTCCCATGGCAATATCCAGAGCCATGGCATTTTTAAAGGTATCTGAGGTGCAGATTGAGCGAGGCAGAATTTTGTCATTTCCTTCCAGATAGTGGGAATTTGCTATCTCTACAATTCTTTTAGCGGCTGTTTCGAATAACTGCCATCGATTTTGGTGAGTGGCGACCAGGGTGCCGTTACCTGGCAAGGCAATACCTAATACTTCCGCCAGACAATTCATGCTATTGGCGGTAAACAATCCTGAGCATGAACCACAGGTCGGACAAGCTTCCCGTTCCAATTCATTTAAAGTATCTTCATTAACATTATCTTCACCACCTGCCAGCATGGCATCAATCAGATCCAGTTTCTTACCTTTGCTTCTTCCTGCTTCCATGGGACCACCGGAGACAAATATCGCTGGAATGTTCAGTCGCATGGCAGCCATCAACATTCCCGGTGTAATTTTATCACAATTACTAATGCAGATCATGGCATCAGCAACGTGTGCATTAACCATATATTCAACAGAGTCAGCAATTAAATCACGACTGGGTAAAGAATAAAGCATTCCACCGTGTCCCATGGCAATCCCATCATCAATGGCTATGGTGTTAAATTCAGCTCCAAAGCCACCGTTAGCATCAATGATCTTTTTAACTTTTTGTCCGACATCATGCAGGTGAACATGTCCAGGGACAAATTGAGTGAATGAGTTAACGATGGCAATAATCGGTTTTTTAAAATCTTCATCTTTCATCCCATTTGCCCGCCACAGTGATCTGGCACCGGCCATGGTTTTTCCTTCAGTTGTTATACTGCTACGTAATTTAGACAATTTGAATCTCCTAAAATGATCAGTTTAGTGTAATTTAGGGTACTGAGGAATATGATTGATTATGGTTTTACATTTTTTCTTTTGCCATTACCTTATCAAATAACATCAGGGTTGTTTTTTGAACCTCCGGGTTGATGAAGTCAAATTCATTAAATTCAACGCCTCTGGCATTTCTCTTGTCGAGAACTTCACCCATAATTGGATTATTTTCATTACAACCATAAACAAAAAAACAAGTATAAGCATATGCCTTTTGGCTCGCACCCTCACTATAACCCATACTGAGTTGTTTTGCTTTTACTTCAGCCCCTAAAATCAACAAATGATGTGTTGCCTTCTCCCCAATTGTTTCTTTAATATGGTAAGGGCAAGCCCATTCATGTTTGGGAGTGCGGCGGGTTATAAAAGCGGATTCACTTACTGCATTTAAAAACTTTGATAATCGGCTGTTGAACGGCGTGAAATCCGTCCCTAACTTAACCCTCAGCAGTGACAGTTTTTGTTTGTAACCAGTGGTTTCCTTTTTAAAATACGGATAATCAATCTGATTTTTTTTGATTTTAAAAATTTCATATTTTGGAGTCATATCGACAATCGGGGTCGGCTCCGAAAATGGTTCCGATTTTACCTGCTTTTCAATAAAAGTCGGTGTTTCAATTTCTGATTCAGGTTGCTTTTTTTTGCCAATAAACAATTTTAATTTTTGCATGGAGGATTTCAATAATCTATGAGAAGTATCATAATTTTTTTTGACTTCCGCAAAATCACCATGAACTTCTGATAATGGATCCACTTCAGTTTTTAATTCATCGTCAACCTGAGTATTTATTTCGGAAGTGATATCATTAAATACATTGAGCGGCAATTGTTGTAAAATTTCTATTTCCCGGGAAGGGTCTTCTGCGATGATCTGATCCAGGGTTTTATCATTCATTGAATACTTACTGTAAATTTCAACTTTCCTTTGGTTTCCACCCAATTTGGTGTTTAGCCAATTAATTAAAAATTCCTGTTTTATGATTTCAAAATCCAAA
>Ga0233431_1003646_pt1 | contig 17961 bp, 16 predicted proteins | sample SI_118_April2016_FD_179867 | JGI IMG/M metagenome (GOLD analysis project Ga0233431, IMG submission 179867) | Seawater microbial communities from Saanich Inlet, British Columbia, Canada - SI_118_April2016_200_MG | ecosystem: Environmental > Aquatic > Marine > Inlet | place: Canada: British... | reverse complement strand
CTACTATAATCAGATACAAACTTAAGATCTATAAAAAATATTTTAAAAGTTTTTTCCTTATATGTTTAATGTTTTCTTTCATCTCGGCAATGAATTACTGAGGATTCCCGAAAATTATTCCTAAAAATTAAGTCAAGGCTTCTACAATTTTATGATTATCTGAATAATCTATTTTTACAGATATAACAACAGGGTGATTAGCTAAATATGCCTTTTTTAAAACATCCTTAATCTGATCAGTATGATCTATTCTATAAGCTTCTATTCCAAAACTATTAGCATATTTAACGATATCGATATTACCAAAAGCAACTCCGAAACTTCTTTTATATTTTAATTCTTGTTGAATTTTAACAAGATTATATGAGCCATCTTCCCAAACCATAATAACAATTGGTAAATTAAGTCTAACAGCTGTTTCAAGATCCATCGAAGTCATAAGAAAAGACCCATCCCCACAAACTGCAACAACTTTTTGAAAAGGTCTAGCCAAAGCAGCCCCGATAGCATAAGGAATACTTACTCCCATTGTCTGAAACCCCATACTAGTTAGAAAATGTTTAGGATTAAAACATAAAAAATTTCTAGCCATCCAATATTGATGAGAGCCTACATCCGTTACAATAGTAACATCATCATCAAACATCTCTCTCATTTCATATATTAGTCTCAAAGGATGTACCGGTGAACCAACTATATCTTTTCCTGAATGTATTGTTTTATTAAATTCTGCTTTTGCTTCTTTACAACCTGGAAGAGAATCAAACGTTTGAACTGAATGTAAATTTTTATCAATGCATTCTAAATTAAGAGCTATATCACCTACAAGCTCTAATACTGGCTGATATGTCTGATCAATTATGGCAGGTATAAAATCTATATGAATAATTTTTCTTTTTTTATTGTAGTTCCATATAATAGGATCATATTCAACAGGATCAAATCCAACGGTTAAAACAACATCAGCTTTATCTAATATTTTATCTCCAGGTTGATTTTTAAAAACGCCAAGTCTTCCTAAAAATAAATGCTCTAGATCCCTTTCAACAGCACCAGCTGCCTCAAAAGTTCCTACAACTGGTATCTGATGTTTTTTTAAGAACTTACAAATAGCTCTGCTGACGTGTTCTCTACTAGCGGCATTACCAAGTAACATCATAGGATATTTTGCATTTTGAATATACTCAGCAGCATTTAACAAATCTTTCTCAATAGCCATCCCTAAATTAGGAACGTGTAATTTTTCAATAATATCTACATCTGTTTTATCTTTTAATATATTCGAAGGTATAGACACATGAGCAGTTCCCATTCTAGGAGTTGCTGCTATTTGAAAAGCGTTAGATAAAATATCAGGTAGAGTATCTTTATAATCTACTTCAACACTCCATTTTGTAATAGGTTGATATAATTGAACAGCATCTATGTTTTGATGGGCATGTTTGAATTTAATTCTTTGAGAGACCTGACCTGTTATTACTACAACAGGTTTTCTTTCTGATAAAGCAGTCGCTATACCTGTAACAGCATTTGTAACACCAGGTCCAGCTGTTAATAAGCATACTCCTGGAATTCCTTTTATAGATCCGTAAGCTTGAGCCATAAAAGCAGCATTCTGTTCATGTCTACATACAATTAATTGAGGTCCTCTATCAGCTAAAACATCTAAAATAGGATCAATAGAGGCACCCGGAACACAAAAAATATATTCAACACCTATTTTTTCCAATGTATGAACAACAACTTCGGCACCTGTTAATTTCATTATATAACTCCTTATTTTTTTTCTGCTTCGCTGATAATATCTTGCATATGTTGATTTAAATTTGCTTTTTCAAAATCTCTACTGCCTATCATTTGAAAAGTAAACTGTTTTATAGTCATAATCTCCACATCTAAATTAGCCATTTCAAAATCCACTAGATGTCCCCCTACTCTTTTTTCACTATTAATATAGTGTAAATGGAACCCACTTACACTAACTTCTTTTAAATACCAAGGGCTCCATACTCCGATGATTGTTCCTTTAGAATTTGTTAAATTAAATTTACTTTGATTTTTTATTAGATGTTCATGAAGAGGAATTTTTTTGTTTTCAATTTTCTGAGCACACCTTAGTTTTACATTGCTAAAATTACCACTAATTTTAACAGCATAAATATAATTATAAGACGGAAAGTGTTTAAGTAGCTCATGTTCTAAAGAATGTAAATTTTCAATATTTTTCAATGAAAAAGATAATTGAGAATCAAAAAAAGTGACTGCAGCAAAAGGTATTTTCTCATTTGTATCAGCTAAGATAATTTGACCATTTGGCTCAGTTTTATAAACTATACCATCTAAAATAATCATTTCACCTTCAAGATAGTCAAATGTCCCTATCCCAAAATTTCCATACTTAGTTAACTCTTCAATAGAAACATCTCCAAGACAAACGTCTGTTAGTAAAGACTTTATAGTTCCAACCTGAAAAATTTGTGATATCATGAATAACCGCACTATTAAACTTTCTAGATAAAACATTTAGATTTTTTTTTACATTTATTTCCGATTAATTATAAAATTTTTTAAAAATTGAATTTATCACCATGATATTATAAAATAAACAGTAAAAACACACTTTAATTATAAGTTAATTATAAATTAAATTATTTTAATAACTTTAAAATATATTTTATGTTAATTAAAAACACTCAAAACCTTCATAAGAGCTCTACATCTAATGAAGATTTATTAACAAGAGAAGCTTTCCTCCAACAAAAACCTCCTTTTCACGTAAGGTTAAGAAGAACTGTTTCTGCAGTTTTCAACTGGCATGATGACACTTACATTTCTCATTTAACAGAGCTTCAATATATAAAAATTTCTTGTTTTTTTGATCATTTAAAAGATTATTTTAGGACATCCATAATATCTAACAACACTTCTATACAAAATTTTTTAAAAATACTAAAAGATAATATCGACATGCACTCAAAAATTCACATGCCAGAAGATCAAAAAAAATTATTTACCCCAGAAGACATTCAGGAAATTTTTATAGCAGAAACTTTATCTCGCCTATCTTATAGAATGCTTCATTTATATCCCCATTTGATACCTATTCCCATTCAAACTGCAAAAGGCGACTTTAAATTAAAATACTACAATATAGAAGTTATACCATTTGAAGAAGACTCTTCTATATTTGCATACGGCCTTACTCCTATGGATCAAAAAAATGATCCTCCAATAGTTCTTTTTAGAGGAACTACCCTTTACCCCGCTAGGTTCAAGGAAGGGTTTGATACTGTTAAAGCAGATTTCTCTCCAAAAGGAGTAGGATACAAAGAATTTACACAAAATAAAACTCAACTAGATAATTGGTTGAAAAAAAATACCAAAAACAAAAAAGCAATAGTATTAGGCCATAGCTTGGGAGGAACTTTTGCTTTATTAACTGCTATTCATATGCCGAAAAAAATCCAAGCAGCAAAAGCTTTCAACGCTCCTGGAGTTGACGATCTGTCTTTTGAAAAATGGGAAAAAGAGCATAATCATTTTTCACCTAAAATCCAAACATTCAACACTCCTCTAGATCTTTTGTCTAGTGTTGGTAAATATGTAGACGACTTTTATTTTATAGATAAGCTTGCAAATAGAGGACCTCTTACACGTCATAATGAAAATATGACGTCCGGCAAACCTTTTAAATTAAGAAAAGTTTCTTACAAAAAAATCAATGCTGATTTTTTCAGACGCGTAGCATCAGAGCTTCGCAATAAATTAGCTCATATTGTTCGCTTCTTTTTTCACTAGATCTTATTAAAAAAAATTAAAATATTGATTTACAAAAACTATTATTTTTGAAAGATTCAAGAATATAAAAAGATGAGGATAAATATGTTTAATTTCCCTTTTAAAACAACGATCACAGCTTTTTCTACTTCAGGAGTAGAAACAAAATGGACAACTCAATCTAATTCTTTACCACCTATAACATGTTCTATCCCTCCTGAATTTCAAGGAGCCGGTGAAGCTTATACACCAGAACATTTATTTGCGATGGCAGTTACTAACTGCATTATAGCCATGTTTAAAGTATTATGTAGCAAATCTAATTTAACCTTCAAAAACATTAACGCTGAAGCCACAGTCTCTCTAGATAAAGACCAAGCAAACAACATTTTATCTTTAACCGAAATCTTTATAAGATTAAATGTTACTGGTGCCTCTGACAAAGAACTAATAAAACAAACATTAGACAATGCTATCAAATCATGCCCAGTTGGAAACTCAATAAAAACAGGAAAAACCTTCCAAATAAACATTAAAGATTAAATTTATCAGATAAAAACAGATCTAACATCTCTATTTCATCTATAGAAAGAGTATGTTCACCTGCTGTATCCAAAACAAAGCAGTTTTCTTTTGCATTTAATATTTCTTTTGCCTGATCTATGTCTTCCTTATTTAAAAAAAAGCTTTGATCATTGTAAACAAACATAAGAGAAGTTTGCAAATTATCTAGCCAAAATAACAATGATTTCTCATTTAAAAAAGCTTCATTATCTAAAGAGCCAAGATAATAATTCAAATACCATCGATCTTTAGATAGTGCATTTTTCAAAAGCAATTTTAAATTTAAAGGAGCAAATAAAGAAATTCCACAAACAAACTCTTTTGGATTAAATATCATAGAATTTAAAGCCTCATATCCACCCAACTCAAATCCGATAATTCCAATTTTCAAAGGATCTATCGCTTGATTTTTAACAAGCCATTTTTTCACATCAACAAGATCGTTATTTTGATTATTTTCGATATGATTACCTATCATAAAATAAGATTTACCATACCCAACAGAACCTCTTGAATCTAACTGTAACACCAAATAACCTTTGCCAACTAGCCATTGAGAAAGCGCTGAAAAAGAGTTATATGTTTTTTCCCATTTTTTACTATTAACAATAATAATAGCTTTATTTGGATTTTTTTTTGTTTCAGGTTTTAACAAATAACCTTTTAATTTAATTCCATCAAAGCTATCTATAGAAACAGCCTTTGGCTTAACAAACCTATATTGTTTTAAAATGTTATTTTGAGAAAAAAGCCATTTTAATTTATTTTTTTCTGTATCTACTAAGAAATAATCTTCAGGACCATCATCATAAGAAAAGCTTACTGTCCATAATCTATCGTCGACATCTCTACTTATTATAGATAAATTGCCACTTTTTCTTTTTTGAATATGTTCTAATTTAGTTTTAAATTTTTCATCTTTAAAATCCCATATTTTTTTATTTTCATAAAAGCAAACAGCCTGAACTTTTTTATTTACTGGATTAATTATTACATCAAATACATCTAACCTATCGTTAAAAGAGATGATTTTTTGTTTTTTTGTTTCTAGATCTATTTCAACTAGTTTTGATGTATCAGTTCCGTAAGAGTTAATAACAAAAAGAGATTTATTATCCTCTCCAAAGCCTAAAACCTTACTGATATAATCATCTTTCCAGGTTATGAAATTTTCCCAATTGTGTTCTTTTTTTAGTTTAATAACATTGTTACCATCTAAAAAAACAAAATGAGCAGCAGAAATATTTTGATTGTTATCAATGATGTAATCTTTCAGAAAAGGCAGAGTTTTCTCTAATACAGTTATTGATTTTACCTTAAAATCAACTTTATATAATTCAACATCATTAACTTTTAAAATAACATCCTGAGAGCTGTTTTTATCATAAGAAAACACTTCTATTTTCTTATTTTCCAATAATAACACCTTATCTTTCACATTTTCTAGATCACAAAGAAAAAACTTATTTTTATCATTGTCTTGAGTTAAATAAAAGATAGAGCCATCCAAACACCAATCATAATCAAGCAAAGTTTCACTATTAAGATCAGTTATCTTACTTTCAGTGTTATCGCACAAATTCTTTACATAAAGATTCAAAGAAGAAGGTTGTTTTATATTAGTAGACAGATAAGCCAAATACTTACCATTTGAAGAAATTTTCGGTTTTGATTTTTGAGAAGTAGAAAAAAATATTTCATTAGATATTCTATTATCATCATTAAAATCGCTGAAGTTTGGAGTTCCCATTAAAAGAGTTATAAACGAAAAGAATAAATTGGCTAAAGCCATAAAAAAACCCTCATTTTTAAAATTTATAAGGGTCATTTATAACAAAAAACAACTTTAGATCAAAAGATAAGTTATTTCTTTTTACTTTTTAAAAAACTTCTTAATAAAGTAATAAAGGTATTAATGGTTTCTTCGGGAGGACTTTGAATAATAGTTTCTTCTCTCATCATTCTATGAGATTCTTTTGTTTTTATTTCAGTAGCAAACAAAACGTCATTATTCATAACAATACTTTCATCTATCAAATTAAGCATAATTAAGTTGAACATTATTACACCTTTTTAATTTTATTAATGTATAAATTTTATCAAATTTTTTAATTAATATAAAGATTTTTAAAAAACATAATGATAGTAGAATTAAAATTGCATAAAAATAAGAAGTTTATTTAATATAAGTATTTACAAACAGGTATCTTATGAAAAAACATATATATATATTATTTTTAGCTCTTATATCCATTCTTTTTATTGGAAATAGTTGCAACAAATCAGAAGGTAAATCAATGATAGTCATTATGTTAGGGCCTCCTGGAGCAGGAAAAGGCACACAAGCTATAGATCTTAGCAAAAAACTTAAACTTCCTCATATCTCTACAGGAGATTTATTTAGGGAAAATATTCAAAAAAACACAAATCTTGGCCAAAAAGCCCAATCATACATGAATCAAGGGTTATTAGTACCTGATGAAATAGTCTTAGACATGCTTTTTGACAGAGTGGCAAAAGAAGACTGTAAAAAAGGTTATATTTTAGATGGTTTCCCAAGAACAGTAGATCAAGCTAAAGCCTTAGAAACGTATATTCAAAACAATAAACTTGTTGTTATTAACCTAGAAGTGCCTGATGGTAAAATTATCGAAAGGATTACAGGTAGAATGGCATGTCCTAAATGTGGTGAGATTTATCATAAAACATATAAGCCACCTAAGGAAGATTCAATGTGTGATAATTGCAAAACACCTTTAACTCAAAGAAAAGATGATACAGAAGAAGTTGCAAAGCAAAGACTTTCAACATATCATCAACAAACAGAACCTCTTATTGAATATTATAAAAATCAAAAAGACGTTTTATGTACTATCAACGGAACTGCTTCAAAAGAACAAATCCAACAAGACATTTTAACTTCTATAGAAAAATCTAAGTAAATAAAAAAACCCTCACTAAATCCATTAGTGGGGGTTTTTATATATTAATTTCTGCTATAACAGGAAGATGATCAGAAGGAAACCTTCCATCAAAAGTATCTGCTAAAATACCATGATTGATTACTTTGACATTTTTACCAACGAATATATAATCAGGTTTTATTCCCGGTTGTCCAGCTTCTTTAAAACCAGACCAAGTTCCAGTTGGTCCATGATGAGGAAAAAAAGTAGATTTTTGAGCATCTATTCGACTTTTCGTATTCTTCACTTTAGATGTTAATAATTTATAAGTATCACCACCACCTAGAGTCGGAAATAAATTAAAATCACCAGTAACTACAAAAGGATAATCGTTTGCTATTTCAGATATTTTTTTTCTAATAAGCATAGCACTATTATTCCTAGCTTCTTCTCCATAATAATCAAAATGTGTGTTAAAAAAGAAAAAAGTTTTCTTCGTTTTCTTATCATAAAATTTAGCCCAAGTAACAGTTCTGTTAAAAGAAGAATCCCATCCCTTACTTGGCTTGTTAGGAGTATCTGAAAGAAAAAAAGAAGAAGATTCTAATAAATCAAATCTTGATTTTTTATAAAAGATAGCATTTATAAAACCTTTATTTTTGCCATCATCAGCTCCAACTCCACACCAGTCAAACTCAAAAAGAAGCTGCTTTAAATCTAAAACTTGAGGCATAAAAGGCTCTTGAAATCCAATAACATCTAATTTATGAAATCTGACAATAGAAGCTATATATTTTTTCCTTAAACGCCAATCATGTTCATTAGAAGACTTATCTTCACATAAGATATTGAAAGACATAATCTTAAGCATTTCTAGCGAATCAGAAAGCAAAGAGTTAATAGGATATACATTTTCTACTATTTCATTTAGAAAAGACATAACTCTATACGATAACTTTCGCATAGCCATCGATATAGGATCTTGCAACAGATCTATACTACAATCTTTAGGTTTTCCCAAAGATCTGTTTGATGAAAATCCCATGTATTTCATCACTATGTTTCTTTTCAGTGATTTAAGCCAAAAATTATCCATATATTCTTCAAATATTGATTAAATGACTTATTATTATAACAAATTCACAACATTTAATAAATAAGTTATAATAAACTATTGATTAGTATTGATTTATAAAAGAATAAAACAACATTATATATATAAATTATTTATGTTTTTTCTGTTTAAGAAATTTACAAAAAATGTCTTAAATCTAATAATAACGAAAAATACCAAGGCTATATATGAAAAAATTCCAAGAAAAATTAAAAGAAGATCTAGATTCTATCAACAAACAACTACAAGATCTATTTAAAGACCACAGCTTAAGTAAAGACGAAAAGTTTTTAAATAAATTCTCTAAAAATATCACAAATCTAAATGAAGACTATATTTTAGTAAAAAAAGACCCAAAATTAACAGAATCTATGGATCTTTTACATTATTTATTAACAACGCCTTGGGGAGCTCCTTTTGTAGCTGATACAACTTTATTAGAAGCTGCTATTACCTATAAATATCAAGAGCCTACAAAATCAGATCTTTATCAATTATTGAAAGGTTTTTTAAAGTATAGCACTTATGAAGATAATGAATTTATTTCAGTATTTCATGAACTGATCAAAAACATATCTTAATCTATTTTTTTCTGAGCAATAAGCAGGTTTTTAGTTTCATCTTTCTGTATAGAAAAGCCTGCTTTTTCAAAGATTTTTAGCATCATTGTATTATCTAAAAACATAGAAGCTACAATTGTTTTTATACCTTCTTTTTTCGCTATCTCCATTAAAACATCTAATAATTTTGATCCAATACCTAATCCTTGCCATTTATCTTTAATCACCATAGAAAAAGTAGCATCACAATCATCTAAGGATTTAACCAATCGCCCCATTCCTAATATCTCTCTTCTACCATTAATAACTTTTTTTTCTACTACCATAGATATTTCTCTATCAAAATCATTAAAACAAATTTTGATCAACCTTTCATGAGAAGACAATTGACTTAAATGTAAATTTTGCAAATATCTTTGTTTTACAGTATTTTCCGACAGCTCTTTATAGAAATTTACAACTAACGGCTCATCTTCAGGACGAATTGGTCTGATCAAGAAAGAATTACCATCTATAGACCATCTTTGTATATAGTCTGATGGATAAGGTCTAATAGCCGAGCGTGGTATCTGATCATTGGTAACATCATCATCAAATAAAATGACTCGACAGTCTAAAGCTATTATATTTTCACCATCTACTATTAAAGGATTGATATCACATTCTTTAATTCTTGGATGATCTAACACTAAATAGCTAAACCTAACAAAAAATTGTTCTAATTGAGCAATATCAGCTTTTTTCCTTCCTCTAGACCCTTTTATAAGAGCTTGATAGATTTTTGTTTGAGCAAAGATTCTTCTAGCCAAAGTAGAGTTTAAAGGAGGCAGACCTAAAACTTTATCTGCAAAAACCTCTACCATTTCTCCACCGGCCCCAAATAATATAACAGGTCCAAATTGACTATCTACAGAACTACCAAAAATAATTTCAAAGCCGTCGTGTAAAAACATAGGCTGAACAGTTACGCCTATAATTGACTCTAAAGAAGAAAATTTCTTAGCAGATTCTATTATATCACTGTAAGATTTACGAACATCCGCTTCCGTATGCAAATTGAGTTTGACCCCTTGAACATCTTTTTTATGAGTAATTGTTGTGGAGTGTAATTTCAAAACAACAGGAAATCCTATTTTTTTTGCTACATCTACAGCCTCTTCTACTGTTTTAGCAATCTGTGTTTCAATAATAGGAATACCATAATTTTTTATGATTTTTTTTGACTCATATTCAGTTAAAATAGTTCTTTTTTCATCTCTGGCATTTTGAATAATCTTGCTAACTTCTTCATGATTAATTTGTAAAATCCCCTTTTCAAAAACATCTTCTTCATAAGAAGGTGTTTCATAAAGAGCTTTTAAATTGTATGCATATTTCCAAATATGTCCAAATGCTTTACATGCATCATCAGGATAGGAATAGGTAGGCACACCATTTTCAACTAAAATCCTAGTCCCTTCCTCTACATGCTCTCCACCCATCCAACTTGCAAAAATAGGAATATTCTTATTTTTCACTTCTTTCACAATTTCTTTTGCAACTTCAGTAGGGTTAGTCATATATTGAGGTGTTAAAATCAATAATAGCCCGTCAACATTAGGATCTTCTAAAACTGCTTTTACAGTTTCTTTATACCTAAGAGAATCAGCATCACCCAAAATATCAATAGGATTATTCTTGCTCCATTGCGCAGGTAAAATACTGTTTAACTTATCTAAAGTCGCAGGTTCAACTTCTGACAATTTACCTCCATTCGCAATAAGAGAATCCGTAGCTATAACACCAGGACCTCCAGCATTGGTAATAATAGTCATGTTTGGAGCAACAGGTCTTGGTTGCTTCGACAAAATCTCTGCTAAACTAAACAAAGTATAAATCTCATTAACCCTTAAAACGCCGACTCTATTTAATGCTGTATCAAAAACCGCATCTTTACTAGCCATAGCTCCTGTATGTGAAGCTGCTGCTTTCGCTGATTCTTTTGTTCTTCCAGCTTTAATTAATATTATCGGCTTTGTCAAAGCAGCTTCTCTTGCTGCTGATAAGAATTTACGAGGATCTCCTATACTCTCCATATATATCAAAATACTATGAGTATTAGGATCATTACTAAAATAATTAATCAGATCGCTCCATTTAACATCAGACATAGAGCCTATAGAAACAAACGAGCTAAAGCCGACCCTTTCTTTTAAGCTCCAATCTAGCACAGCTGTACACAAAGCACCTGATTGACTAATAAAAGCAATATCTCCAGGATGTGCAATATCTGAGGCAAAAGTAGCATTAAGACCTAATATTGGATTCATAATACCCAAACAATTAGGACCAATAATTCTCATATTACCTTTTTTAGCTTCAGCTAGCATTTGTTTTTCTAATGCTAATCCCTTTTCCCCTATTTCTTTAAAACCTGCAGAAATAACTACAGCTGCAGGTATTTTTGCATCTACACATTCTTTTATAATATCAGGAACAGTTTCAGACGGAGTCGCAATAATTGCCAGTTCTATATTTTCCGGAATATCTTTAACGCTCTTGTAAGCAGTGATACCTAAGACACTTTTCCTCTTAATGTTAACAGGATAAATTGTTCCACCAAAAGGAGATCTTAATAAATTCCAAAGCAAAATCCTTCCTACACTACCTTCTTTTTGAGAAGCTCCAATAACAGCAATTGTTTTCGGTGCAAAAAAGTAATCTAAATGCTTATGTGTATGAGTAAAAATATTTAAAGAAGGGTCTACTTGCATTTTCTTCCTCTAAAGTGTAAAAAAAAAAATTACCATCTATTTTTATGATTGCATTAACACTGATTTCTCTCAATCTTAAAACCACAACAAATATGAAAAAATGTAATCTAAAAAGAATGCATTATCTCATCTAATGTAATGATGCCTTCTCTTAAAATGACGGGCTCTTTAGAAGTGAGATCTACTACCGTTGAAGAATATCCGATATCACATATACCTCCATCTAAAACAGCAGCAATCTTACCTTTAAAAAAAGCATATACGTCTTTCCCTGTAGTTAAAGGGAGAGAGCTTGACAAGTTAGCCGAAGTGCCAACAATAGGGGCTCCAACCTTTTCTATTAATTTTAAAGCGATATCGCAAGAAGGAATTCTGACACCCACTTTATCGTTTTTTGAAACTAAAGAAGAAACCGTATTTTTCTTCTTTAAAAGAACTGTTAATGGTCCTGGGAAAAATTTATCAGCAATCTTATAAAAACAATCTGGAATATTTTCAGCTACTAAAGAAACATCATCTATATTTGATAAATGCACCGTTAAAGCTTTAGATCCTTGCCTTCCTTTTAATTTGGATATTTCCATAAGCGCTTTATCATTATATATTAACGCACCCAATCCATACACTGTTTCTGTAGGGAAAGCTACAATTTGGCCTTGTTTTAATAACAAAGCAGCTTGATTTATGTCGTTCTCATTAATGAGATCATTTGGGAAAAATAATGTTTTCATACAAAATTATCTTTAAAAGAGTGAAAATGTTATATGCTATTTTAAAGGAGTTTTTATGAATCCTTTAGTATTTTTTATTACCCTATATGGACTGTTAATAATTTCAGTATCTTTTTCAGGGTTTATACTCACCAAAGAATATTCTATACTCTTTGAAACCTTCTTTGGGCTTTTAATTTTGATATTTTCTTACTTTATATGCAAAGGCAAAAAATCTCTTTATTGGCTTTGTTTAGCAATAACAATAATTCTATCTATTTACTTTGGATATAACTTTTATCAAGAAACAACTTTTTATAAAGCTGCTTTATTAGGATCTAGTGTTTTCATTAGTTTTTTAATAATAATAAAAGTATTCAATATAGAAAAATCATAAAAAAAATCGAGTAAATCCAGCGATTTACTCGACTTGCCAACAGACCTAAGAAACTGGCTTACAAATATTTATTTTTTTGCAATTTTTTTTCTACGAACTCTTCTAACTTTAGGTTTAGCTACTTTAGCTACCTTTTTAGCTGGAGCTTTTTTAGCTACTTTTTTAGCTGGAGCTTTTTTAGCTACCTTTTTAGCTGGAGCTTTTTTAGCTACTTTTTTAGCTGGAGCTTTTTTAGCTACTTTTTTAGCTGGAGCTTTTTTAGCTACCTTTTTAGCTGGAGTTTTTTTAGCTACTTTTTTAGCTGGAGTTTTTTTAGCTACTTTTCTTTTTGGCGCAGCTTTTTTTCTTCGAGTTAACATATTTCCTCCTTGTTATCCCCATATATTGATAAGTTTAAAATTTTTTAAGTAAACTTAATTAAAAACAATTTACCTTTATGTTTTTATACTACAACATTTTTATTAATTTTTCAAATTTTTATTGTTAATTTTATTAAAATATTTATACTAGTAATATAATTATCATTTTAGAATGTATTCTCAACCATTATTAAATAATATTTTTTTTATTGTTTTTGTGAAAAACATATGAATCAATTAATAATTTTTATTAAAAACTCAATCTAATTGATAAAAAAAACAACAATTATTAAAACAAAAAAAACACTTCTAATATTTAATATCGTGTATTGCAAAAGTAACAGATAATGTAATTAATATAAAAAAAACCAAATAAAAACATTATTACCAATCAATTAAAAACCTTCAATAACATGCTAAAAACAAATAACTTATAAAATTAAAAGAAAAACAGAATAACCCTTCAAAAACTTTGAAGGGTTATTCAACAACTAGTGTTTTGGTTGTCTGGATATTTTTCCAAAAATTGATTTTGAATATATAGCAAGATATACCAATTAATATATAAACAACTTGATCAATCCATAATTTCCCAAAAACATAATCAATTATATTTACTTGAAAAAATCCTCTTTTTTCTGATAGAGATTACAATTACACCTCTGTACCGGACAAAAAATAATTTCATAAGAATTTCTCCTTAGAAATACAAGGGGACAACACCAGAAGCAGCGATAAAAAATCTTCAAATTTATAAAAAACTTTGGATATTGAAGATCGGATCAGATCAAACCCAATGCGAAAAATACTTTTCTCCTTACGTCCATGTTTCTTTATTTTTATCGGTATCTTTTTCGATTGAACCTCTCCTGTTTTCAAAGCCCAACAAAAAGCGATTGCAAGAATAAAAAGCAGTTTTTCAATTCTCTTGCTACAAGTTAAATGAGTGTCTTCCATTCTAAAACCCCTTGTTTTTAGATGGCTGAATAGAGTTTCTATTCCCCATCTTTTTCGGTATAGGTCAATGGGTTTAGGAAATGCATAATTAGAAAGTACTATCATGGGTTCTTTTGCATTATTTTTGAGTCTGATAGAAACGTAGATCAGCTGTCCCCATAGAAGAATAGGATAATTCAGCATCTTCTTTTTAGGTCCTAGTTTTTCCAATAATTTTCCTATAGCAACCAATCGATAGGGTTCTATCCCTCCGGCTTTAAAGTTCTTTTTTGTTCTAATAACAAAAGGAATTTTTTTTCTAATCAAAAATTCAAACCATTTTGAACCAACAAATTCTCTGTCAGCCAATAAAACTTCTATTCTTTTTATCCCAAACCTTTTAACGGCTCTTATCAAAAGCTCTATTCGATTATCCAGAGAAGCGTTTCCACCTTTATCACTAACGATCCAAAAAAGAGGAATACTAATTCCATGATAACCTACAGATAGCATAAGAATATTGATGTGCTTTTGTCCCCATTTCCAATTAGTTCTATCAAGGAGTAAAGTAAACTTTCCGTCTTTGATAAATAAGTTAAGAACAACTATTACAATGATGCTCATATCAAAAAAGAAATCTTTGAAGAACCTTCGTACTCTTCGATAAGAGGAATCTTGTTTTGCGCTAGTATGGAAATTGTTAGCAATCTGAGCTAAATTGACTGTTTTTACGCAAAATAAGGCTTGAAGAATTTGCACGAGGCAGGAAATTCTATCCTTGTTCCAATTTAATAATTGAGATAAAATTCTTTCTAGTTCGCTGATATGTTTCATGTCATCTCCTAAGTCTTGAACAACAAAGGAGATATGGTCTTATATCAGCGACTTTTTTCATCAAATTATTTTTTGTCCGGTACAAAGCAATTACCCTAATAGTTAAACATTACTTTATTAAGCAAGTCATTTTTCATAAAAACCAATCTAATCAATTGGATATTAATCACTTACATCAAAACAAGAAAACCTTATAACACCCCTTTTAAAAGCTATATTAATAATATATAATTATCTTTTATCATTCAGATGTACTATGCTTATATAAAATTAACATGTAAAAACACTTATTATGATTCCATTATCTGAAAAATTAAGACCTAGAAATTTAGATGAAATTGTAGGACAAGATCATTTAACAGGAACAAATGGTCTTATTAGAAAAATAATCAATAACAAACGACCTTTATCATTATTATTCTATGGTCCTGCAGGCTGCGGTAAAACTACGCTCGCAAAAATTTATGCTCAGTCTTTTAATTTAGAAAATATAACTTTAAGCGCTATTTTTACATCTATAACAGAAATTAAAAAGATTATAACCGAATCTAAAAATTCACCTTTGCTATCCAGACAAATTATCATTTTTATAGATGAGATTCATCGATTCAATAAAACCCAACAAGATGTATTTTTACCTTTTTTAGAAGATGGTTCTATTATTTTAATAGGTGCTACTACAGAAAACCCATCATTCAATATCAATCAAGCTTTATTATCTAGACTTAGAGTTTTAACCTTAAATAATTTAGACAAAGAAAGTTTAAATGAAATATTAAATAAATTCGAGAAAACTAACAAAGATATTACTTTAACAGAAAAAGCAAAAGAACTGCTTTTGAAAATCTCACATGGTGATGCTCGTTTTTTATTAAATTCTTTAGAAACCATGTCTAATATAAAATCAAACAAGCCAATCGAGCCTAAAGATTTAATAGAAGTTATTCAAAGAAAAGCTCCAATATATGACAATAACAAAGATCAACATTTCAACCTTATCTCAGCTTTCCATAAATCAATTAGGGGTTCAGATCCAGATGCTGCCTTATATTGGCTTTCTAGAATGTTAATAGGAGGAGAAGATCCCCTCTATATTATAAGAAGACTTATACGAATATCATCTGAAGATATTGGACTTGCTGACACATCAGTTCTATCTTTATGCATCAACACATATCAAGCATATAATATTTTAGGATCACCTGAAGGAGAACTGGCGATAGCTCAAGCTACTATTTATTTAGCTCTTTGTCCAAAAAGTAACTCTAGCTACCTAGCTTTTAATAAAGCTAAAGATTTAGCTACAAAAACTCATCACTTATCACCACCGACATCAATTATTAAAAATATAGCTTATTTAAATAACAACAAAGATCAAGAATCTTACATATATGATCATGACACCAAACATTGTTTTTCCGGACAAAACTATTTTCCGAATGAGTTAGATAGACAATCTTTTTATATTCCGGTAGAACGTGGTATGGAAAGAGAGATGAAAAAAAGATTAAATTATTTCATCTCCCTTCGATCAAAGCTACCCTCTAACGAGTAACTTGTGAGTCTTCAAAAAGATCTTGATCAGGAAATAATAATTTTCCATCTTCTCCATTAGAGAAAAATTTTTCTTTTTCAGGTGCTCTTTCAGGTTCTTGTTTTTCTTTACCTTGAAAAACTCCATGTTTTGATATTAAGAACTTGACCTGTCCTTTCTCATCAACAACCATCAAACCCGCTTGTTTTCCTCCATGTATCAAAATACCTTCTTTATCGCTATTGCCAGATATTAACATGTGAGGAACAGAATTCATAACTCCTATAGCAGCTAATGGATCATCTTTCCCTAAATAAAAAGCAAGACCAGGACTTTTCCCTCCTCTTAAGACAGTAGCTGCTATTCCATTTGGATCAGCAAAACCTACACCACCACCATCATCATTTAAGACTGTTAAAGATGCTACTGTTTTGTTTTTTCTATTTTTAAGGAAAATGCTTGGAACATCCCCTCCTTTTGCAATAAAACTTGGAACTTTTTTTGAATTATTTAATAAAATAGTACTATTTCCGTCAGCATCCAATGTAAGTTGGCCTAATGAATTATCATTTTTATCACAAATATATATACCTGGATTTTTACCTAACTCAATTTTAATTTTATTTTCCCCTTTTTCTCCAAATATTGCTATAGGATGGTTCTCTTTAGAAAATCCTAAATAAATAACTTCCGAAGTTTTTGAATTTCTTATTACAAGTTCTTCTGTTTCAATTAATTTAGAAATTGATTTCTTTTGAAACCCGTAGAATATAGAAATAGCAATAAAACATAAAAAAACAATATTTATTGCAAAAATAAAATTAATAAATTTTTTATTTTTATAAAAAAACATCTATCCCCCTGATTTTAACATTACGTTGCATCAAAAACACATTTTCGCTATATTTTATCCCTCATCAAAAGGCACGTTTTATTATGGATTTAACATTAGTAAAATCAAAAATCAATCTTTCTGATTATGATTACAAAAAAGACATTGAAAATCGATTGTTAATGTCTACTTTTTCCACTCAAGATCTAAGCATCTTGGAAGAAATACTATATAGCCCCCTATCGGTTTCAATGTATCAGATAGCTACTAATTTGTCACTTACAGATGATGAATTAGTTCCTTCTCTAAAAAAATTAAGTCAAACAGGGCTGTTCGAAATAGATAATTTTAATATCATTATTAACAAGCAAATGCGCAAATATTATGAATTCCAATTTCTCAAGTTCAATTCACAATTCAAGCCTGATTTAGAATTTTCACAAAACTTATTAAAAAAAGTTCCGATTCATGTTCTTCCTTTTTGGTACTCTATTTCCAAAACATCCGACAATATATTTTATTCAATTATAGAGAAGTATTTAAAAACTCCTTCGATCTTCCAAAAACATATAGAAGACGTGAAATCAGAACATGAACTTTTAAAAGACATCATAGATGAACTATATAAATCAAAAGAATTAAAACTAAAAGCAAAAGACCTTATAGAAAAACATCAAATAACAAGAGA
>Ga0233431_1003644_pt1 | contig 17964 bp, 14 predicted proteins | sample SI_118_April2016_FD_179867 | JGI IMG/M metagenome (GOLD analysis project Ga0233431, IMG submission 179867) | Seawater microbial communities from Saanich Inlet, British Columbia, Canada - SI_118_April2016_200_MG | ecosystem: Environmental > Aquatic > Marine > Inlet | place: Canada: British... | reverse complement strand
ATGTGATATTCAGGTAATTCTATATTGCGGAGATCAGTAAAAACAGCTCATATGTATCATCAAAGACCTTCCCCGGAAAGGCCCCTTAACTAATATTTGTATAATAGTCATCGTCCTCCAATGCTATAATTTGATTTGGATCTTGTGGTTCTTTTTTAAGTTTTAATTGGGGGTGAAGGGGTGCAAAATTGGATTGATTTTCCAATAGAAAATCATTTTGGGACTCTGAAAATGATGACTCCTCTATTGTCATTTGCCCAGTAGCACTATTTCTTCTTAAAATCACAAACTTACTCAAAATCATTTGCAATCGTGTTGATTGATCCTTCAATTCCTCAGATGATGAAGCTGTCTCCTCTGCGATAGATGAATTTTGTTGAACAATGTTGTTCATTTGAGCCAGGCTGCGGTTTACTTCATCGATACCTGAATTTTGTTCTTGTGAGGCGGCTGAAATTTCCCCGACCAGTTCATTTACCTGATTCACATCATTACTTATTTCTTTTAAAACGGCAGCTGTCTGATCAGCATTTAAGACACCGTTTTCTACTTCTTTAACAGAGTTTTCAATCAACTCATTGGTGTTTTTTGCAGCCTCTGCACTCCTTTCAGCCAGATTTCTGACTTCATCAGCCACAACGGCAAAACCTTTTCCATATTTACCTGCTCTGGCAGCTTCAACCGCCGCATTTAAAGCCAGCAAATTGGTCTGAAAAGCGATCTCTTCGATAACTTTGATGACTTTAGTCACGTTAGAACTGGTTTGATTGATTTCCCTCATGGATGATAGCATATTCTCCATTTGGGAAGTCCCATTTCTAACCTCTTCTAGAGTTTCATTGCTCAATGTTTGTGCTTTAGAAGCCCTTTTATTATTGGTTTTAGCTCTAAATCCAATCTCATCCATGGAAGAGGCTATCTCTTCCAGGCTGGCAGCCTGTTCAGATGCGCCACTGGAAAGACTCAAAGCTGTTTTGGATAATGCATTGGCACTGATATTAACCTGTTCACTTCTTATCTTACTTTCCCTGATACTTTCACTTAGCATATCGATGGATTTATTGATACTAGTACCTAACGCCTGTATTTCTCCCGAATAAGTCTCGGTAATCCGTTGAATTAAATCTCCCCTGGCGACCGCAGACATTACTTCATTAATATTTTTAAAAGCTGATCTTAAAGATTCAGTTAATTGATTAAGACCGTCAATCGATTGTCCTATTTCATCTTTACTGGTTTGATTAATGGTTTTCGAAAAATCACCACTTTTTGTCATATGAATTACAAAATCTGTTAACGTAAGGATCGGTTTAGATATAATATGGGAAATCCAGATCATTAAAACAAATCCAATCAATACTCCCCCGATGACAAGAATTAACATGAAATAAAAGGAATCTTTCTGAATAACATCAACCATTTCAAAATCTATTTTTGAATTTTTTTCCATAATATTACTCCATCGCAGAAGCGTGGAATTAATATCTTGAAAGTAATCCTTATTGGTTGTCTGGGATTTGTCAAAAGCACCATTTTTAAGATAGTCCAAACTCATTCTAACAATAATATTAGTGTCTTTTTTAAGAACTCCCCACTGTTTTTTTAATTCTTCGAAATCAAAATTTTGATTATCACTGACTAATTTTTCCTTTTCAGCCAAAAAAATGCTGATTTCCTGAGTTTTCGAAATAATCAATTTTTCGTTGGCTTCGGATTGACTATTTTCAGAATCGCCAATATGTTGAAAAAGTAGCAGGCGATACTCATAAAATAGTCGATTCAATTTATTGATCTCCAAACTAGGTAAGAAATTTTTTTTATACAGACTTTCCGACAACTTCGCCATATTGTAAGTATTCAAAAGGCCTTTTCCACCAACGACTATTAAAATCACGGCAACAATCGTAAAAGATATTAGTAATTTTATAGTTAACCTAAAATTGTAAAACCATTTCATGTTGTCCTCTTAAAATAAATGATTTTAATAATAATCAAGTCATTTCTGAAGTTTTGATTTAGGAGATCCAAGATAGCTATTACTACAAACATAGCCAAACTAAGCTCAGGTATTCTCTAAATATTTTTCTTACAAATTATACCTGACATCAATCCTTGAAATTTATTAGAAACTCTCTGCTCGTTGACCTTTCATATCATTTTATTTAAAAAATGTTAAGAAATTTAGAATTTTTTAAAGAAATTTGAAAAAGCCATCGAATTAACTAAGGATAAGTCTTTATCGGAGATTAACTTCTAATTATTTATTCAATATAATTAGATTCATCCATTAGTACGTAAATCAATTTTCATGGATATAACTAATATTGGATAGAATAAAATGAAATCTATTTTTTTCAGGGAAGGGAGTAATCAAAAACAAATACGAATAGATATAGACGTGCTCATTACGCTTTACCGTGAAAAGAAGCGTCTGCAGCACGTCTAACAGCTTTCCATAATTAATCCTTTTTAAATGTGTCTTGGTTAAAAAACATTTTCTCCCATTAAAAAAGCATCAACAACAGCAGGCAGTTCTTTCTGGGCAGTAAATTCTTTAAAAGAATCACTAATCGAATCAACTTTAGTTATTTTCCCACCATTTTTCAAAAACTCATCAACAGCACTAGATACTGTGATCCGATTTGGTTGAAATGATGAAAACTTTTTACTTCTTCTACCTTTATAATTCATTATCTTCTCCTAAAATAAAGTTAGCATAAAGGTGGAGAGGGTTAATTTTGTTTGTATTATATCGGAATTAGAAAGCGATACAAGAACTTTTTTTGTGAATGGAACCTGTTTATAGTAAACGGTGAATTAGAATTCTAAGGTCATGAATCCGTATACCCTCAAAAACCAATCATTACAGGTTTTTTTATTTTAACAAGAACGACTAAAAATGTTGCAAACAGTGAAAAAAATTGACATGTGGTTGGCTAAAATAAATTCAGAATCAATTTATCAACAGTGACAATAAAATTATTTCATCCAAAAGCATTGTAATAATGCCTGTCAATATACAAATTTGTTCAACAAAGAATCAAACGATAACTCTCACATCCATTAAAATATTATATCTGGCATTTTACTTTCAAATCTAAATTCAGTCATCAATTCTTGACTACCAATGCCTATCATGCTTACTATACAGACATAATAAAACATAAAGCCCATGGTATACTGCTAAAATATATAAACTAATCAAATTGTGCGGTTAAAATAGATGCTGAATTATTTTACGGACAAGAAAAAAACTAAAAGCCTACAACTCGCCGAAGAGGCTGTTAATAAGGGACTGGAATTTCTTAAAAATCAAAAATATGGACGGGCGACTAAAGAATTCGAGTTAAGTGTCCAACATGACGCAGGAACAGCCTTATCACTCCTTAAACCAAAATTCGAAGCTTTCGATAGTCAAAAACTAGTAAAAGAGTCGATCACCATAGGTAACATTCTTTATCAAAATCAAAAAAAGACTTACGCCTTCACTAATCATCTGGGGAATTTATCTCGCTTAAATGGTGATAATAAAAAAGCGAATGAATTCTATAAGCGGGCTTTTTCTCTTAATAAAAAAGATGACACAGCTTTTTTAAACCTGGCCGCAAGTATCGCCAAGGTTCCTATTTACGATCAGGAAATAAAAAAATTGGTCGATAAATATATCAACGTTAACAATTTCATCCTCCCAAAATCAGACTATCCAAGAGATCAGGAACTTCTGGGACATTTAACTGAAGCGCTTAATAAAAAGAATTTTTTCAAAAAAGTCGAAAAAATGCAGGAAATGATTCTGGAAAAAGAGCTCAAAGAAACGACAGCGGCAACAGAAAATACCGATCATTTAATGGTGGATATCAGAAAAAAACTGATCGGCAGTTCTAAAATCGACGAATCATGCACTGATGTCATTATTCTGCTTAAAGAATCACTGGAACATGACTGGAATCGTCTTTCAATCGAAGAAAAGGATGAATTCTTATGGGGTGTTTTAAATCTTGGACTTTATGTACTAAGTGAGCGGGAAACTTTAATTGATAAAGAGAATGAAGATAGCGAAACAGATCCAACCACAAAAAACCTGCGGATGGCATTGGATGTTTTTGTGAAGCTTAAAGCAGAACAATACTCATTTAGATATCTGGATATGGTTGTATCAATTACAAACTTTATATTAAATGAAAATGAAGACGAAATAAGTATATTTAAAGATATTTTATCCAGAGATCCAAATGATCGCTACTTCAATATTAATTTAGGAATATATTATCATCGTATCGGAAACAAATTAATGTCCCTGGTTTTTTTAATTAAAGGCGCGTCCAAACTCGATGAAATGGAGGGTGCTTGCCATTTATCGGAAATTATTGACCTCGCAGATAAAAAATATGGTCAGGGAAAATTAAGTGAGGCGCTAAAGTTCTACAGACTTGCATCCCTTGAAACAGATAATATCGAACTCCTTTATGGTATTGGTAAAACATTAGCGTCACTGAACAAATTTTATGAAGCGATTCAACCCTTAAAAGATGCTGTCCGATTAAACCCAAAATATGAAGAAGCGCATGATGAATTGCTCAAACTTCAGGAACATTTTTGCTTCGTAGCTGATGAGTTTTACCACGTCGGAACCTTTGTAGCAGCATCTGAAAATTATGAACATGCCTTAGAAATTGATCGCACACCACACATTTTATTAAAGGCAATGAAAGCCTATAAAATGCAAGGTAATCATATTAAAGAACATGAAATCAAAGAAGAATATAACACAATTAAATCAGATCAAAAGCAAAAAGAGCAGGAAGAAACCAGAAAACTGTTGATCCAACAGGGGAAAAAAGAACTGAAGACGAAAAACCTCAATAAAGCAATCACTTTATTTGAGGGTGCCTATAAAATTAGAACCGATCGGGATACCTTCATGTATTTGGTCTATCTATACAAAAAATTGAATCAGAAACAAGCACTCCAAAAAGTTATTCAACGCTGGCAAATTGAACACCCTAAACAAGATCAAAAAACTTGATCCTGTTTTTTTCGATCATTTCCTTGCCTTTCCTATTTATTCTGAAAGCGTTAGCGTTTTCTGTCTTTTTTAGCTCTACTGGCTAATAAAAATACCGATAACCGGCAATAATAAAGATTCCTGTCTAAACAGTTAAATGAAAATAAAAAAGCCTTTTCTGGAAGCTATCCAGAAAAGGCTTTTCCCTGCCTAAGAAAAGATAATTAAATACCTAGATAGGCTTTTTTAACGGCTTCATTATCCAGAAGTTTATCCGCATCATCAGATAAAGTAATCCGTCCGTTTTCCATAACATAACCCCTATTGGCTACTTGCAGGGCCTGCTTGGCATTTTGTTCAACCAGAAAAATTGATGTATTATGTTCCTGATTAATTTTTTTAATAATTCTAAAAATCTGTTGCATTATTAGTGGCGCCAACCCCAATGAAGGTTCATCCAGCAATAACAATTTAGGTCTTGCCATCAAAGCCCTGGAGATAGCCAACATTTGCTGTTCACCACCACTTAGGGTACCACCAATTTGACTGCGACGATCTTTTAAAATTGGAAATAACTCAAAAACGTATTCAAAGTCTTTTTGTATTTCTAATTTATCTTTTCGTAAAAAAGCACCCATATCCAGATTTTCCAATACCGTTAAATAAGGAAAAATTCTCCGGCCTTCTGGCGCTTGAGAAATTCCAAGTTTAACAATATCGTTTGAATTCATATCATGAATAGATTGTTCTTTAAAGAAAATTTCACCGGATCGGGGCCTAACCACACCACTGATCGACATCAGAGTCGTCGATTTACCGGCACCATTCGCCCCGATTAAGGTAACAATTTCTCCTTCACCAATTTCAATACTAACATCCTTGAGGGCTTGAATATTGCCATAAAAGGTCTGAATCTTAGAAACTTTAAGCATCTTATTATTCTCCAAGATAGGCTTTTATAACAGCCGGGTTAGATTTAATGATATCCGGTGTGCCATGCGCAATCAACTTGCCATAATCCATAACGAATATATTGTCAGATAAACTCATTACCAATTTCATGTCGTGTTCAATCAATAAAATTGATACATTCTCTTTGTCCCGGAGTCTTATTATCAAATCATCCAGCTCTTCGGTTTCATGTGGATTCATACCTGCAGCAGGTTCATCCAATAGCAACAAAAAAGGATCTGTCGCCAAAGCTCTGGCAATTTCCAATCTTCTTTGCGCGCCATAGGGCAAATTTTTAGCTAACTCATTGACATATTGGGTTAACTCTATTTTTTCCAGAATTTGATAACTATCTTCTACAACCTGTTTTTCCTCTTTAACCGTCGAAGGCGGTCTAAAAATAGCACTGAAAATCCTGGATTTCATCCTGCAATGTCGTCCCAGCATCACATTTTCTAAAACTGACATTTCAGAAAACAAACGAATATTCTGAAATGTTCTGGCCAACCCATATTCAGTTACTACATTGGGTTTTAAACCGTTTAATCGTTTAGTCTTATTTGAATCCGGGTGAATAGTCACTTCCCCTTTGGTAGGGTTATAGATTCCAGTAATACAATTAAAAAAGGTAGTTTTTCCGGCACCATTGGGACCGATCAGTGCTGCAATCTCACCTTTTTTAACCTGGATATCAATGTGATCCAATGCTCTCAGCCCACCAAAATCCATCGTTAAATCTTTTACATCTAATATTGTTTCCATGGGTAATATCAATTAAGGTGTTATGATTTTGTATATTTATAGGTTTGGCGAACAGAAATAATAATTCCACCTGGTCGGAAAATCATCATAAGAATCATGGATGCTCCAAATACCAGCATCCTGTATTCTGAAAAAGCTCTTAAATACTCCGGTAGCAATATTAACACCAGAGCTCCCAGGATAACACCTAAAATAGAACCCATACCACCTAACACAACAATACAGAGAATCATAACTGATTCCCAAATTGTAAAGCTCGGGGGATTGATAAATGTTGTTTTTGCCGCAAACATGACACCTGCCATTCCTGCCCAGGTGGCGCCCATTGCAAAAGCTGATAATTTTGTCTTTTGTTTATCCACACCCATTGCCTGGCACGCAATTTCATCTTCACGCAGTGCGATCCAGGCCCTTCCGATTCTGGAATTTTGGAGTCGATTAACGATGAAGATTGTAAACACTGTCAATAAGATCATTAGAAAAAACAGGTAAACCGCAGGTACCTTTAGACCCAGATTGGATGTAACTTTTAAAAAATCCGGAACATCTACATACAAATCGATATTATAGATAAGTAAGTCCCACATTTCATAAATAAATCTAATTAATGAATCGAACCCTGGAATTTGAGTAGGTTTGGGAATATTGGGAATTCCACTAGGACCATAAGAGAAATCGTTCCAGTTTTCCAGGATTAGGCGAATAATCTCACCAAAACCTAATGTAACAATGGCCAGATAATCTCCCCGTAATCTTAAAACTGGATAACCGAGCAGAATACCAAATGTTGCTCCTAACAAGCCGCCAATCGGCAGTGCCAGCCAGAAATTGATACCAAAATGAATATTCAACAAAGCGTAACTATAAGCGCCAACAGCATAAAACGCCACATATCCCAAATCCAGCAAACCCGCTAAACCAACAACGATATTCAATCCTAGTCCCAGCATAATCCAGATCAAAGCCGTAATCATGATGTTTGTTTGATACACGGAAGAGACAAAAGGGAATAAAAAGACAGCAACACCAATAACATATAGAAAAAACTTATAATAACTGGCATTTTGGTAAATTTGTTCACGGATAGAAATTTCGCCACCGGTATCTTTAACTAAGTGAATCCGATAAGCAAATTTCCTGAAAAACGGCTCAGCTTTTTCTTGTATCTGCTTGCGGGCAGCTAGTACTGGTGAAAGCACTAAAATTAATAATATTTGTTTAATACTAAAATCAAAAGCGGCGCCAATATATATATTTACCGAAAGCATTATTAACAAAATAAATAAAAACCACATCAATAGCAATATTGGGTAGGCAATCATCATGGTCTGATCTATTTTTGAAGCTTTAGCGCCCAATTGCTTTTTCTTCATTAAATATCGCCATACGAAAGATAGTACAAAACTTCCCAGAGCGATTAATAGAACGTTAACCCAACGCCATTCTACTGTCTTTTCAATGGTATTGACGCGGATAACCATGATCGGAAAAGTCAGAAATATAAACCACAAAGACGTCAGCAACGATTTTTTAATCTCATTTAAATAATTCATAAATTACCATTATTATTAAACTTTCTGTGAATCAGATCTTCCTAATATACCAGCAGGCCTGAATATCAGAATCAAAACAAGAAATAAAAATGCAAAAACATCTTCGTAGTCACTTGAAATCATGCCTGTGGCAAAACTTTCAGTCCATCCCAGGACAAAACTTCCCAAAACAGCACCGGGGATACTTCCGATCCCACCCAATACGGCTGCGACAAAGGCTTTAATTCCAGCGATAAAACCAATATAAAAATTAATCTGCCCAACATGGGACGCAATCAATACACCTCCGAGCGCAGCTGTCGCTGACCCCACCACGAATGTGACCGAAATAACACTATTGACATTAATACCAACCAAAGCTGCCATAACTTTATCCTGTGAAGTAGCACGCATGGCTTTTCCGATTCGGGTAAACTTAATCAGGATTGTCAGCAAAATCATTACAATAGCTGTTGTCGCAAAAATAACTATTTCTGGTGAGCTGATGATGTGTTCATATCCTTCCAGAAAGTCAAATTTTGGAATCAAGGCTGGGAAAGGTTGAAAATCAGAAGTTTGGGCCAACAATACATAATTCTGTAAAAATAAAGATACACCGATCGCACTAATCAATGCAGATAATCTTGGCGCAGTTCTCAAAGGTTTATAGGCGATTTTTTCCATCGTATAGCCATAAGCCATGGAATAAATCACAGCCATTAAAGCAGCTATTATCAGTATAGCTACTGTATTCCATCCCAATAAGGTCAATACTCCTATAACAATCAAAGCCGTAAACGCACCGATCATATATATTTCACCGTGGGCAAAATTGATCAACTCGATAATTCCATAAACCATGGTATAACCAAGCGCAATCAAAGCATATATACTTCCGCGCGTTAGACCTCCCAGAAATAATTCCAGAATATAATCTAACTTAAAATATTCCATTTATTTTGTACTCCAAGTTTTATTCATTTTTCTTATTAACTTAATAGTCTCTCCCCTTAAATTGAATAAAACTATCTGTAGGCCTCAACTTGAGCTTATAAATAACTTAACTGCTTTTTGATGCCTAAGATTAATCATGTGAATTTAGTGGGAATTTAACTTTGAGATTATAATAAATACCGCTACAACTGTTCTCTCACAACAGTTAATAGAGGCATTATTATTGAATCTAACTGGTAATTCATTTGAACTGAATCGGGATGCAGAAACCCATCCCGATTGAAATTAGGAGTAACGGCTATTTTTTATTTTCAATATACTTACCGTTAATTACCTGATACATAGAGAATCCAACACCAATTGCATCACCTCTTTCATCAAACTTAATGATTCCCAGTGGTGTGGCCACATATTCGTTTCGAAGTACATTTACAATATCTTCGTATTTAGTTGAATTAGCTTTATCTATTGCATTTAACATTGCCAATGCAGCTGAATAAGCATTCAAAAAGAAAGCACCTGGCTCTTCCTGGAACTCTTTTTTATGAGCAGCAACAGCTTCTTTTGCCAGTGGGTTAGTGGATGTATCCATTGGTCCAGAAGCATAAACACCTTCTGCATATTTCCCGGCAACTTTTATAAAAGTATCATCTTTTACACCATCATCAGAAATGAAAATGGTATCCATCTGCTTCTTTCTCATTTGGGTAACAATTTTTGAAGCTTCCGGATGATATCCACCAAAGATTACAGCTTCAGCACCAGATCTTTTAATTTTTTGAACAACAGCTGAATAATCAACTGCACCTGGAGTTACACCTTCATAAAGAACGACAGTTCCACGACTGTCCTTCTCAAGAAAACCTTTTGCAAATTCAGCTAAACCTTTACCATAATCACCTTTATCATGAATGACAGCAATTTTGGTAAGATTTAAAGTATCCAGTGCAAAATTAACTTCCAGTAAAGCTTGAGCATCATCAGAAGCGATTGTTCTGAAGAAGTTTGGATAATCGCCACTTTGAGTTAATCCAGGGTTTGTTGCGGATGGAGACATTGCGATAGTGTTTGCTTCTTTATATACTCTCAAAGCTGGCTTAGTAGCGCCACTACAGATATGTCCCAAGACAACATTAACTTTATCACCGACAACTTTTGTGGCCGAATTAGTAGCCACTTCAGGCTTACAAACGTCATCTTCGATAACGAGTTCAATTTTTCGACCATCAATTCCACCTAAAGCATTAATTCGAGCTGCAACCAATTTAGCAGCCTTAATGGTGGGAATACCATAAGAAGCCAGGTCGCCTGAATGAGGTCCAACAACTCCCATTTTAATAGGAGGAAGTTCTTTAGCAACTGCTGCTGCTTTTTTTTCTTTTTCGCATGATGTAATTAGTAGTCCTCCCAAGGCCAGAGCAAAAAACAAAATTATTAATTTTGTAAACCACTTACTTTGCTTTTTTACCATTCTTAATTCCTCCATCAAAAATATCAGGTTAATTTCTTTAACTAACTATATAATAAAGCTCTTTTATAATGTTTTAGCCATTCTGAGTCAAGTTAGATTTAATAAATTATTATAATATTGAAGCCGTTTAACCATTAACTATTACTCACTTTTAATTTTTAAAAAAACTTCATCAGGCGATTAAAAATTCAAGTAGTTAAACTTTAAAACCTTAAATAGTGTCTGAACGGAAAGTAGGAAATTCGGGGACATGTACATTTTAAGATAAACGGTTAATGCTTGATACCAGGTTGTTACGTGTCCCCCGAATTTCCGGTTAATTAGCAACCAGTTGAATTTCAGTATTTTTCGTTCAAGCACTAAATATGTATTTTAACAATAGATCTTATTGTAAATGGATTTAACTTCTAGTGCAGTGTATCAAACTGTATTATCATTGCAACATAATGGCCTCAGGGACTACCATCTTCCCACCAGAATGTATTGAATTCAAGAGGATCGTAAAATCGTCTCTTATTGTAAATGCTAATAGACGGAGTTAATGGCAAATCCGACTCATGCAACAGGCGGTCAGCGGTGAGTATTATACCTAAGAAAAAACCATGTTTTTTAATCGCCATCCTCCCATACATACTGCCAGTTGGGTAACTTGGGCTTCTGGCTCCATCTGCAGGGCTAATAATGTCTGAATAAAAGGACATCACCCCCCCCCACACCCACTGGGAGGAGTCTACCACATAATAATTGTGGCTTGAAACCGAGTTTTGTTTTTTATTAGCAAAAGGGGCTTTCATTTTATTCTCAGCCGTTAGGACAGAGACATTTGACAACAGGTAGGACAATACCAGCACAAGGGGAAGAAAACCTTGGAACTTACTCATCTTCAGGGGATGTGAAGCGAATTAAAAATTCATAATTTTTTACATATCCCAGTTGCTCTCTGGCATAAGTATCAAAATAAGTTTGATTATTTTTAATAGAGTTAATTTTATTTAACCAAATTTGTTTCTTCTTTTTTAGCAATTCAATTTTGGTCTCAATAGCCATTTCCTTTTTTTTTCAATTTATGAAGTTCGAAATAGCCTTTATCACCTAAAAAAGACAATAAAAAAACAACCACAGAACATAACACAATCAGACTCTGTATGATTTTTTTCTCGTTAAGGTTTATTTTTTTCATAACCATAAAAAAAATGATATTACCTAACAACATAGCCATGTCGAAAAAAGGCAGTTTCTTTTCAGGTATTTAAATTAATTAAAAATATGCAAATAGTATAAACCAGACAATAATTCAATTGAAATGATTAAGCAATTACTAATTTTTAACACACTATTTTAAACAAAACCCTTGACCAATTTATGAATTCTATTTTAGATATAGTGTTTCGAGGGCCCATAGCTCAGTTGGTTAGAGCATCCGGCTCATAACCGGACGGTCCCTGGTTCGAGTCCAGGTGGGCCCACCAAAAACTAAGGAGAAAAGTAGAAAAATGGATCAAACGAGCATCTATAATCAAGATCTCTTATTTGTATTTTATGGCATCAAAATTTCAGGAGCTATCTCCAAATGTTTTGATGCTTTTTTTTTGTTTACAACCTAAATCTGTAAAAAATAGCATCTATGTCTGATAAGTCAAAGGAGAAAATCATGCAGGATTCAATAAAAGCTGTTTTGCAACTTTCAAAAGAAGATCGCATGGTTCAATCTAGCCATAAATTGTTGAATTCTTTTCCTGATAAAAAGAAACATCTTCAAGAGCCTCTCGCCAAAGTTGAGCATCAAATTCTAAATTATAAAAATAAAATCGGTACTTATACTCAGCAGATAGAAGAACGTGAAAAATTGGTCTTGATTGAAAAGGAAAAAATCAAGAAATCTGATCTTAAAATGCAAGCGGTTAAAAACCAAAAAGAGTATGCGGCCTCACAAAAAGAAATAGAGACTGTCAATAAGATAATCAAACGCGTTGAAGATCAAATTCTTGAACTTGAAGGCCAAAAAGAACCCATTGAAGAGAAATTAAATACCATTACTGTTGAATATTCAGAAGAAAAAGTGATATTGGACAAAAAGCTTGAAAAACTAGTTGAAGAGGAAACTTCTGTCAAAGAAAAAATCGGGATCTATAATGCTTTAAAAAAGGAACTCCTCAACAAAATTGACACGGATTTACTCCAAAAATACGAAAAACTAAGTCAACGGAAGATAATACCTTCTGCAATTGAAATTTCAGCACCAAATTGTCAGGGATGTGCCATCGCAATTCCAGCACAATTATTTAATGAAATCATTCAATTTTCCAATGGCGTTTGCCCCCATTGTGGAAGACTTCTGTTTTATAAAAAGCCGAAACCTGTAGAAGAGAAGCCAAAAACGAAAACCAAAAAGAAAGCAACACGAAAAACCAAGACGGCCAAAAAAGGAAAATAATCAGTTAATATTATTTTCCTAATTATTAACATAATAAGATAAGAGGTTAATTGATAGCGGGTATCGTCGTTTTACTTCTGCTGGTACTTCTAAGTGGTTTTTTTTCGAGTATGGAAATCGCTTACTTTTCACTCAGTGAAATTGATTTAATTGAAATCGAGAAATCCAGCCGTAAGAATAGAAAAATAGTACTTGGATTATTGAAGCAAAAAGAAAAATTGTTAAGCACTATTCTGATCGGTAATAATATTGTCAATATCTCTGCTGGTTCCTTCAATGCCTTTTTGGCTCAACAATACGGGCATGAATTTGGTTTTTCCCCTGAACTGGCAATCACTATCTCAGCCATCATATTAACAATTATCATCCTAATCTTCGGAGAAATCATTCCCAAAACTTTTGCGATATACAACAATAGGGAACTAGGGTTGTTTTTTGCCCCTGTCGTCCTGGGATTTGGTATTATCATTTCACCAATTACCTATTTTTTTGATAAATTTAATCAGCTATTGAATCGGGTTCTTAAAAATAAAAAAGGAAAAACACATAAAATATCAGAAAAAACTGTAATCAACGTTATTTCAAAAGGTGAAGAACAGGGTGTCATCAATGAGAGAGAGAAAAAATTGATTCAAAATGTTTTTCTATTTGATGAAATGGAAGTTTATCCGATTATGACCCCCAGAACTTCTGTTTTTGCTTTGAAAGATTCAATGAAACTATCAGAGGTGCAAGGTATTCTGCTTGAAAAACGATTCTCTCGTATTCCAATTTATAAAGAAACCATAGATAATATCACCGGTGTCATTAATCTGAAAACTATTTTTCAGGATATGTTGAATGGCGATCAGAATGTTGAATTAATTACATTAGCCCAGAAACCGATATTTGTATACGAAACGCTTTCTATTTCAGCCCTGCTGGAACAATTTAAAACCAAACGGACGCATTTGGCCATTGTAGTGGATGAATTTGGCGGTATGGCCGGTTTAGTAACCCTGGAAGATGTACTGGAAGAATTGGTTGGGGAGATTTATGATGAAAAAGATGCGATTGATACTTCCATCAGGAAAACAGAGCCGAATAAATGGTTGATTAATGGTAAAACCGATATCATTACCATTAATAAAAATATTGAAGGTGAAATTTTAATAAATGGTGACTTCAATACTCTTCAAGGTCTGATTATGTCTTACCTTGAGCGGATACCGGTTGTCGGCGATTTTCTGTTTGTCAACCCCCACCGGTTTAAGGTAATAAATATGGAAAGAAACGAAATCACCTCCGTTTTAGTTGAATATCATCCTGAAGAAGATGATAATGATGAACAGATCGTCGATTCTGATCTTTCATGAGCTATTCTTCTAGAAAGAGTAAACAGCAAACGCAGTAAAATCGGGTAAAGTAATGAATGCATTAAAAATAGCCATTGTTGCCATTTTAGTTTTCAACCTTGGAACATCAGTTGTTAGGTGGTTATCAGAAGATTCCACTCCGGAGTCGTACATTGAAACCCCTGTTGCAGAAGGTTTGGAGTTAAAAGCACTCACCGCCTTAACCAAAGAAATCCGATCCGGGCAGGAGCTGGAAAGAAGATTGAATGAAAAAGAAGGGATCAACAATCTAGATTTAAATAGTGATGATATCGTTGATTATGTCACAGTTACCGAATTTGGTGCTGTAAACAATAAAATAGGATACTCCTTAGTTGTAGAACCGGCTCAAAACGAAAAACAAGAAATTGCAACCATAACGGTTGAGAAAAATCAAAATCAAGCCGAAATCCAGGTTATTGGTAATGAGCAAATATATGGAGATAATGCCATATATAATGACTCGACACCTATTGAACGAAATATTTCACAAAGTCGTTATCATGGTTCCGGTCTTTTTCCAGTTATGGCAACTTATTTCTTGATGCGTCCGCTATGGGCATCTCCCTGGTATTACGGTTATTACCCGTCTCACTTTTCACCTTATAATCGTTCAAATTCAGCAGGATATGCCAGGCAAACAAAATCATACCAGACCAATAGTGTTAAATCAGGTACAAACGCATACCAAAATAAATCACCTCAAAAAATCAGTAGTCCCAATAAGGGAAAAACCGCTAATCGAGGAATTAATCGCAGCTTGACAAAACCGACCGCCACCCAAAAGAAGTTTCAGGCTAATAATAAGAAGATTCGTTCCGGAGGATTCGGAAATTCCGGTAAGCGAACGCTTTCCACAAAAAAATCTACGCGTAGTTCCTCCTTATTTGGCGGCAGTTCTTTCCGATCAAGTAAATCCAGTTCAAGAAGCTTTAGTTTTGGTGGTAAATAAAAGATAACAGTAAATCCAATTATGATAAATTTTAAAAAATTGCTGGAAGCTTTGTCTGAAGGGACTTTCCAGTTTGAAGGCAATTTGGAGCAGGAGGTGTCCGCTGTTACCTGGGATTTTAAAAAGGTCACTCCCGGCGCACTTTATTTTTGTGTTGAAGATGAAGAATTTCAAGAAAGCCATATCGTTTCCAATGCTTTTAATTATTGGGCTGATGCCGTACAAGCCGGAGCAATTGGCTTGTTAACCCAAAAAGGAAAAATAACCCGCTGCCCGGATGGTGTTTCTGTCATTGCCGTTGATGATGTCAATGAAGCCATGGCTTTATTGTGTCGTCAATTTTATGGCGATCCACTGAGTCAGATGCAAATTGTTGGTATAACAGGTACAAATGGTAAGACAACCACCAGCCAATTACTGGATTCAGTTTTTTTAGCTGCAGGGAGACAAACGGGAATTATCGGAACCATTGGAACATTTTTACCTTCTGGTAAACAGAGCGCCAGTCACTTATCCAACCCCATGGCACCTGAATTGTTTGAAATCGGAAAAGCCATGGAACAGGATAGTGTTGACTCCCTGATTATGGAAGTTACCAGCCACAGCATGGCTTTTAATAGAAACGCAGCAATAGATTTTGATATCGCGGTATTTACCAATTTAACTCAGGACCATTTAGACTATCATCTCACCATTGAAAACTATAAAACAGAGAAGCTGAAACATTTTCAAAACTTGGGTGCCTTCAATAAAAAAGCTTATGGTATTGTAAACATTGATGATGCCACAAGTGTAGATTTTTTAAACGCTATCGATAAGAAACGAATTACATCCGGTAAAGTTGATGTTTTAACCTATGGTATTCGCAATAAAGATGCCGATCTGGTTGCTTACCCCAAGCAAATGACTGGTGGGTTCAGTACTTTTGATGTTTTTCTAAAAGGAAATCATTTATCGGAAGTTAATTTACCAATGCCAGGCCTCTTCAATATTTACAACTCTCTGGCAGCTTTTGCCAGCGCATTCGCGCTTGGAATTGGTATTGATCAGATCACCGAGGGTTTAAAAAATGCGAGACAAGTAGACGGACGTTTTGAAAAGGTTGATTGTCCAAGTGAATTCGGCGTTTATGTTGACTATGCACATACACCCGATGCACTCCAAAAAATCCTGGAAGAGATTACCACTATCACCCGCAAGAAAACCATCGTTGTCTTTGGTTGTGGCGGCGATCGGGATCGCACAAAACGAGCTGAAATGGGGAAAATCGCTGCAGATCTTGCCGACACTTATATTGTTACTTCCGATAATCCAAGAACTGAAAATCCCGAAAGGATCAATCGGGATATCGTATCTGGAATCCCGGAGGACAAACACGCTAATTTAATTGTTGAAATCGATCGTAAAAAAGCAATCTATATGGCACTTGAAATGGCCGCTCCTGGAGATTCAGTGCTGATTGCAGGGAAAGGGCATGAAACTTATCAAATTATCGGAGATCAAGTATATACTTTCTCAGATAGAGTCACCGCTCAATCTTTTTTTTTATCTCAACATAGTAAATTCTCCCGTGCCTGGTTAACCGTTAATACCAAACATATCAAACATAATTTCCAACTGATTTTTAAAGATAAGCCTGAGAATCTGAAAATTTTAACAGTCGTAAAAGATGATGGTTTGGGTCATGGAATACTGGAATTGGCCAATGCAGCTAAGGAAGTAGAATGTGATTATCTGGCTGTGGCCTGCATGTCTGAAGCACTTAAACTTAGACAAAATGGTTTTCCAAAGATGCCTGTCCTGATACTGGGAGAGAGAACAGATAATGGGATACCACTATGTGTTCAGCACAACCTCACTATCCAGGTGCAATCTTTTGAAAAAGCAAAAAAAATTGCCAAATATGCCAGTGATTTAAATAAAGTCTGTAAAATCCATATCAAAGTTGACACTGGTATGGGACGCTACGGAATTCACTGGTTAGAGGCTTTAAATGAGATCAAAAAAATAATAAGCCTGAAAGGTATCGAAATCGAAGGACTAATGACACATTTTGCACAGTCTGATGAGACACAAAAAGATTACGCAAAACTACAGTTGGAACGGTTTCAATCAATTATTGACCAATTAAAAACAGAGAACCTTTTACCACCTATTGTTCATTGCTGTAATACAGGCGCTTATTTGGATTTACCGGAAGCTCATTTTGATATGGTACGACTGGGATCTCTACCTGTGGGTATATATCCGTCAAAAGTTTGTCGTCGAATAGAAATCGAAGGAAAATTATTAAAACCGGCTTTGACGATCACAGCTATCATCACTTTTATAAAACAAGTTAATGCAGGAGAAAGTGTTGGTTATGGCATGCATTTCACTGCAAAAAACCCGACAAAAGTCGCAATTTTACCCATCGGTTATGGAGATGGTTACCCCCGCTTAAAAAATAAGGGACATGTGTTAATTGCCGGAAAACAGGCACCTATCATTGGCAGCAATTCACACATGTCCCTTATTTTTTAAGCGGGGG
>Ga0233431_1003643_pt1 | contig 17967 bp, 17 predicted proteins | sample SI_118_April2016_FD_179867 | JGI IMG/M metagenome (GOLD analysis project Ga0233431, IMG submission 179867) | Seawater microbial communities from Saanich Inlet, British Columbia, Canada - SI_118_April2016_200_MG | ecosystem: Environmental > Aquatic > Marine > Inlet | place: Canada: British... | reverse complement strand
AAAGTGAGCGTTTTTATGATGTTTTTGGCTCATTATCTTTGATTTTAAGTGTGATGTGTGTTTTTACCCTTATTTCTTCTGAAAGTGAGGGTTCGCTTGGAACTTTTATTGATTGGGAGTTAAGGGGTCTTTGCAGACCCTTGCTTTTTGGTTTATTTTTAAATAAAATGCGTGAAGTGAGAGTTAAGGTGAATTTCAGGTGCTCTTTTAAAAGATGCACCTGTGTGACCATGATCTGGATTATTTACTGTAGAATTCTCGATAAATGTCCCTTTTTCTTCGACTTCATGTTCCATTTTTCGAAAAGTGAGTTTTGGCATTTTAGCCTAATTTCTACTTTTTATGAATTGCTAACTATTTATAATTTTCGCTTAAAAGTGTTAATTTTAGGTTCGGACTTAGGTTCGAACCTAAGTCCGAACTAGGTTCGAACTGAACTTGGTTGAACTTGGACGTCGAATTCGTGCGTTTTAGGGCCTCTCTATCCATAATCTAAGTTCGCCTAGGTTCAAGTCCGAACTGAACTCCGAACTTGGTTCGTACTAAACCCCGAACCTAGTTAATAAAAGTCACGTCATCAAAGAAACGCGAAGTCGCTAGAAAAATTTCGGGAGGGGAGTTTACAAAGCAGTTTGAAGATCTCTGGGGCGCGATTTATTAATTTCCGAGAAAACTAAATTTTTTTCGAGGAAATTGAAAATTCTTAGTTCAATTGAATTCAAATCCGAATTAACATTCTCTTTATTTTTATTAATTAAAAGTCCTTTATTCGTAGTTGAACCTTGGCTTCCTCAGAAGATTTTCGGCACGTTTTCATCTCTATTTTCCAAAAGCTTTCCGGGATCTTTTCCGGGTTTTCGGAAATAGTATAATTGTAAAAATTGCTCTAAGCCAATTCTGCTAAAAGAATTTAAGAAATGCCGTATTTCTTACGGGTTGAACTCTCTAAAGTGATTTTGGCTGAAATAGATCTACTAATTTTATAGTGCCTAAACTCTTTTCAGCCTTCTTATGTGCGAATTATGCCTTATTAACAATTATTAGAAACTCTTAAAAACTAATATTCTATCCAGCTTCCAATACAAAAGGGGGTAAACTAAAATGGCTCATAAACTTGAAGGAAATAAACTGACAATAGAGTTAGATCTAAATAGTGAAAAACTATCGAAATCTGAGAAAACAGTCATGCTAGCAACATCTGGCGGATTTGTTTGGGAAGGAGATATAGGCATCTCATACAACATTGTTAGAAAGAAGGAAAATGTTTCAAAATCAGATTAAAACAGTGGTGCTCCTTGGAGCACTTTCTGGTTTACTTCTAGTAGTAGGTAACCTACTTGGAGGAATGAATGGATTGATCATTGCTTTCGTAATAGCGATAGGAATCAATTTCTTTTCATACTGGTATTCTGATAAACTAGTACTAAAGATGTACAAAGCTAAACCCATCACAGAATCACAATCACCTAAACTTTTTGCAATAGTAAAGGGACTATCCAAGAAAGCAAAAATTCCTATGCCTAAAGTTTACATCATCCCAACGAATAATCCTAATGCCTTTGCAACTGGAAGAAATCCTGAACATGCCGCAGTAGCGTGCACTCAAGGAATACTACAAATGTTGGATAAAGATGAGCTTACAGGAGTAATCGCTCACGAACTTTCTCATATCAAACACAGGGATATTTTGATTTCATCCGTGGCTGCAACCATCGCAACGGTTATTGCATTTGTTGCATCAATGGCGAGATTTGCGGCACTCTTTGGTGGCTTTGGCGGAAGAGATAATGATAACTCTGGTTTAATTTACATAATCGTTTTAGGAATCTTAACACCAATCATTGCAACAGTTTTACAATTAGCAATATCAAGATCCAGAGAATACTTGGCAGATGAAGGTGCTGCAAAAATAACTAAGAAACCAAAAGCACTTGCATCCGCATTACAAAAATTAGAATCTGGTGCAAAGCACCATCCTTTGAAATTTGGTAATCCAACCACATCAAACATATTCATATCAAATCCATTCAGAGCTACTGGTATGATGAAACTTTTCAGCACTCACCCACCAACAAGTGAAAGAGTAAAACGATTAGAAAATCTTAATCTTTAACTAACTAAATTAGCAAGCCTTTTTTTACCCAGTTCTGTTTCAATCATTTTTTTATATCCCGTAACTGGGGCTCTAAAATTTCTGAAGCCCCGCAACCATTTTTGATGATTGGCTTCAACCAATCCTAAAGATCTATATGCTTTTACCATTGCAGAAATTCTTTCCGGACTACCTTCCGGGTGTTTTCTAGAATACTTATAATAACATCGCGCTGCATCATACTGTGCTCTACCTGTATGATAATCTGTTCGTTTGATATCAGGAAATATTTCCACATAATGTTCAAATATCTGTGCTGCTTTAATCATATCCTTTTTCTTACCATTAGTGCCATGAAAATAATCTCTGCCTGTGTCATATACCTCATAATATTCCATGTCTTTTAACTCATATCCTAACATAGAATCTAATGCTTGTTCAACACTCTGTCCCAAAGCAACATGGGCACCAACAAGTCCTTCGCCTAGATCAGATAATGCTCCTGTTACAATATCATCTAATTCAAAAGAACCAATGGCATCTGAACCTTGATCTAAAACCTTAGGTTCATCTTTAATTTGAAGAATCTGCTTCACTGGCTCAACCACGCGAGTATTAATCTCATCTTGATAATGCCAAGCCAATATTGCTAAAACGGATGCTGCGATTGCGCCAATAACAATTCCATGTCTTCTTCCGTGCTCATATGTTTCTTTAGAAGTCCGGCCATACTTAGACCTACTAGGCACATGCCTAATCCCTTCCCTTCTACCTAACCAAGTCATGCAGTTATCACATCAGTAGAACCCAAAAAAGGCTCTTTAGTCAAGCACCTCTTTTCAAGGAAACATACCAACTATACTATATAAAACTAACTAGAATACGGTTCTGTCAAAACTCGCTGAATCTCCTTTGCTTTCTTGTCCCCTATTTTGTCAATTTCCTTTAGTTCATCTAAACTCGCATTTGCTATGTTCTTAATTGAACCTAGCTTTTTGAGTAGTGGTTTGGCCAATGTAGGTCCAACGCCTGGCAATGAACTTACCACATATTCTTGAACCTCTGCTAAATTCTCTGGTTTATCCAGGTGCGGATTAAACTCTCCGCTTGAACGTTCCATCTCCCGTTTCGCAATGATGGCCAACAAACCTGCGGTTTCTTTATGACTTTTAGTTTGAAGTATCGGCACGCCATAACTAACAGTAATTGTTGCCAGCATACCCTTTATCGCATTAGGATGAATGTTTCTTTGGGTGTACATATCTTCACTACCTTCTATAATTATCAAAGGTCTCTGGAAAGTATTCTTGAGTTCGCGAACTTGTACAAGCAGCCTATTGTCCAAAATCGAGCTCACGAAGTCAGGTACGGACTTGAATTCAACTCCGCACCTTGATGATAATTTATAATCTCCAACTCTCAGCCTTCCTAAATTTATCTTTACTCCATTATCAACTAACTCCTTAATCACTTGACTACCTTTTTCTCTATCATCAACTGTTAGCTCAATCTGCTCACTGCTTGATATGAAATTATTCAAGCTCATATTACCTTTAGGAGTTTCATTAACTTCTGATCTTGTACCCAATTTCATCTTTTTCTTCAATAGATCCAGAGTTCTATACATGCTCTTTTCTTTGTGATGTGCGCTCCATCTATACCCTTCATCTCTAGTTCCTTCCGCCATCAAAACGATCACTCTACCTTCTTCCAACCTGCCGGTTCTACCCCTTCTTTGAATACTTCGAATCACGCTTGGCACAGGTTCATAGAAAACTACTGCATCAACTTTAGGAATATCCAAACCTTCTTCCGCCACACTGCTAGCACAAAGCACATTGATTTCTCCATTTCTAAATTCATCCAGAATCTGCTTTTGCTCTTTTTGGCTCAAACCTTGCCCATTCTTTTTGGCCTGCCCAACAAAGATTTTGGCCTTAACCCCATCTATTTCACTAACAGTTTCATGGATTTTTACAATAGTATCACGAAATTGAGAAAACACAATTATCTTGCTTTTTCCATTCAAATGTTTCTGAACAACATCTTTCAACAAACCCATTTTTGGATGTTCAACATTAGCATCTACCATGTGCTGGATTCTGACTTGCGCACTTTGAAAATCAGGATCTGCTACCAGATTCTTTACCGCTTTCACAGTTCCGGTGCTTGCATCTCTAACCAGTTTTTCCATATATCTCTGCAATGGTTGAATACCTTGAGATTCCAATAGCTCAATCGCATGCTGAACCTTCAGTGCTTCAGCAGCTAATGAAACACACTCAAAAATCTCCGTACTCCTATCCCCTTGTGCTATATCTCCCTGAAATCTGCGCTGTAGCTTAAGAAGTTCGGTCTTGCTGAAGTTCTGAACTTGGTACGAACTTAGAAACCCTCTTTGTTTAATCATTAATAATTTGTTCTTATAACACGTTTTCAAGAAAACCAAAGTGGACTTGAATGATTCTGGTAGCTTAACTTTTAACCAATCAACCTTTGTTTCTTTGATGTATGGCTTAACATCCGGATCTTGATTTGTCTTTACTTCTATTTCTTCAATATGTAAATTTTGACAAACTTCATTTATCTTTTCCAAATCACTTCCAGGAGATGCGGTCAGTGCCAAAATTTTAGGATACCTAGCAACTTTCTCATACTGTTTTGCCAACCATACATATGCATATTCACCGGTAGCCCTGTGCGCTTCATCAAATACTATCAATGAAACATCCTTTAAATCTATCCTGCTAGATATAACATCATTCTCCAAACCTTGTGGTGTTGAGAAAATAAGCTGAGATTGTTTAAACAATTCCTGCCTTTTTGCTGGTGCAACATTTCCTGTAAACAAGATCATCTTTTCATTATCAAAATCGAGATACTGTTTAAACGTAGAAAGATGTTGTTCAACTAATGGCTTTGTTGGAGCCAGAAACATTATCTTAGAATCAGGATATTGTGATAATCTTTTTGCCACTAACATCAGTGCAACATTTGTTTTACCTAGCCCTGTTGGCAGAACAACCAAAGTATTGCTCATGCTAGCTTTTGCCAATATGGTTTGCTGATACAATCGCGGCTCAAAATTTTTAATCATCGCTTATTCATCGCTGGCTTTCTTTAAATAGCTTCTTTCCTCGCATGTCCAGTGACCAGTGCTTTTTAAATGAAATAAAAGCTTAAATATTATTGCTAACCACTACCACAACCCATGAAATACACATACACTAGAGATGACTCGATACATGATGATTCTGCTAGAGTCAGTTTGGCTGCATTGGCTAAGAAGGATGAAGGGACAAAGAAACCGATACATACGTTTGACTCGCATGATGCCTTGATGATGGCACTCGAAGATGCGTGCAAAGGACACTCTGGTATTGATCAAAGAGTTCTGAATATGATTGAATTATATGATAGAACAAATTTCTTTGATTGGGAAAGTGTTCCAGAACCCATAAGAAAACAACTTGGAACGCCGTACTGTTTCATGGCTCTGGTATTTGCAGAAGGACAAACCATTCCCAGTCCACATTTTGTACTTGCTTCATTAAGTTCTCTAGATTTAAGAGATGGTCAAAAAATATTAGAAATTGGTGCAGGATCAGGTTATCACATAACAATTGCAGCCCTTGTGGCAGGTCAGCATACTCGTGCGTATTCAACTGAAGTTAGGCCTTCGCTTACTAAATTAGCAAGAGAAACTATTGCAACGCTTGCTTTAGATGATAGGGTGAGAGTTATACAAGCAGAAGAGTTGGGTTTACCATCGGAAGCACCATTTGACAGAATATACACTACAGTTTCTGCAAGAACAACTGACCAAGTTGAGACTCTTTTGGATCAATTGCATGTTGGGGGTTTACTTAGGCTTCCGATTGCTAAGTACGGAAATGTAAAAGATAAATCTCAATCAAGACTTTGGGAGCCAGGTATGGACATAGATCATTCGGACATATACGTTAATGATCCATCTAGAGGATTTGTTAGGGTTGCATCCTTCTTATTTAGAAAAAATTCTGAGACTGAAGTCACATATGCGAATACAGTAAAAGGCGCACTTGGTCCTTTATTGGTAGAATAATTCATTTTTTTTCTTAAACAGAGCATTTAAATAAAACATAGTGCCTAAACATCGCATGGCTTTTATCAGAATAAAAAAAATCAACGGTCAAGAGTATGTTTATCTCATAAGAAACAAATGGACTAAGCAAGGTTCAAGACAAAAGCTTTCAAAATACCTTGGTAAGTTATACGTACCAACTCTTGACAAACCTGATTTGAAATTTGAAGATTTCTCGGACATCAACTTTGAAAAATCTCTTTCTAGAGATATAGTGCGGGAATTAGTTAAATGGGAATTAGCAAGACATGGTTTTCAAGCAGTAAAAAAGAACTTAATGGTGAAAGACAATTGCTACGCCAATCTAGCCACTAGAGATCTCTATTTGGAAACTGGGCGGGGCAGATCTAAAGCCGCCATTAAACTTTACAATGATTTCTTAGCAGAATATACATTAAGAAAATTATTAGATTTCAAGACCGAAAAAATAGGTATGGAAATCGTTGGTCAAGAATTTGCGAGAGCATTCGTTATTGCGGGAATAAACGTACCTAAAGAAACATTCATCACGATATTTCAAAAGATATACAACGATGGTGCAACAACTAAAATTTAACTACTAATGGGTGTCGAAAAGAGAAACACTTAAATACTGCTTCTTTACATAACTTGCATGCCTAATCTATACACTACCTTTGATCATACTGTTAGTCAGAAAAGAATTCGCACTTTATACGGTGGAGTTTATGCAATGCTTGCAAAAGAGTTTGGTGCGAAACTTTTATCTCCCGATTTCTTCAAACATGTTCAAGCGAGAAATTTTGAAGATTCATTAGATCCTGTTGCTGAACTAGCTGATGCGGATTTTGTTTTTCATTCAGGCATGGATTTGCAGATGCAAGTATTTGATCAGGGGGTATTACCGCTAAATCTTTTTGCAGATCAAGAGGATTTTGATATGGATCAATATTCATTTCGGAGATCTGGAACTTCTGATATTGAACAAAGAACAAATAGATACTTATTTGCACACATTCCTGATAAAACTCATTGCCTATATGTTCCCCAAGACTTCAAATGTACGGACATAACTGATAAGATGTCTGCCGTACAACTATTTGATGTTCTTAAAGTTCCATCACCACATTCTTTACCATTAAGTACAGTTCTCAAGTCATCACCTTATAGATTTGCAAAACACAGACGAGGTTCAAAATCACTACAAGTACATTATTTTGATGAAGATACTAATCCTTTTGGTGAATTTGGTATTGATAACAGAGATTGGTTAGTTCAAGCAGAAGTGCCTTGTCCAACAAACTTTCCTTCATTTCTAAGGGTGAACTTTGATTTTGGTGCAATAACTGCAGTGGCTATTGAATATGATCCGACATTTGGAAAGGTTCCTGATCTGGCTAATGTAGATATTTTACCATTAACTCTGCATGGTTTTGAAACAAACCATAAATTAACGGATTTGGAAAAACACATTCTTAATTCATATGGCATATCTGAAGAAAAGAGAGAAATTCCTGAGGAAGTTATGCGATACGCTAACTCTGTTATGGGTTGGTGTAACGGAATCGGTATACAGTGTGCGGGCATTGATTTTTTGAAAGATAAAGAAACCGGTGACTGGAATTGTGTAGATGTAAATAGATCTCCTGGTGCAATGATATATTATGTTCTAGAACGCACCAGAGACGTGAATCCATTATTCAGACAACCTTACAGGAGAGACGAGGATTTTACTCCTTTAAGGCGCGCAGCAATTCATCAATACGTACGAGAACCTTTTGCGAAACTTATTGGTGCGGACTAACCAAATCTATATCCGTACAGCAGATTGCGAGGTGGTTTTCTATCTCCAATTTTTTGAAGAGCTTTATCCCTGCCCCACACAATTTCTAGAATGTCGAATGTTTCCTCATACCAAGTATCTAGTCTCACTCTTACCGCATCTGCATTTCTTTGGCGTATATCTGCGTCAGGATCTCTGGAACACCTTTCATCTATACCTCTTCCGTCATCAAAACCTCTAAATCTGCGCAATGCTGCATTTTTTGCTTGAGCAACCAACATATACATCTGGGGGTCAGAACCATTGTCATACATACCAATCACCAACTCTCTTTTCCTTAACAGTATTAAGACAAAATATACTTAAAAGAACACCGACACAATTAATTACAAATTAGAAGCAATGTCATACCTAAGAAAAAACAAATTGATTTATGTCAAATCAATATACTTATCATTTGACGTCTTCTTAACTAAATTATTAGATTTAAAACAGTCTATTATTCCGGAAAACAATTCTCTGATTTCTTTCATAACATTATCAAAGTCTGCAACATCTTTACTTGCAACTATGATCATTAAATCATACTCGCCACTTAATTCATAGATTTCTGTAACTCGTTTGCAGTTTTTAAGAAATTTGATGAACTTATCAGTTTCTTCTTTACTATAATTTTTCAATCTAAAGTTCACCAAATTAAGAAAAGAAAGACCCATCTTTGGGGGGTTAGTGACGGGTCTAAAAGAAGATATTACGCCCTGGTCCTTCATCTTATTGATTCTGTAAACCACTAAATCTCTTTGAAGTGAAGTCCTTTCAGAAATAGAACTAACAGGCATTCTCGCATCTTCGCAAAGGCAACGCAATATCTTTTTGTCTTTAATGTCCAGAACGGACTTGCCACCAAGCTCGGCTCCTCCGCTTTTCTTAACCACTTTCCCAGACATGACCCGTAAAATACGGACATAATATATAAACATTACGTATATTACGAAAGAATAGTTCTATTCTGAAATGTGCGTTGCTACCTGTCTTTTCAATACACCCAGGTAGTGCTCTCTAAGATTTCTGCTACCGCAAGCTAAAGATACCATTTGAAAAAGTTCGCTGTAATCTCTAGCCTCTAGCTTATCCACAAAAGAGGAATATTGGGGGTGATTGCAGTTAACCCTTAAAGCAACATCCATTACTTTCAATTCAGGACTAAAAGCATGTATTGTAGACAACAATGGTTTTCTTGAGGAAATATTTTCTGTTTCATAGAAATGAACACCCATGCGATCGATACCAGAAATCCAAGATGTCCCCGAGTCTGAAACATATTTGCCAAAACCGTTGTATGCTTCTCTAAGTGAATCTTCAAGACAATTTGTAGATAAACATCCTTGAAACTTCTTCACAACCTTATACTTTTTGTATCGACTTGGACCGTGCTTTTCTTCTGTTTGCATAAGTCTACTTACAGGACCTCTCTCTGATTCTCCTCCCACAAGATCATATAAATCATCCAACTTATTTTCACATTTTCTAACGTGAGATCTCCTCAACCTATATGCGACATAGCTTAACAAAGCAGCACCACCAATTATTTCAGCAGTTACGGCACCAGAAGTCAAAAGAAAATGAGTTTGGTCTGCCGCACTAGGCTCAACAACTTGGGATGCGGTCTCCGCAATAACTCTTTGTGTGTATTCAACCCTGCTTGCAGATTTTTGGACTGCTTCGGGATCTTTAGAAAATGTTGAGTAGAGATATGAGAAAATTGCAGAGCCTAACCATACACTTCCTGCCGCAAGGCCAGTTCTAAACGTACCTTTGCTTGCTTTAGCCAAATGCTCTCCAGCTTTTCCTGAACAACGATACCCTGAGTGTAATCCTAGTTGTCTCAATCTTCCAGCCAAATCCGAATCATCTACGATTGAACGATGAAAATATACTGTTGGTTCACGCATAACCAAAGTCGGCATAAAAGAAGGATAATCGTATAAATTAATAATGCCTTGCTCAGCGAGTGATTTCAGCTCATTAAAACTAATTTTATCTTTTGAATAATGTGCAACTTCAAATATTGCTTCATTTTCTAGAGTTGGAATTGATACCCCTGATAAGAGATACGCTTGAGCATGAGGAATAAATTCTGGATTTTCTTTTACAAAGTCTCCAAATGCAACAAACATCTCGTCAATCTTTTCTCTAACATACTCGGCAACTTTAACTTTTTTTGCTTGAGCTATATTGGCATCAGTTCTAGATAAGTCAGTTCTAACATCTCTGTGATTAAGTGCACTCAAAATTGGGACCGATCTAACTAAGTCCAATCCATCTTTACTATCAAAGAGATCTTCTATTGTATGTCCATCTAGCTTAAACCTAATTCCGTTATTATGAAGAACAAGATGACTTCCTTCGTAAATTGGGCCCAAGCGATCATGATTTCTAAACAAATCTCTGTGAGTATTATTTCTTAACAAGAAGGTTCCCTTACCATCTCTATCCGAAAAACCATATGAGAATATAACTTTTCTACGACCATCTTTATGAACGTCAAAAAGCTCTTCTGCTGTTTTATTAATCCTTTCACCATTTATGGTTATAGGAACTTCAGCTAGTTCACAATAATTTCTAATAAAATCAATTTCACGTTGATAATTCACATTTTTTCTCTTAACAGTTATCCTTGTGCCTTGCTCAGAAAAACTACTTTCTTTGTAGACTGCACTGTGCCCTAAAGCCCCATTAGTATCGAGATATTCAATGGATTTACCATCTTTATATGATTCAACTCTTATTGAACTGGGCTTTAATCTTTTTGTAGATGTGAAGCCAACACCAAACCCCCCTACATAACTAAGTGCAATTTCCCTTGCATCTCTCATCTCCTTGCCTGCTTTTTTATGAACATTGCCTAAAAGAAGAAGTTCATTCTCTATATCACGTTGTGTAAGACCTGTGCCGTTGTCTTGAATAACAACCTCTTCTGCATCTATTTTAATATCAATACTTCCCTTCTCTGATGCATGAGTACCATATTTTTCAATAATGCTATCGAGCGCATTTTGAACTAATTCCCTACCTACTGCTAACGCGTTTGGAAACATTTCAAATGCAAGCTCTTGCAATGCTCTTTCTGGATCTATGCTTATCGCTAGTCCGCCAGCTGGCGAGACCATAACATCCAAAGTATCCAATGAACTAGTTGAGTGCAGCATTTTGAGTATGTTTTCCTAATTTTGCAAAGTATTTTGAGCCAGGATTAACCAACCCATCATCAGTTGATACATCCAAAACAACATCAATGGCGAGTTTATCAATCGGAGTAGGGTTGCCATTTCCAAGTCCTACAATGAGGGGGTGGTTCATATTGAGATAAAGTGTGCCTGATTGATATTTTGCAAGACGAGGCGTTGAATTTCTTATATGATAATCAAACTTACCCGGCTTTACAGCCTTTGTTTTTCTTTTTATTTTTCTATCCAGAGCAAGAACCCCTTCCACTCTATCAACGAGTGATCGTTCCGGTTCACTAAGTTCTCGTTCATCTTCAAAAATATGAAAGTGAGAATCTTGATCCACGCTTGCAAGTTTGTATCCTAAAACAGATTCGACACATCCTCTTACAAACGATTGGGTTGTTGAAGTTAACGATCCCATGTCAAGAACAGGGATTCTTTTTTGAGTATAGTGGGGGGTGGTTGAAGTATTTTCATTGCTATATAGAATCTCTCCTTCTCTTTCACCAATCTCAACAAGATCAAACATTGATAAAGGCGCACCATAGTTGTGTGCATAAACTATTGGCTTACTCATCAAAGCTTGAATATAATCAGGAAGATGTTCTCTAATCATAGTCTTCTTGAATTTTTTCATTGCTTCTTTATTAAAACCCAAAGTACTGGAGTGCCCTTTTCTGCCAAATAATCTTTGCTCAAAAAACTTTAATTCAGACATATTTAACGAAAGAAGATCATACTCTCTACTTAATTCATCATCTGAAAATAAATTAGAATCCAATCTGTATCTTTTTCGTAAAGATCTCTTTATTCTGTGTCTTCCAAATATAACACCTCCAATACCTAGTAACCCGAGAGCCACAGGCCAATATGGTGGATCGTTTGTTTTTTTTGGATCAGTAACTTCAACAGGAACCCACATATCTTTTTCTGTAGAGTACCACTCAATCCATGCATGACCTACATCACCAACAGCGCCTACAACAACTCTGCTTGGAACGCCGCTTTCTCTCAAAGAATAAGCAGCAACTTGCGCAAAGTCTAAACACACGCCCATCTTTTTCTCAAGATAAACTTGCATATTATTACGAACAAGTTTACTCATTTCTAAACCCAATCCGTCTAGAATATCTTTGGTGTAAGTCATCTCCTGCTTCACAGATGATACAATTCTATCAACAACTTGGTCTGTAGTAAGTGCACTTCTCTCGTTCCAATCAAGAGCGAAAGGGGATTTTACATCACGCAAGGTGCGTTTGTATTCCCACAAATCATCAAGACCGAACATCTTCATAGAAGTTATTGGATCTTTATCTCTTAGTGCCACAAAAACACCATCCGAATTAAGGTGGTCATACGTTCCAGTCTTCAAATAATGACCCATTCCATGAATTGCGTATACCAACTGTGTTTCTCTATGTGCTTTTGCGAATGCATCATTTTCTTGAGTGGGAGGTTCAAAACTCACAGTCCGGGATACTTGTGGTACGACAATATCTACTAACGACGCAGGATCACGTTCGTAACGTGCAGGCGCCCGGCCAGTAACTATTTCAGAACCATGATCAACAAACAGATTAATAAAACCCTTGCCCAGGCCGGATGTAAAATCAACTACAGAACCAACCAGCCAAGAAGCACCATCATACATTGTTTCTAGAAAGTTGCGACCATTCTCTTTCAAGCCTTCTTCAAAAAATAGTGCACCAGTGCCAACAAGGCTTTGGTCTGAATCTTTCTCTGATGTGCGAATTCTCTCTTGCAATTGTGAGTATGTAACATTTGGATCTAAATGTATATTCTCCTCAACTTGGACCACTTGAACTCCAGGAGTTCTTTGTGTTTTAGGTTTAATATCATAAAAACCCTCATACACACCTTTGCCAAAACCAAAAATCATTAAGGCGAGCGCACCCGCCGCAACAGCTCTTGTAGTATACTTACCAGCATTAGACCAGAAATTTATAGAGTCTTTGCCAAATATCTTTCTTCCTAAACTGTAAATGGGTTTTGCGGCTAACAATGCACCAGCACAAAACCCGATAGTTAAAGGACCACAATCCTTAAGATAGTAGAACCCAATCGCTGCAGCTCCTAACTTCGCTGCACGCATCACGTATTTTCTATTAGTTATTGCTCTATATGTAGTATCAACCGCTCTCTCTCCTAATGTAAGATCATCAATACCTCTAAAATTATTGGGTTGTAATCCCAAACTAGAAACTGTAAAGTCTCTATCGAAACCATCCACTCTTCTTTCAATTAAATTCATAACAGCAGAATGAACTTCGTCTTCTAAAAAAGCATTTCTACTGAGGACTGTGCGTAAATGTGGACTACTTATTTCAATTTCTAAATCATTTCTAGAGATTCCATAATTTTGTACGAGAATGTCATGTTGTCTAACTCTAGCAACACCTTTTCTTGATCCTTCTCTATAACTCACATGACCGGTAACATCAATCTCCTCGGCTAAATCACTATCGCTCATCACTACTGGAACAGAAATATCCCTTGGAACAGGAGTCTGATTAAGAACAAAAGAATGAGAATCATATTCTCTATTTATGGCTCTAGCAACCGTTTCGGGTTTGAATCCAAAAGGGTGAACATGGACGTTGTGTGTTTCATTAGGAACAGCGCTACACCACCGGTGCATCTCTTGAATGCCTGGAATAACGTAGTTCTCCGCAAAGTAAACATCAGAAAAGGCAACAACCCCTCCTTCAAGATCATAGTTGTCAACACGAACACTAATATCTTGTCCATAATCGTCCGTAAAAATATGATTCAATCGTCTAGCTGTAACTTCATCTGGCATCTGGAGATATATTGTAACTTCGGTGCCTTCTTCGATATCACTCTCAATAAACTTATCTGCATAACCAAATTTGAAATCAGAACTTACTACTGTCTTCCAGGCATCATGTCCCTCTTTTTTAGATTGAACTTCCACACCCATTAACGTATCATACTTAAACAAAGATAAGAAACCAATACCTTTTTCTCCAGGTCTTTTAGGATCAAACTTTTTGTCGCTATTGAATGCCCTCAACAAAAGATTCAACGCATCATCTTTACTCATGCCAATTCCATTGTCAACATATCTTATTCTATAAACGCCACCATCGTTTACCTTTTCGAAGAACATATGAGAATCTGTAGCAAATGCCCCTAAAGCATTTTGAATCAATTCTCTCAACGCAGTTTCTTGCCTGTGATATTGATTTATTACGCTATCCATTATGTTTCTGAGACTTCTATCATCTAGCTCATCAACATGAAATCCTTTAGAATGGGCAATTATTCTATCATCTAACGTCATTATTTTTTCTCCGAAGAAATAATGAAGACAATAATATATAAACCTTTCTAATTATAACTACTACACAGTGACTAACAAAAAACACCCCAAACCTTATAAATCTTGCAGTAGAACCAGTCTGGCATGGTAATTCTAAAAGCAATGGGTTTATTTGACCTTTTAGCTGCCGCCTTAATCCTTATGGCGCACTACGGAATATTTACCTGGAGACCGTTATTTGCTGCTGCTGCTTGGCTTTTCTTAAAAGCATACATATACAAAGGAGATTTTGCCAGCATCATAGATTTTTTCTGCGGAATATACATCATAATGTTGATGTTTGGATTACACAGTATATTGACTTTTATTTTCGCAGTTTATTTAATACAAAAAGCACTAGTGAGCATGATATAAATGGCATACTTATACAAATTTTTAATGAAGAGCAAGAAAAACTGTTTCATCTTTTCTTTCTTAATGGCATTACTTGATTTCTTTATTGTAACTTTAATATTTCAAGATGAATGGAATCTTCTGAGAGCAGTCATCGTTGGACTAAGCGTTGCACTAATATTTCAACTAAATGCAATTTATCAGAAATAATTATGCCTTTTTCGCCATAAAGTAAATAGTTTTTCTCCCAGAAAGTCCTTTAGAATTTTTCACAGAAGCATGAAACATGTTTAGCTTGCATTTTTTTAACAAACTTTTCAACTCTTCCTCCTTAAAGAACGAGTAAAACTTGGGCGCACCATTATATCTTGGATCTAGAAAAACACCCTCTCCATCTCCCCATTTGAAATTAAGATATATTATTCCTCCCTTCTTCAACACCCTAACTAACAGTCTCAAAGCAACCTCCACATCTGATTTGCTTAGATGTACTAAAGTCGCACAGCACCACACACCATCAAAAGTGTTTTCTTCAAAGTCTAGCTTTAGAATATCCTGAACTAGAAAGTTAACGCCCTTGGCATATTTTTTTGCATGTTCAATCAACTTGGAAGATAAATCAATACCGGTAGTATCAACTCCTTTATCATAAAACAACTTAGAATCTCTGCCAAAGCCACAACCTGCATCAAGAACCTTGCTGTGTTTGGGTAAGCGCATAATAAATTCATCAAACCTACTGGCGTCTGATAATTTCTCTGTTTGTTTCATATACTCTTCAACATGAGTATCATAGAAATTAATAGTATCTTTCAAATATTCTTTCATAACTACCATCCAATTATCTAATATACCCAGCTTCTTGTGCCCATCTAGATAACTTATACGAAGCAAAGAACACAACCAACAAAAGTAATTTCTCGAAAGCATCATACCCTGCCAAGAACCCAAATAAGAATGCAACAATTGCAACAACTGCCACCAAAACACCTTTTTTCTTCTTGTACATTGCTCTGCCAACCATAAAGGCCACCAAAACAGTAATTGATATTTTTACAGCGAGCGAGGTCATAAATATTCTTAACAAAAACCCAACTATAATTGCAGCCGCAAAAGCTAGTTCGACATATGATCCTGAAAAGTCAAATACTCCTTTCTTATCCATATTTCAACCCTGCCGCAAACCCTAGTATTGTAAAAACTAATGCCCCGAACAATGCCAACCATATGTTTGCTACATAAACTAAGAATAATGCGCAGCCTAAGACCAATCCAAACTTGACTGCATACTGTAATCTTGAAAAGAAAAATACCACCGATCCATTAAGAGGAGGTATAGGTAACATTTGAAAGAACGCATACCACACATTAACAACTATTGCCATATGAACAACCGGATTCTGCAAACCCGCCGTCCACAATATCTTAAACAATAACGCTAACGCAAGATTAGCAAACGGACCCGCAGATGCAACGGCTGCTCTTTGCCTATGCATTGCCCAATATCTAAAATAACCAAGTCTGTGTCCTACCATCTCATGTAATATAATGCCGCCAGGAACTAAAAACCAAATATGTCCTCGAGTAACAATACACAGAACTAATCCTATCAACACACCGTATATCCAGATTCTATACTCAACCTTAAATCCAAGATCTAAACCCATAATCCTTGTTACACTCTGACTCGCAATTACTGCCAAAACAGAAACAATTAACGCGTTGATGAAGTTATACAAACCAACTTTGGCATCAAACACCTCTTCTCCCCAACTTCGGAAAGAAACAATAAAGCCTATGATTAGAATACTGACAACAATAGCAACAAGCTCGTGCTTAGAAAACTTAAAATTTGTCTTAATTGACTGCCAGAGCGATCTTTCGCCTATCATGCTCTAATTATTAAGAATTCAGCTTTAAAAACCTTGCTATAAAAAGAAAAAAAGAAAGAAATTAAGCTTTAACAAATTCTCCTTTCCTTACAACATATTTGTCATAAGGCTTAGAAACTTCACCAAAGCTATCAAACTTAAAATTTCCTGACGCACCATGATATATGTTCATTGCATACAAATAATTCTTGATATCTTCCCCCTTGCAGCTTCCGGACTTGCAAGCTTCCTGAAATATCTGAATGATATCGTATGTTTCGGGTCCATATGCATTCCAGCCTTCTCCGTACTCCGATTTATATTTTTTAGAGAATAAAAACAACTCCTCTGATTCTGGGACGCCTGGGGCAGTCACAACCAATCCGGAAGTTAATTCTTCCGCATACTCTAGAATGGTATCATCCTTGGATGCATCAGCAGCATAAACAGGAATATCCAGACCGATTTCATTCATCTGTTGAAGAATAATGCCTGCTTGCTTTGCAAACGCCAACATATAAATTCCATCTGGTTTAGTTTCCTTAATTTTCAACAACTGAGTTTTAACATCCTTTGTTTCCATCTCGAATGTTTCTGCGGCAACTACCTTGCCTGATTTTTCAAATTCCTCGACGAAAACATCCTTTAAACCAACTCCCCAATCCATATTAGGATAAATGACTGCAACGTTACTCAAATCGGCAGCCAACATCAACTTCGCACCTATTTTACCTTGGCCTGCATCTGATGGAACCACTCTGAAAGTATAATCTCCTGCTTCCTTAATCTTTGGATTGGTTGCCATTGGAGAAATCATAACTACTTTTGCAGCTTCTGTTATTGGTGCAATGGATAAAACTTCTGGAGAACAACCAACGATAAGAAAACCAACTTTGTTGATGTTGATTAACTTCTGTGCAGCAAGTGAAGCATCTTTGCCGTTACATTTTCCATCTTCATAAATGACTTGCAATTCTCTTCCATTAATTCCGCCTTGAGAATTAATTTCTTTCTCTACCATCATTATGCTTCTAACAGATGACACTGCCAAACTTGCTGCATCTCCTGTTAGGGGACCAATGTAACCAATTTTTATTGGCTTCTGACTTGCAACAACATTTCCTGAAACGTTATTACCGCAACCAACCAACAAAATACAAATCATGACAGCTACCGCTATCTTCAATAAATTCTTCATTTCGAACCTCCAAAA
>Ga0233431_1003639_pt1 | contig 17987 bp, 16 predicted proteins | sample SI_118_April2016_FD_179867 | JGI IMG/M metagenome (GOLD analysis project Ga0233431, IMG submission 179867) | Seawater microbial communities from Saanich Inlet, British Columbia, Canada - SI_118_April2016_200_MG | ecosystem: Environmental > Aquatic > Marine > Inlet | place: Canada: British... | reverse complement strand
CTATTAATTTTAAAACAAAATATTGTACTCCGTGATCAAGAATTTCAGAGTTGTTGTGTATTTCAACAGTTGCTTTGATGTTTTTTTTGTGAATAGTTAGGATGTTGTTTCTAGTTATGAAAATACCAATTGGAGTAGTTCCAACGTTTTTTGAGAGTTTGATTGGAGCTCTTAATATAATGAGCTTATATTGATCATGTTCTTCAATACGTGATCTTTCTTCTTGATCCATTACATCATCTAGATCATGTTTGTTAATTCCAAATAGCTTTGAAATAGTAGCTAGCTCTTCCGCAGTTGGTGCAGTTGCATCAACCCAAGCAAGAGTCTTACTGTGAACTGCTTGAGCTAGAGACAGTCTATGTGTTTTACCTTTATGACTAGTTAGAACTTTCAGCATATTGTATAATGCAATCTATATATTAAAAACTTGATTTACTGATGTTTGGTAGTAAGGTGTTGTACACTAATTGCATTACGTTTTTAATGTTATCACGTTTTTTACGTGGTGCATTTTCCAAAACATTTTCCAAATATATACTCGTTTCAATTCGGATTGCAGTGTCTTCAGGATTTACGTTAATAAATGGTATTTCTTCATTAGATCCAGCTCTGCGATCTTTCCAGATTATTCTATATTGTGGATGGGTTTCTGGATTGAGGTCTCTGCTGTCTGGGTGTATTGTAGTATCAATTGCTTCTGTACGTATTCCAATGTCTTTTGTTATAATATACGAAATATAGTTAGCAATAACTTGTAAATGTTCTTCAGGAGATTCTGTTGGGATAATTATCTTAGAATCCACTAACTTAATTTTTGTGTTCTGTAATACTTCGGGCAAAGATAATGTATCTTTTTTACCGAACAGCCGATATATCCACTTCATGTTTGTCCACCCATATAACTGTGTAGTGATATTGCCTTATAAGTCTTTAGTTTCCCGTTTATTCGTTTCCGTTTTTTAATATGATCCAAAAACCTTAAAAACAGAACTTTAGAGTAGTACTATGAATTCGAGCATCGACTTAGCGGATGAACTTACGAAAACAATACTTAGCGTAGCTCATTTTTTCCCATGGAGAGAATCAGTTATACCTTTTATATATCCTAAATTAGTGGAAAAAACACCCTATGGTTGGGAGTCTATACGAAGAACTGTAGCGAAGTATGATTACTATGGTCGTCTGTGTGTTACTGTTGGTAATGGCGCTGGAAAGGTGCTAGACCTACATATTTTTAAAAAATCTAAAGATGAATTACTTACACAAGAAGACTTTGTTGCACAGTGTGATCCACATAATATGCGTCCAAAATCAGCACTTTCTTCAGCACTAAATTCTATGAAAGGCCGTTTCAATTGTAGTAAAAGTCGAGGCGTTTCAATTGTTCCAACACAAGAATTAGTTCAGAAACTTATTTGGTTTAAAGACCCAAATGCTAAACAAATTTTCAAAAATTTGTAGTTATTCTGTTTGAGAAGATATTTTGATTTGACAATTCTGAAAAATAGTTTAAATTACTTAAAGATCATATTTCAATAACTTCTGTTTCACGAATGTCGATTGTTCCTTTGTGGATGAGTGATATTATAAACGTAAGAAATATGTTCTATTATCTTTTAGTTTAGAAGCTAGAATAATTTCGCCATCTTCGTTGATATCTGAAATTGGTATAATGCAAGGTTTTGAACCGCCGTTTTCATCAAAAAGTGGATTGCTTACATCTATTAAATGAGGTACGTTCTCTTTGATTATAATATTAAATCCATGAGGTTCTGGTAGTTCAATTCCGTCTTCAGGTATGCAAATATAACCATTAAGGTAGTATGATTTTCTACCTGTTTGGGCACATAGTTGTGTTAAAATTCCTTTTTCAGCACATTGTCCAATACCTTCTTCAAATACTTTAGTGTAAGGTATAATAGTTATATCGCCTTTGCGCGTTCCATGTCTTTCAAATAAGTCCCATATTTGACCTATGCCACCACTAAATTTATTAGCGATTTGTGTAAGGGGGACAGTTCCGGGCGTGTGATTTTTTAATCTATCTGGTAAGGTAACATTATCAATTAAGTATGCTGAAATATCACTTTTTGGAATTATGTCACCTATTTTTAGATTTGTAAAAATAACACTTTCATAGTCTCCACTCGCAACTAATTCATCTAGCTTAAGCTCAACTTGGTTATCACTATCCATTTCACTTATACGTAGTAATGTACCTTTAAAACAGTTACTATTCCAAATAAATGGCCGGTCTACCGGGTTTAGCTTTTTTAGCCTTGCCTTGCGGATCAAACTTCTTAGGATCATTAACTGCAAAGACTGAAATATTTGCTTTGAACTTTTTAATTAAGAATTCTGCACAGTTTTCATATTGTTTGCATTCTGGTGGAATTACATATAAGCAAATTTTTTTTATTGTATCTTTTCCGACAATCTTGCAGATGTGCTGTATATCTTCCGCAGTTTTGTCAAGTAATTCTTCTGTTTTTTCAACTTTTTCGTTGATCTTTTTCTTGTCAAAAGTTGGCCAGGATTCTGTAGCAATCAATGTCTTTTCTCCCATCAAGTGCCATACTTCTTCGCAAACATGTGGTGCAATAGGTGCAAGCATCTTTAGGAATGTTTTGATTGCATATTTAGATGGGTACTTTTCAATTGTGTTAGATAGATCAATAAGTTCAATGAGTGCCTTGTTACATTGAATTTCTTCAATGTATTCAGTTACTTTCTGAATTTTCTTTTGAGTTATGCTGTCAGTGTAGACCTTTTTTTCACAGTCTTCTAGTTCGTGCATAGTTGAAACTTTTGTTATGAACTTTTGGATTCCCAGTATGTCTTTTTCTGACCATTCAAATGGGCTATCTGGCTGTGCAACAAAAAGCAAGTAAGTTCTTAATGTATCTGCGCCGTATTTGTTAATTGTCTCTACCGGATCAACTACGTTGCCTTTTGATTTAGACATCTTTGTTCCACCTAAATTAATATAACCTTGATTTAGCAGTTTCTTGAATGGCTCTTTGAAGTCAATATATCCAAGTTTATTCAAGAATCGAGTTATGAATCTGGAATATAATAAGTGACCTACTGCATGTTCAATTCCACCAATGTACTGGTCAACAGGCATCCAATAGTTTACTTTTTTCTTATCAAAGATCTGTTTATCATTATGTGGATCACAATATCGTAAAAAGTACCAAGATGAATCAACAAAAGTTGTCATGGTGTCTGTTTCTCTTCGTCCAGGACCGTTACACTTTGGACACTTCACATTTACAAAACTATTGTTTGTTGCTAAGGGTGGAGAACCTTTCTTTGAGAAGTCAACCTTCAAAGGTAGCTTTATTGGCAAGTCTTTTTTCGGAACTGGAACTACACCACATTTTTCACAGTAGATGATCGGTATTGGTGCTCCCCAATATCTTTGTCTAGATAGGTTCCAGTCTCTAAGTTTGTAGTTTGTTACCTTGCGACCATCTTTATTGTCTACTAGCCACTGTATTATTAGTGGAAGAGCTTCACGGTTGTGCATGCCGGAGAACTTACGTGAATTGAATAGTATGCCATCATTAGTATATGCGCGGTTAGCTTTGCTAGCATCAGATGGCTTGCCGTCAGGAGATATAACGAATTTAAGTGGGATATCATACTTCTTAGCGAATTCAAAGTCTCGTTGGTCATGTGCATCTGCTAACACAATACCTGTACCGTAACTAAGTATTACGAAGTTGGCAATGTATATTGGGATCTTTTCACCATTGGCTGGATTTATAGCATATTTTCCAATAAATAACCCCTCTTTATCCTTAGAAATCCTATCTAATTCATTGAGTTTTTTTGTACGTTCAAGGAACTCACGAACCGGCTTCTCGTACTTTGTTCCTACAACCCACTCTTTGATTTTCTGATGTTCTGGAGCAAAGACTAAGAATGTGCAACTGTATAGTGTATCTGGCCGAGTTGTAAAGACGGGCAAGATTTCCTTAGTTTCAGATTCTTTAAAGTAAACTTCAACACCTTGGCTTTTACCAATCCAGTTTGTTTGAAGTGCTTTAAGTTTGTTTGAAAATTCTATCTCATTTAAACCTTCAAGTAGTTCATCTGCGTATTCTGTTGTTTTAGCAAACCACTGGTCTAGTTTTTTTTGCACAACTTCCGAATCACATCTCCAGCATAAGCCACCTTTGACATCTTCATTAGCTAGCGTAGTTTTACACTTTGGGCACCAGTTGCCAAGTGATTTTTTACGATAAATTAAGCCATTCTCCATTAAGGTCAAGAATAACCATTGGTCCCACTTGTAGTATTCGGGATCGTGCGTTGCGATTTCTCGATCCCAGTCATAACTTGAGCCAATTGCATTAAACTGATTCTTCATTACTTTGATGTTTTGAGCGATACTTTTTGTTGGATGTATACCTTTAGATATAGCAGCGTTTTCTGATGGAAGTCCAAATGAATCCCACCCCGTTGGATAGAGGACATTGAAACCACGCATTCTCTTGAAGCGAGCATAGCTATCTCCGATAGAATAGTTTCGAGCATGGCCCATATGTAGACCTACGCCAGATGGGTATGGAAGCATTTCAAGACAGTAGAATTTCTTTTTCTTGGAGTTATGTTTAGCTCTAAATATGCCTGCATCTGCCCAGGCTTTCTTCCATTTCGCTTCAATTTTCTTAAAGTTATAACTAACCATTTTTTTATGTTGGTAGCTAGATATTGCTAACTACTTATAATAAGAGCAGAAGATTGATTAAAGCTTTTTGCTTGCTCATATTCTTGAATAGACAAGAATATTTAAAAAACTTCTGAATTCTTTAGTATGCGAGTTATGGTTGCTTCTTTAAATCCACTAAAGATTGCTGCAGTTGAGAGAGCATTCAAGAGAGCTTTCACTGGAGAGGAAATTGAATTTATTGGCAGAAAAACTGAATCGGGCGTTCCAGCTACTCCTTGGGATGATGACTTGAGGATTGGCGCTAAAAACCGTGTTCAGCAGTTAGTTGATTCTGGTGAGGATTATGATTATATTGTAGCTATTGAGGCCGGAATTAATGACTATCGTGGGCGTTGTTACTTGGCGAGTTATGTTTTTATTAGACATAAAGCAGAGCATTTAGTTAAAGATATTAAGAGTGATAGTTTTAGTAGCGTGCTTGAATTACCACCAAAGGTGATATCTATGCTTAAGGACGGTCTGGAGCTAGGTTCTATTGCAGATAAACTTTCTGGGGTGGAGAACTCTAAACAGAAGTTTGGTATTGATGGTATTTTGACAAACCGTTTGATTACTCGTGGCGAACCTGAGGAAACTGCAGTAATTCATGCACTTAGTAAGTTCTTACATCTAGAATTCTGGGAAGAATAAAATATGGGCCTAACAGGATTTTCGATCCCCAGACATTCTTTGGGGTTGGAAGACCTTTCTTATAAGAAAGGGATTCTTTCGAACCCGTGATCTACAGCTTACCTTCAACCCAAATTTCTTTGGGGTGGAGACCTTTTCTAAAGGGATCCATTAGAAGGCTGTCGCCCTATCCAGACTAGGCTATAGGCCCATAGTAAGATAGTAGAAAGGTATTTTAAAAAAGTATTTATTATATCATATTTAAGGGTATTTATGGTTGAACTGGGATTTAAAACATGGAATATTTTTTACAGTGGCAAAGATAAAATTGATTTACCAACGTTAGAAATTGCTAGTAAAGACCCTGACTTTGGTTTTCGGCGTAAGAGTTTGGAACCTATTAAGAATTATTTGAAAGGTAAAAGTCTTAGTATGCATACACAAACTAAGCGATTGTTTACTGAGAAAAGTAAAGTTCTTCGTGAGCTAGAGATCAAAACATTAAGTGCAGAGATTCTTGCTTGTTCTTATTTAGGTTGTACGGAGCTAATTGTTCATCTAACTCAACGTAAGTTACCTCCTGATGAAGTTAAACAGCTTAGAACACTGATAAAGTTCGCCAAGAAAAATAAAGTTCAGTTGTTATATGAGCCAAATGGTGATTTTAATGGACAGACTTTTTTGTATAATGTTGGTCGCTTTCGTGATTTAAACGTTAATCTTGATTTATGTCATTTAGCTATGGCTGTTGAACATAAAACGCTAAACATGGATTTATTTGATTTTCTGTCACAAATCCGAGATAAAGTGGTATATGTTCATGCTAGTGGATATGATGGAAAGACTGAGCATGTGGGGTTAAGTAAGGGAACATTGGATTGGAAAGCGGTTTTAAGTAAACTTGATATGAAAAAAGTCAAGAAGATAATTATTGAATTACATAATCTCAAACATTTTAATGAAACTAAAAAACAGTTAGAGCTATTTACCAAGTAAGTGTTCTCGGATAACTATTTCACATATTCGGTTAAAATCTTCTTTAGGATTATCTGTCTCAATAATTGTAGCGTTCGCATGTTTGGCATATAATGGCTGTCTTTGTTCAAACATTTTTTCATACGTTGAGGCACCAAATAATATGGCATTAGGACCTTTTTCCTTAAAGGGGAGTCTTTCATTAAGTACGTCGTAATCTGCAGAGAGAAATATAATATAGCAACTTGGTTTTAATGCTTCCATAGTTTTATCAAATAATACTGAATTTCCTGGAACATTAATAACTGATGGCACTGCATTTTCTAATCTTAATTGCTGTGTTTCTATCCATTTACTTTGGTCTATAATGAAGTCTGCGTCTGCTTTTCTCGCAGACCCTTGTGATTGTCTAAATTCATGGCCTAAGTTTACATATGGAACTCCGAATTTCGCTTCTAATTGCCTTCCCCAGAGAGATTTACCACTATTTACGAAACCAGTGAGCACTACATGTTTTGGATTGTCCATGTATCACTTCACAATAACGATTTAAAAGCTTTGCTTAGGCACTAGCTAGAGATCAATAACACTTGCTTATCATCAAAAAAGTTGCTAAAAAGATAAAAAATCACTTTAAGCTCTAGCTTGTAGAGATACACTTGCACATACAAGTACCATAGCTCTGTACATATGCTTTGTACAGCTCTAATTCATCTGCTTGGCAGTTTATTACACAATCCCTTATGCAATACTTGTCATCTCCCGTTTTGTATTTTTGTATAAGTGCATATTGATCTCCACCCATATCTTGAACAGATACTGGTGCAGTTAGTAATCTATTATCTGTTTTAGGTAGTTCTGAAGGATCGTAGTCATCAAACCCGCCTGGATTGCTTACTAAAAAACTAGTTATATCTGCTTTGAACAGGTACCCACTTGTAGCTACAATAATTACAATAATTCCAAGAATGAGCTTATACTTGTTTTTCATGCAGATGTTCACATCTGAGAGTTTATTAACTTTATTGAATTAGACAAGACACAATGAAATGTATGTTCTGGCATATCAAAACCTTTAAATATGTTACTATTGAGTAGATAATCAACATGTTAACACTTCGGAGTGCAATTAAAATGAAAAAATTATTCGGAATTTTAGTAATATTACTAGCTGGTTTGGCTTTAGTTCAGACTGCTAGTGCATTAGACTCGGATGTTAGAATCAATGAATTTGTTTCAGATCCGGCAACAGGTAACGAATGGGTTGAATTATACAACGCAGGCGAAAATACTGTTGATTTAAACGCATGGACTATGAAAGATAGTCTAGATACTGCTTTTGGTGACCTAGTTGGAAAAAGTATTGCAGCTAAAGGATATTTAGTTGTTGAGAATACTGGCGCAACAGCCATACTAAATAATGATGGCGATACGATTACTTTAAACAATAATAAAGTAGCACCAAATGCATATGAAGACGAAGTAGTTTTCGGTGTTGGAGTTGGCGATGATGTTGCTCCTCCAGGAACCGGTAAAAGTGCAGCGATTCTTCAGAATGATAATTGGGCAATATTTGATACACCTACAAAAGGTATTTCAAATAGTCCAGTAGTTACTTTTGCAACTGGATCTCCAGCTGATAATGCAGTAATAACTACTAGTGAAGTTGATTTAAAGATCACAGTTACTGGTGGTTCAGCATTAGTTGATGGTGGAGTTACAGGTATGACTGCTAGTTGTGCACCAATACTAAGTAAGAATTACTTAGAATACAAGTGTACTGGTTTAACTGATGATGCAATAGAAACTTATGCTGTTGGTGTAATGGATGATAAAGGACAAGTTGCAGTTTCAGAAATGAGAAGTTTTACTGTTGAATTAGCAAGGTCTATGACAATTACTGCTGGTTCTGTAGTTAAGCAAGTATCTGTAGATGTTGCTACAACTGCCGATATGACTTTTACTATTGCAAACACAGGTGAAGTACCTTTAGTATTAGATGAAGCTGACTTTTCAGTTTCAAGTCTAATATTCCAATCATTAGATAGCCCAACAAGTTATGTATTTGATAGTGATTCAAGTACTTACAGAGAAGGATTTTATGTAGATGGTTCAACAGCTATTCTGAGTTTACCAAATACTTTTGATGGTGTTTTGGATCTTGAGGATAATGTTGTTTTAACAGTAACTTATATTGTACCTCAAAATGTAGAGTACTATGGACTTTACAAAGGAACAGTTTCTATTGAAGATGCAGCTGCAGAAGCAACTGCTACATCAACAACAAGTTTGACTGTAAGACCTGCTACATACAGTACTCGATTAGATATTGATGTTGAATATGAAGATGACAATGCTTACAGAACACAAGAAGTTGAGCTGTCTGTTGTTATTGATAATGGATATACTGAAAAAATTAAGAACATTAAGGTAACTATGGAGATCCCCGAACTGGGAATTAAGGAAACTTCTTCTAAGTTTACATTAGATGATGGTGAAGATACAGAAGATGATCCAATCGTCTTTACGTTTACATTAGATGATGATGAGGAAGAAGGAGACTATCCAATCTATATTTATGTAACTGGAGATACTGAAACTAGTGCCGGTACAAAGGTAACTATGGAAAACTATGATGTTTCAGAAGAGCTTGATTTGATTGTGGTTTCAGATGATTTAATTATTGAGAGCTTTACACTAGATGAAGTTGACTATAAAGCTGGAGAAACATTCACAGCTACAGTTAAGATGTCTAACATTGGTACTGTTGATCAAGATGATGCACGAGTTAGATTTGAGTGTGTAGATCTGGATTTAGCAAAGTATTCAGAAACAACTGATGAACTTAAAGATGGAAAGACTGTAACAAAAACATTTACATTGAAAGTTCCTACTAGTGCTGAAGATGGAAGTTACATTTGTTCTGCAACAATTCTTTACGATGATGTGGATGATCAATTAGATGATGATGACGTTGATGTACATCTGAAGAAAGAAATTGTTTTTACAGTTACAGGTGGTTTAGGAGATGGTTCTGATGATGGAGCAAAAGCTTCAATCACAGGAGCTTCAACTACTACAGCAAATGTTGGTGATGTAAAGAAGTTCACATTGAATCTGAAGAACGATGAAACTAGTGGATCAAAGACATACACAATTCAAGTTGAAGGTTATTCAAACTGGGCAGAAAGTGCTAGAGTTGAACCTGCGGAGTTAACTATTCCTGCAGGAACATCTGTACCTTTCTATGCATACCTAACTCCAGCTACTGGAGCAAATGGTGTTAAGACTGCGACTGTTGCAGCATATGTTGGAACAGAAAAAGTTGCTAGTCAGACACTAACTGTTACGGTAAGTGGAACAGGTATACAGGTTGATGACTTGGGTAATTCAATAACTGGAGCAGTTACGGGATTTAACCTTGATGTACCAACTGCAATGATTATTAGTTCAATTGTTGCGGGTCTAGTCATCTTAGGTGCTGTGTATATGTTTACACTTGGAAAGAAGCTTTAATTAGCTTCTTTTTCTTTACTTTTTATTTTTATACTTATTTTCATAATTTCTTTTAATCTCGTATGATTTGTTTGTTGCAATATACAGTTGAAAAACGCTATGCTGAACTCTGTTCTTTAAAACCAGCGTCCGTAAGGTTTAAAAGGTTTTGCTACGAACAGTTAGTAACCAAACGAATTGACCTATCGGTCATAACTTTGGAGGTTATAAACATGAATAAAATTATGAAGACACTAATTAGTGTACTATTTATTGTAGGATTAGTCCTACCGACGACAGTTTTAGGAACACTAGCAGCAGATCAAAGTCTAGTTGAAACAGATTTCTCTGTTACAGCTGATGAAGATGTTGCTTTAAGTGTAGCAACTAATAACTTAGGTGGAAACGACATAGTTTACGATTTGAAAATTAAGGGAACTAGCTTTGGAGATGTCACAATACCGGAAGTATCAAGTTCAAAGTATGAATTTGTAAGTATTCCTGTAAAATATCTTTATAGTAAGTTAGGTATGGAACTTGATGAACAACTAACTGCTGATGTCGAGCTTATCGGTAAAGATGCAGCTACACAAGACGTTAAGTTAAAAGGCACACTTACTGTAAATGTTGCAGATGGCGAAACTGAATTAATGGATGCAAGCGAAATTAGCTTTGACATTGATGTTGAAGATAATGAGCTAACTTTCAATGATGAAATTGAATTCGAAGTTGAGATCGAAAATCTTGATAGCGATAATGTTGTTGAAAATGCGTACGTTAAGGTAGCTTTATTTGACAAGAATGATGAAAAAGTTGAAGGCTGGATTGAATCTGAAGATGATGGAATCCGATTCGAAGATGACGAAGAAGTTATGTTAGATCAAGTGGATTTTGTTAAAGCTTTGAATATACCATCACACGATGATATTGAAGCTGATACAGGTTATTACGTAAGCTTTGAAGTTTATGGTGATTACAATGGTTACCACGATCATTTGTTAGCTACTGAGAACAGTAACACATTTGAAGTTGAAAAACTTGAAGATCATTTAACTATTGAATCTGTTTCAATTGAACAGCAAGGTAATGTCTTATACACAGCAATCACTGTTGAAAACGATGGTGAAGAGAATCAAAAAGATGTTCGTGCAAGAGTTCAGATTAATGGAATCGATGTTAAGCAAACTTCAAACGCAGTCAATGTTTACGAAGATGACGATGCAACTATTTACGTACCTGTAGTCTTACCTGCATTCGCTACTGGCGAATACAATGTAAAGGTTACTGTATACAACAACGATGTTTCAGTTACTGAAACAGTTGAAGATGTTGAACTTGATGGAATTATGGCACCTAATACTCAACCAGAAGGTGGAGTTATTATTGGTGTAGATACTGCTGTTAAGACAATACCTGCAAACGGTGCTGTATATGCTATGACTTTTACAAACAACGATGCTGTAGCAAGAACTTTTGTTCTAGAAACAGCTGGTGCAGAATGGGCTCAGACTAGTGTTAATCCAACAACTGTTGTTGTCGGTGCAGGCTCTAGTGAAATAGCATCTATTTTTGTAGCTCCAAACGCAAATGAATTAGGAACAAGACAGTTTACTGTCTTTATTAAGGAAGGAACACAAATCGTTAAGACAATTGGATTAACTGCAAATGTTGAAGGTAACTCAGTTACTGGAAACGCAGGTTTCGATTTCGAAGACGTTGTTGACTCTGGACTTAAATGGGTAGCAGCTATATTAGTTGTTGTTTTGATTGTTCTGTTCGTTATGTGGAGCTGGAACAAAGCTGAAGAAGAAGAACTTTAAGTTCTTCTTATTTCTTTATTTTTTTACTTATTTTCTTACTTATTAATTACAACATTATTCTTTAGTAAGAGTACTCCGACCTACTTTATGAGAAAAGCAGTTTTGTTGTTAGTTTTATTAGTTTTACCTGTTTTGGCTGTAGCAGATATTGAGCAAGATGCAGGCGTTTTACCTGGAAATCCATTGTATTTTCTAGATACTGGTTTTGATAGTGTTCGGTATACTATGGCAGGTTCAGCTGAAGCTAAAGCAGAGAGATCTGTGATTATTGCAGATGAACGATTAAGTGAAATGCAATCACTATACCAGCGACAAGAACTTAATCATATAGCTAAAGCAAAACAAGGGCATGATGAATATATTGAGAAATTAGAAGAAAACTTAGCGCAGATCCCAGAAGGTGAATTGAATTATAAAACAATGGCTCAGATACAAAATATGATTAATTCTCATGAAAAGAATATTATTGCTCTACAGCGAGAGATTGAAATAAGTAATATTGAAGTAGTTGAACTTCAAGAAGAAAATGATCAACTTAGGCAAACTATTTCTGATATGACTCGTAAGATGAGTGAGTTAAATATTAAAGTTAATGTTCGTGCAGAATCGGAGTATGAGAAACAAAACGTAACTTCTGAGCAAGTTCAAGCAGCAGTTGAAGAGGTAGCTGAACGTAGTTTCTTTGGTAGTTCCAATCAGGAGTCACAAAGTTCTTCCAATTCTTCTAGTGGCGGCGGGGGTTCTTCTGGTGGCGGAGCAAGTGGAGGTTCTGCTGAAGGAATCGGTGATGATCAAGTAACTATTTGTCATACTCCTGGAGCAAACCAGCAAACAATGGTTGTTCCAAATTCTTCTTTATCTGGTCATTTAGGTCATGGAGATACTATTGGTGCTTGTATAAGTAGTTCAAGTAATGATACTGATACAAATGTTACACAGACAAACCAGACAACAACTAATGTTACTAATACTTCCGTGAATAATGATACAAGTACAAATGTAACTGGAACGCCGAGCATCACTGTAACGCAACCAACAGGGATTGTAAGTGGTGTAACAACAATTAGCTGGACTACTGAAAACATTCCATATACATGTAAGATGTTGATTAAATATTGTCAAAATCCACAGGGTTGCGCATTTAGTATTGCAAGTAACTTAGATAATGATGGTTCATATGTATGGGATACAACTTCCGTTTCAAATGGTCAGTATAATATATGGGTGTATACCGATGATAATAAGCCAGGTTGTAGTTCATTAACGACGTCAGTGTATGATACTGGAGACAGTTTTACTGTATCTAACGTAGATTTAGATGATTCTATGTCTTGTACTGAAACAGATGCAGGTCAGGATTACTTTGAAAAGGGAACCTGTACTCCAAGATATATTACTAGAAATGGTACGGGTGAAGATTATTGTGTTACTTCAACAAAAATTGGTGAGTGGTACTGTATTCCAGGTGAGACTTACTGTGGAGATATTCAAATAGAGTGTCCAGATAATTATATCTGTTCAAATGGTGCTTGTGTAGCAAGTAGTGTTTCTGATGAGATACCAAGTAATGATTCAAGTAGTAGTGGAAACATTACTGGTTCAGCAGTTAAAACTATGCATAAGCAAACAATTTTAGGCTGGTTCGCTAGTTTGATTTCTTAATTTCCTTATTATCTAGTTTCTTGTGAACAAATATATTTATACTAACTTAACAAAATCAACTCAATAGTCATACATAGGTGATTGAGAATGATGAAAAAAAGATTAATTGTATTTGTAGCCTTACTAGTAGTTTTACTTGGTTTAGGCAGTGCTCAAGCAGCTTCAAGCTTTAGTTTAAGCACAGAACAAGCGTCACAGGAAACCTGTCCAACAATGTTTACAACATATCAGTTTACTGTAATTAATACGGGCGATGAAATCGACACATACACTGTCAGTAAATCTGGTAGTGCAGCGGCGTGGGCTCTTACCTAGCCACCAGGATTTGTCCTGGCTCCAGGAACTTCTCAATCAATCTTTGTTTATGTAACACCTGCTAAGGGCGCTCAAACAGGTAGCTATGGTTTAGAGATTACCGTTACTGCAGATAAGGCAGGACCTCAAACATCTTCAGTTAGTCTAACTGTTGGTGAGTGCCATGCTCTGGAAGCATCTGCACAGCAAATATCAAAGACTATTTGCACAGGAGAGTCAACTTCTTACGAACTTTCTGTTCATAATATGGGTCAGTGGAGTGAAAACATGCAGTTAAGTTTGGCAGGTTCTGCAGCTCCTTGGTCAAGTTTAAGTTACGAATATCTTCGTCTGAATAAGGGTGAGTCAGGTACAATCACCATTTCTGTGGATCCACGAGCAAATGAAGTGGGAGATTTTGATCTAACTGTAACTGCACGTTCATTAGAGAGCAATGCACTTGCAAGCCAGAATTTTGATTTAAGAATCAATGGCTGTTATGGTATGTCTCTAACTGCTGATGAGAACTTTGCATCTTTTTGCGAGAATTCGGAAGTTAGGATACCTGTAATTTTACGTAATACTGGAACTGCACAAAATACTTATGATCTATCTATTTCTGGTGCTGAATGGTCAGCTGTTGACCAGAAGCAAGTTGCTCTTGCTGCTGGGGAGTCGAGAGTGGTCCAAGCAGTTCTTTTCCCCGGATATTCAATATATGGCAAGTATAATTTCAAGCTAGTTGCAGAGTCAATACATGGTGAGGATTTTGAGTCTGTTGATCTGACTGCTAATGTCTTAAAATGTCATGATGTGGGGCTTACTTTAGCTACACATGAAGATCGTATATGTCCAAGAACTTCAAAGACATACACTGCAGAGATTACAAACACAGGAACTAAGACCGAACGCTTTGCTTTAGCATTAAGAGCGCCAAGTTGGGCAAATCTTGATAAGACAACGCTTTCACTAGGTGCTGGCGAGTCAGCAACAGCAAGTATCACCGTTACCCCTGTTCAAGTTATACCTGGAAAGCATCCAATAACTCTTGAAGTACAATCTATTGAGGGAAGTAGTGTTTCTGTTAAAGATACGTTAAATGTTGAGGTTGCATCTGAAAGCTCTTGCTTTGGTGTACAAACAACTGCAGAACGAAGTCAAGTTAGAGTTGCTTATGGTGAAGGTACATTAGTACCTATTGTTGTTGAGAATGTTGGATCAGAAACCGAGACATATTCATTTGATATTTCAGGTGATGGAGCATCTTTTGCTCAGCTAAATCCAAGTTCAGTAACTGTGAAAGGAAATAGTGCAGATACAACTTACTTATATATTGCTGTGCCTGAAAAAACCGAAAAAGCATCTTACTCAATAATTGTTTCTGCGAGAGATGAGTCTGGTATTGTTTCAAGTTCAAATACGATTTATGTAACTTTGACTAATGAGCCAACACTTATTCCAGAACCACAACCAGTGGTTGATGGCGATACACCTGTTGGTATTTTTGCGAGTTTTACTGGTAGCTTAGATGGTTTAACTGACAAGTTGACTGGTTTCTTTTCAGGAATCCGTTCTAGTGAACCAACTGTTGAAGAGCCTGTTGTCGAAGAACCACAAGTTGAAACACCAGCGATAGAAATGCCATCAATTGAAATGCCAGAATTACCAAGTATTGATTCAATTCAGATAACTGAACAAATTAATACGTACAAGTACTGGATTATTGGTGTAATTGTTGTACTTTTAGTTATTATGGCTTTTGCATTAATTCCCTCAAACAAAGATAAGAAGAAAAAACAAGGTGGCTTGTGGCAGAGATTCACAGATTGGCTAGAAGATGAGGATATTGAAGAGATCGAGTTAGTTGATTCTTTAGATGATCCAAAGAGCGTAAAACAAGGTGGCTTGTGGAAACGTTTCACCGACTGGCTAGAGGAAGAGGATGATGATCTAAAGGAACTTTACAAAGATACAGATTTACCTGCTAAGCCAAAAAAAGTTGCTAAGCCAGCAAAGAAAGTAGCAGCTAAACCACAAAGCAAACCAAAAGCAAAACCTGCAGAAAAAGGTGCATGGCAAAGATTTGTTGATTGGTTAGATGAAGATGATGAACCTGTTTCTAAGCCAGCTAAGACTGTCGTCATTACCAAACCAAAGCAAGAGAAAATGAAAGCGAAACCTCAAGCAAAGAAACAAAGTAAAAAAGAAGGAAAGAGCTTTTTCCAAAAGTTTAATGATTGGTTAGATGAAGATGATGAACCTGTTTCTAAACCACAAAGCAAACCAAAAGCAAAGCCATCAGCTAAAAAGCCAGCAGCTAAGAAGGCTCCAGCCAAGAAACAGCAAAAGAAGCAGAAACCTAAGAAAACAGGAAAGTCGGGCTTTGATCGCTTTAAAGACTGGCTAGATGAGGAATAAAATGACAGATGTTATTGAAGGTGTTTATGAGGAAGAACTGCACGTATATAGTATTACTCAAAATATTGGAGGTCATGAACACAAACTAAACGTAGATACTCCGAATCGGCGTGTTTCATTACAAGGATTTTTCAAAACTGATGAAGATGGAGATTCTCTTAGCAAAGAACAGCTTAGGAACAAAGTCGGAGATTTTTTATATTATGGTATCGGTGCTGCGCAAGATAGTTCTCTGATGATTAATAGAGATCGTAAGATGGATGAAGAAGTGAAGTTAGAAGAACTGGCATCGTGCGGTAGAATTATGTTTGATCTTAGACAGATGCTCGATATTGCAGATAACTTGGTGATTGAAGGAGCAGGTGAATAAAATGACATCACTTGAATCTTATTATAATACCTTTCTATGGGTTTCTAGACTGGAATCTGATGGAAAGTATCCTGAAAACTGCACTGATTTTGCAGGTGTACCGCGAGACGTTGTTGATCACAAGAACGTTGTTCTCGGTTTAGTTAGTTGTTTAATTGCAGATGGATTAGTAACACCGAACTTAGCAGGTATTGTTACTTCTGAAAAAGGTGTAACTGCATTACAACCTAAGAAGGAGCTTTGGGGAATGGTTTATCCAAGAGTTGTTTCGCAAAATACCTTTGATGCTGCTGCTGCGGCAGCTGAAGAGTTAAATGTTGCGAATAATCCTTGCGGAGATGAAGTTATGGCATTCATATATAGTAAGTCAGAAATCGGAGACCGGTCCGGAAGTTTACAAACATGTAAACAATTCTTAGGATTGAGAGTTAAACATTAATTTGCATAACCTCTATAGCACAGCTTTTTTCAATTGTTGCAGTACGTAATAAAAAAAGTTGGCAAAAAACGTTGCTCATCGGTGGTAGGTATTGAATCGCAACAAAAAACAGATCAGACATTAATTTGCATAAAATCTTTAGCTAGTACTGTGTTCTTAAAGACAGACTTAGCTTCTACAGCAAGTTCTTTTGTGTCTTTGTATCTCTGGCTAAAGTGTGTGATTGCAAGTTTCTTAACTTTCGCAGATTTAGCAATCTTAGCAGCATCTTTAACTGTAAGGTGGCCATGATCTTTTGCTTTTTCTTTAATTTTATTTGAGAATGTTCCTTCACAAATAAGCAAGTCAGAGTCTTTTGCTAGTTTAGCTAGTTCAGGCATTGGTGCCGTGTCAAATATAAATGTGATCTTTTTCCCTAAGCTTGAATATGTAACATCTTTTGCAAGAATTTTTTTACCTTTGATTGTAACATCTTTGCCTTCTTGCAGTTTTTTTAAAGCAGGAAGACCTTGAACTTTCTCTTTCTTTACCCAATCCTTATTGATGCGATAGCGATCTTTTTCTTTGAATGTATATGCTAGGCAAGGTACTTTATGCTTGACAAAGATAGCATTAACTTCATATTCTTTTGTGTTAATTGCTAGTTGAGATTTGCGAGTGTCTATTTCATGGATTGCTATTTTAAAGCTAGGGTGTATGTGAAGTGCTTTGAATAAGTTTTTGATAGATTCCTTTGTTCCGCCTGGACCAAAGATTTCTAGTAGATCTTTCCGACCATTCATGGCCATGCTTTCGAGTAAACCTGGAAGTCCTAGAACATGATCACCGTGCCAGTGAGTGATAAATATCTTTGTGATCTTCATTGGGCTTTCTCCAGCAATTCTTAGCTGGCGCTGAGTACCTTCACCACAATCAAATAGGATTGCTTCTGATTGGTATCTTAGCAAGATAGATGTGTGACTCCGATCCCGCGTTGGAAATGAACTTGCTGTTCCAAGGAATTGTATTTTCATATACTGAACAATACACTTTTAAACTTAAAAAACTGCCTATTGGTGGAGGCAGAACTCTTATTGCTCTCAGCCGAAAGGTGAAGAGCGAGTTGTTCTGAATTTATATGCCAACAAAAAAGAAAGCAGATAATAAGAAAAATAAAACAGC
>Ga0233431_1003637_pt1 | contig 17991 bp, 16 predicted proteins | sample SI_118_April2016_FD_179867 | JGI IMG/M metagenome (GOLD analysis project Ga0233431, IMG submission 179867) | Seawater microbial communities from Saanich Inlet, British Columbia, Canada - SI_118_April2016_200_MG | ecosystem: Environmental > Aquatic > Marine > Inlet | place: Canada: British... | reverse complement strand
CCATCAGAATTAAGAAATTATATTTTGAATTCAGCTTACAACGCAAAAGCAATTGGCACTTATGCCTATACACAACAAGAAGATAAAAAAGAATTCTTTATAGAAGATGTTCCTGAACTAAGAGAAAAGTTTCCAACACAATTTGAAAAGGCGTTCGACAATTGGGATTATATAGTGGATACTTACAGCAAGTATTTAGAAGACAATAAATAGATCTTATGTAGTAATTACCTATTTATCCTATCTCTTCACGAACGCGCAAAATCGAATAATTTATGATTACAAAAAAATAGGTCGAAGCGGGAAGCTTCGACCTTAAGTCATTTAATGGAATTTAAAAATCAAATTCCCAAGGTAATTGCATATAAATTCCGCCATTCATATTTCGAATTTCCTGCGCTTTCATATAGATTTTATAATCATCACCCAAGGTTTTCTTCACAGCTCGTTCTCTATACATCTGCATATTTAGAAAGGGAATGTTTTCAAATGGAGATGATTTTTTTGGCAGTTCTTTTATTCTATAATTTTCGAGACCAGCCATATTTGCAGCAACATCAATAGCATCATATAAATTTCCAATTCGATCAACTAATCCGTTTTCAACTGCATCAATACCAGACCAAATTCGACCACGAGCTATGGAATCGACTAGTGCTGGATCAAGTACGCGGCCTTCTACTACACGGTTTTTGAAATCACTATAAACCTCATTCACATATGATTGAACAATTAGTTGCTCTTCGGCAGTTATTGGACGATTGGGATTCATTAAATCAGCATGTTCGGCTGTTTTAATTCGTTCAAAACGAACACCTAATTTATTATTCCAAAAATTCTCTAAATTCATATGCACCCCAAAAACACCAATCGAACCGGTAATTGTATTTGGTTCTGCCAAAATGCTATCGGCAGGGCATGCAATATAATAACCTCCTGAGGCAGCTAAAGCGCCCATTGAAACAACCAATGGTTTTGCTTCAGCAGCTAATTTCACTTCTCTCCAAATTAAATCTGAAGGCAAGGCAGCTCCTCCGGGAGAGTTAATACGAAGTACGATAGCTTTGATATTATCATCTAATCGAGCTGTACGGAGAGTTTTTACTAAACCATCTGAACCAATAGATTTTGCATCACCTTTTCCAAATCCTATGTTTCCAATAGCATAAATGATAGCAATTTTATCCCGAGTGTATTCTTTATCCTTCTTTTTCTTGGATTCCTCAGATTCGTTATAATTTTTCAGTTTAACAAAGTTCAGCTTCTCCTTTTTTGTAAATTCTTTTAATGCATCGTAAACCTGATCAATGTACATCAAGTCATCAACCATTTTATATTTTATTGCATCCTCCCCTTTTCTTACTAACAATGAATCAGCAATTTGATGGAGTTTGTCTGCATCGATATTTCTGCTTTGTGCAATTATATTAATCATTCGATTATAAACAGGTAATAAAAATGCTTCAGTTTGCTGTCGTTCATAATCACTCATTTTATCATTAATAAGCATTTCCCCAGCACTTTTATAGTCACCAGCACGAATTAAAGTAGGTTCTATATCCAGTTTAGCAAACATCCCTTTTAAATAAATCATCTCATTGCTCATTCCCTGAAACAACAATTCACCTTCAGGTGCTAAAATAATTTTATCGGCCATTGAGGCTAAATAGAAAGCCTTTTGAGTCATATAATCGCTATAGTTCCATACAAACTTTCCGCTTGCTTTAAACTCTAAAAGTGCTAATCTAATTTCATCAACACTTGTCGATGATGCATTTATAAAAGACAATTTCAACAAAATCCCAGAAATCTTCGGATCATCTTTGGCTTTCAAAATCTTATCAGTAACATCTTTCAATTCTACCGCTATTTGTTCATCATCAAAAAATCCAAATTCAGCAAAGGGCATTTCTTCCGTTCTATCAACAATTTGACTCTTCAGATCAATTAACAAAATGCTTCCATCCTTTAGAACCATATCGGTATCTGATTTTCCAAACGCATCGTCTGCAACTTTTGAAATAGTACCAAAAACAATGGCCACCATAATAATGATGATCAGAATATATGAAAAAATAAAACCTACCATAGTGGCAAATACATACTTAAAAAAACCTTTCATTTGATTGTTATTTATTATTTGTAAAGTGATGACTTCAAATTTATGACTTTACATTTAAAGTCATAGAATATTTAACAAAAGAAAAGCTGACCGTAGCCAGCTTAACACTATTATAATTTTTGGTGCTAATTGAATAATAACTCCACACCTATAGTAAATGGGTACATCTCAGGACCTTTATCTTTTTCAAACAAGGTAGACAAAGCATAATTTGCATAGATTGCCACATCTTCGCCAAAACCAACTCTGGCTGTTAGGCCATATCTAAAAGGATTTACACTATAATCCCCTTTTTCTTTTATTTTCTTTTTGTCATTATCTTCCGTATAAACCACTTTCGTTTTCGAACCTAAATTTAAACCAAGTAAAAGTCCTCCGGATATGTGTAAAGAATTTTTCGGATCGGAGCCCGTGTTTATTTCTAATAATAAAGGTAGCGTTAGGTAGGTGGTTGTGAATTTTGTTTTTGAATAGGAGTTTACGGTATCGATATATCCTCCAAGTGAATCTCTATTATCAATAAGGCGGGTATTGTTGGCAAACTTATAATTTGAAATGCCAATCCCTAAACCAGTTACCAATTGGACATATTCTCCAATAATAGCAAAATCCTTTTCAAAAAGATTTAAATCAACCGCAATCGATTTGGCAAAATTTAAATCCAGAAAATCATAGTTGGCAGGTAGTTCTAGTGTATTTGATGAATTCAAAAAACCATTAACTCCAAATCCTATTCCTGCCCATGATTGATATTCACCTGCTTTATCTTTTTTGTCTTCCTTTTTCTTATCATCATCCTCAATAATATTGAGATTATATCCACCTATTTTCACATTCACTGTATCTTTTCCAACAATGGCATTCGCTTCACTTTTTCCTTTTCCTTTAAATACAGCAGCCCCGGTTACCTTTATATCATCTACAATTGGATCTCCATAAAAATTAAGTTTAGCTGCTCCTGATATCTCTCCACTAATTTCTTCACTGGCTGAAATTTCAGCATCACCTGCGCCACTGATATTAACAACAACTTTTCGTGTCTTAAATTCTCTTGCCTTTAAATCTGCAGCACCAATAAAATGAATGTAATGTGAATCTGCTTTACCAACCAATTTAATTTCCGATGCTCCCTCGATTTTAGTATTCATAGAATGTACATCCAGCATTAAATCAATAGTTGTTGTTCCTGAAGAAATCAAATCAAAATGATTAGCTGAAATTTGATTTAACGACTGAATCTTAACAACATCCTTAACTTCCAGAGAATTTAACTCTCTAAACATTAATTCAACTTGCCCTTCAAAACCAGGCATAGCTGATATTACTAAAATTTCATCTTGTTGCTCAACCTGAAGCTTATCAGTATGGTCAGTATTCTCAAGAACTAAGCGGTATTCATCACCTTGAGTGAGAATAACTTCAATATTTACTCCTTCAACTACTAATTTACTAAAAGGAGCAATTTCTCGCGCCATGTCCTGTACAATTTCTTCTTCTACAACTAAATTATCATTAGTTTGACCATATGATAATATGGAAAAGGAGATCAGACTTAATATGATTGTTACTTTTTTCATCTGTTTATAATTGTTTTTTAGTTGTCAGATGGAACTTGCATTATAATCATTTCCTTGTTTGTGGAAATTTTTACTCATGCTCGTTTCATATGTTTATAATTTCACTTATAAGACGTTTGAAAGCATAATTTTGTTACACTTAGGGTCTATTCTTTTTTAATGGAGTACTTATGCCCAAATTCGGACTTTGATAGGCTAATGCGACCAAATCTCCTTGCTCATTATATTCTTTATTCAACTGAATATCCTTATTAAACAATTTGCCAAATCCTCTCAAACCTGCATCAGCCAAATCCCAACCGCTTAGTTTTCTGTTATCATTGGCACTAACATCTTCATTTAATGCTTTTACTCTAAATTGTTTTGCTAAAAATTTGCTAACAGGAGTAGTCGAAGGTTCAGCATTAGCAATTTCTGTATAAGTAGCTTTTTCAATTCTATATTTTTTGTCATATTTTTCTTCAGATTCAACATGCTGTTGAACAGTTAGATTACCCTCCTGCTTCTGAATCTGCTGATTATCGATTTTTACGATATCACCCTTATTAATAAGATTTACATCTTGTTCAGCATTATTAGTTGAAGCCAATGAAGCTGAATGACTATTTCTTTCTAACACTTTCTCAGGCCATTCTATTTTTTCATTGCTGTTGAAAGACCATGATCTTGATTTTGGATTCTGCTTTTGAATATCCTGAAAAACAGCAAGTCCTGGGCTTGTTATAATGCTTTGTTTAATTGATGTTACATTTATCATTAAAATCAAAACAATTAAAATAGCTGCAATAGAAAGGACGTTTGCGTACTTATTTAGTGCAAATGACAAAGTAAATTGAACTCCTTTTTTTAAACTAAGCTTATCTTCAAAACGAATATTTGTATCTGCTTTCAATTTTGTCAATAGAAGATAATCGTAGTCTTTCTTAACTTCGACATTACTTTCAACTAACAGTTTGTATTTTTTTTCTTGATCAGAACTCAAATCCCCTTCCAGGTGTGCAATTAAAAACTCTTCTTGTGAAGAATAATGAGAAGGTATTAAATCATCTAATTCTTTTTTAAGACTTTTCTTGTCTTCAAAAACGATTGTTTCATCAACAGGCAACATTTCCAATTCAGCTAATTCCTCACTAATATCAGGATGGATTGCAAGGAAATGCTCAACTTTCACTTTATCAGCAGAAGTCAGGTTATTATCCAAATAATCGACTAACCATTCTTCGTAATTATTCCTGTTAATTTCTTTTTTCATTTTATATTAAAAGATCAATACTTTTCAATTTGCCTTTTAGAAAAACTCTGGCGCGATAAATATAAACTTTTACCTGGCTTTCATTCATACCTGTGATATCTGCAATTTCCTGATATGAATAACCTTCATAGTCCCGAAGTAAAATCACTGATTTCTGTTTTTCGGGTAACTTATTAATGGCTTCATTCAAAATTTCTTTTAAATCCGAATACTGATTAGTGTGTATCATATTACTTTGATCCAACTCATCAAAATCTGTCAAACGCTTGTCTCTTCTAATCATATCTATCATGGTACGGTATGCTGTAGTAAACAAATATGATTTCACTTTTTCTGCTGAAACTTCTTCGACCTTGTTCCATAGTTTGATGTATGTTTCCTGTACAATATCTTTTGCTTTATCCTCATCTTTAATGTTTTTGAGAATAAACCGATAAATATTATCAGAATACTGATCTACACTTTTATTATAGTCGGTTAAGGTCATTTCAAATTAAAAGTTCAATCCTAAGACGATTTTCAATAACAAAATGTTACAAGAAAATATAAATTTTTAAGAAAATGTCGAAAAAAGCAAATTTCATCACATAGAACGCATGATATCACGCTCTTTGATTGATTCCCTTTTATCATATAATTTTTTCCCTTTTGCCAGCGCAATTTCCATTTTGGCGAAACCCCGTTCATTTACAAACAATCGCTTGGCAATAATTGAAAATCCTTTTTCTTTGACTTTGGTATGCATTTTTCGCAATTCGCGATGGTTTAATAGTAATTTTCTTGTTCGAGCAGGTTCGTGATTAAAAATGTTTCCGTGCGAATATTCTGAAATATTCATGTTTTTAATAAAAAGCTCATTTTTCTCAAAAGCACAATGGGATTCTGCCAGGCTAGCTTTTCCTTGCCTGATAGACTTAATCTCAGTTCCCCTGAGTTGTATTCCTGCGATATAAGTATCAAATAACATATACTCATAACCGGCTTTTTTATTTTTAATGTTAATTACATTCATAATTCAGTAATACAAAGGTAAAAACAACAATTTCAATAAAATCACGTTTTAAGAATAACTGTTATAACTTTGTTTTTGTTTAACAAAACAATGTATGAAAAAGAAAAGACAATATCAAAAAACAATCGCATTTGCTTTAGCTTTTGGGATTATTTTTGTCTGCTCATCTTGCCGTAGAGATCATTGCCCTTGCCATGGGATTAACATATTACAAACTATTAATAATATCACTGTTGGTAAAACTTTTTAGTATTTGCTTATTTTAGGTATTATTTTTGAGAAAAAATTGACGTGAAAAAATTTATTATCATATTAGCAACACTCCTTACAATAATTGTATTAAATGCTTGCCAACAAGACATGTGCCCAATGATGGACGCAGGTGAATCGAGTGAACTGGTTAGTGCGGAATAATACAGAATGTAAGTAATCCATGAAGTTAGTAATTATCCTTATACTGTCGTTGGTATTATTGGTTCATCATGCACCTGCTCAGGATAATGACATCAATGAGTTTACAACCCTTAAATACGACAATGCCTTAAACTTTGGCCCCTTGCTTCATACAAATGGATTGGGTATAAATTTTAAGTATCTGAAATCATTAACTGTTAACTCAAACTTAGTTTTTAGTTTGGATATTCATAATATGAAACATCCCAAGGAAACCAAAGTTGTTAATCCAATTTATGACGATGCTAAGCGATATGTATATGGAAGAATTAATACGGCATTTCCAATAAATGCTGGAATTGGAAGTCAGTTTATTATTGCTGACAAAGAACGATTATCAGGGATTCGTTTAAGTGGAAACTTTGTTTTAGGCACCACCCTTACACTATTAAAGCCTGAGTTTTTAGAAATAATTTATTATGATGAAGATATAGAACGTTTTTTTTACATTGATGAAAAATATGATCCGAGCAATGCACATCATGTTAATCAGGCAAATACAAAGGGTGGAACATCATTTTTCACTGGTTTTAATGAATTAAATGCAACTATAGGACTCTTTGGAAAAGCATACCTAACCTTTGAATGGAACGAGTCAGATGATCTTTTTCAAGCTTTGGAAACAGGGATTATGGTACATGCCTATCCTGAATCACTACCCTTAATGGCCTTTATTGACAATAAATTTGTACTCATTAATCTTTTTGCCAACATATCTATAGGAAGACGCTGGTAGTGACTGATTTCGACATCCAAGCTAATTTGCACTAATTTTAAGATATTCAAAGACATGTCGAATAATACAGACCGTAAAATAAATAGAAAACCTTCTTGGATGAAAGTTGAATTTCCAAAAGGAAAAGAATATATAAAACTCAAAAAACTTGTTGAAAAAAATCAATTAGCAACCATATGTCAAAGTGGTAATTGTCCGAATATGGGCGAATGCTGGAATGCAGGTACAGCTACTTTTTTGATTTTAGGAATTAATTGCAGTCGTAATTGTACATTTTGTGATGTAATGCCCGGTAATCTTTTACCCCCAGATCTGCTCGAACCAGTAAAAGTAGCTGAAACGATAAAGCAAATGAATCTTAAACATTGCGTTATTACTTCTGTTACACGTGATGATTTGGAAGACAAAGGGGCTGCATTTTGGGCTGAAACAATAAAAACAATTAAAAAGAAAAATCCAGAAATTACCATGGAGGTTCTTATTCCAGACATGAGAGATGACCTACAGGCTTTGTTAAAAATTGCAAATGAAAAACCTGAAATTATTTCGCATAATGTGGAAACAGTAAAACGACTATATGGAGATGTAAGACCTCAGGCAAACTATGACAGAAGTCTAAGACAGATTAAAGCGACAAAAAACTTAGGTATAAGATCTAAATCAGGCTTTATGTTGGGATTAGGCGAAAACGAAAACGAGGTAATTGAATTACTTCATCACCTTCATGATCATGAGTGTGATGTAGTTACGATTGGTCAATATTTACCCCCTTCAGCTGAACATTATCCATTAGTTGAATATGTTCATCCTGATAAATTTAGTTTTTTTAAAGAATATGGATTAAAGATTGGTATTGAACAAATTGAATCATCCCCTCTGGTTCGCTCATCCTATCATTCTGAACAACAACTGTAATAACTTGCTGAGTACCTTAAGCAAGATTAATAAGTTTGCATACTTAATTACTAATTGTTACTTGATTATTAAAACTTTACTGTATAATTTTACCAGAAATTTTATATTTGTTTGCGAATGCGATTTAGCTTGAATTCGTGAATGAGAGTTTAATCAAATTGTTTATTTACATAGGATAAAAGGTATATAGTATTATCTTTGTTCTTCAAAAAATTTAACGAATTTTAAAGTATTCTTATGAAAAAGAAAAGTTTACTTCTCAGTGGTTTAGTTATTCTGTCAATAGTTACTGTTTTCAGTCTCTACAATTCTTCAAACAAGCAGAATGATCTCGACAATCTGGATATTTCTTTTGCTGGGAAAAAAGGCAAAGATTTTAAAGGTGCAGCTGAGTATTATCAAATGATCAAAGCAGATCCTAGAACGGGAGAAATTGATCCCTCATTAGTTGAACAAGCTTTTAACCAAGCTGACAAACTATCAAATTACAGAGCTGACCCATTGCTTGATTGGATTAGTCGTGGCCCTGACAATAAAGGTGGCCGTATTCGCGGATTTGTTGTTGACAACCAAAATCAAAATATACTTTATGCCAGTGGCGTTTCAGGTGGTATATATAAATCAATAAATGGTGGTAAAAGTTGGGTTCGCAAATCATATTCTGCTATTGCAGGTGGATTAATTGTTTCTTGTATGACACAGGCAACAGATGGAACACTTTATTTTGGAACAGGTGAAGGCTACTTTAATGCCATGAGTGGTCCAAATGGAGATTTGACTTCTGGAAGTCGTGGTGGTGGTGTTTATACCTCAACCGACCGTGGCGAAAGTTGGGAATTAGTAACTTCAACTGATCCGTTTAAAGCCAATAATTCAAGATGGTTAAATGTCCAATCTATTAAAGTTGATCCGACCAATAACGATTTAATTTATGCTGCTACTTATTCTGGTATGATGAAATCAACCGATGGTGGCGACAGTTGGGACAGGTTAACCATGCCTGGTGGAACAACTGCTCATATTTTTATTGACATAGCCATGTCCTCTGATGGTAAATCAGTATTTGCGGCATCTTATTCTTCTGGCAGATGTAAATTATTTCGTTCTGTAAATGGAGCCGCATTTTTACAAATTGCTCCATCAGTTGTTGAAATTTCTAATTCAACTCGTCTGACACTGGCAATTGCAGAATCAAATAATAATGTTATCTATGTAGCTTCTGCATCAAATGGAACATCTCCATATCCTGGCACTCACTCATTTGGAGGATTGTATAAATCGGCTGACAATGGTGACACTTGGTCGCAAGTTGTAGCCGGACATAGTGAAGCCGAACCTTTTGGAAGATCAGGACAATATCAAGGTCAATACGACAATTGTGTTGCTGTTGATCCAACTGATGAAAACCGTGTGTATGTTGGTGGAGTTGAGTATTATTCATTATATAATGGTCAATGGTATAAAGTTGCCAGTACTGAAGAGTATATTGATGCAGAGGGAATGTATAAAAACCCTATGTTTATTCATGCTGATAAACACAATATTGTTTTCGATACGAAATCATCTCCCAAAAAAATGTATGTAATGACAGATGGAGGTGTATTTGTATCAAACGATTTCGTTGGTAAGAAATATCCTACTTTCAAGGGAATTAATCTTTATTTGCATACAACTCAGTTTTATGGAATAGCTGTTCATCCAAGAGGAGATATTGTTGGAGGAACTCAGGATCAAAGTTCTATACGTATTGAATATGATGGTTTAACTGGTAATAGCGGAAAAGAAATCCTTGGTGGAGATGGTTTTTATACTGAAATCTCACGTTTTAATCCTGACATCTATTTTTATGAAGCCCAAAATGCTGTTTGTTATCGTTCAAAAAGCAGAGGCGATTCAAGAGAAGGTTTTACATATAATCCTGAAGATAATTCGTATTATTTTGACCAAGCTTACTATTTCAATTCACCATTTAGATTATGGGAAGATATGGAATGGCAAACTTTCCAAGACACTACAGGAGCAAATTATGATTCCTTGGTTCATATATCAAAATTCTTTTTTGCTGCAAGTCAAGGTATTTGGATGACAGAACAAGCTGTTGATTTTAATGCTGACTCCGTAAAGTGGTTTAACATTTCCAAAGGTATGAGCGGTCAAGTAGTTTCCATGGAATATTCATCCGATGGTGATGCCTTATTTGTTGGAACAAAAAGCTGGAATAATGGAAAATTATATCGTATTTCAGGTTTAAAAGGGAAAAAAATATGGTTCGATATTAATGGCGATTTTGATCCCGATAACTTCGGCATAAGTACAGATGAAATTGCCAACTTTGCATTTCGCTCTGTGTGTGGAATTGGCGTTTCACCTAGTGACGATAATACCATTTCTGTTGCTTTAGGAAATTATGTGAATGGTTACGACCATGTATACTTGACAAATAATGCACTCGATTCTGCTCAACATGTTAGTTTCACCTCAATTCATGGCAATTTACCTAACATGCCTGTTTTTGATGTTGCTTTTAATTCACAATCAAGCAATCAGGATACAATCATTATTGCTTCTGAATTAGGAGTTTATGCAACAACCAATGGTGGAGCAAGCTGGACAGAAGAAAACAATGGTCTTGACAGATCACCTGTATTTATGATCCGCCAACACAAAAAACATCCATGGAGTGAAGGATATTCATTTTTCGTTGCTACTCATGGTATGGGTATTTTTGAAACCAATTCCTTATGGAGTAGTAGTGTTAAGGAAACCAAACCTGCTATCAAGGAAAAAATATCTATTTTCCCCAATCCTGTCAAGGATTATATGAATATTAAATTCATATTAAGTGATTCCAAAGACTTGGAAGGAGAAATATTTAACATGAATGGCAGTATGGTAAAGAAGATTTCTTTCCAAAACACCTCCTTTGGTGAAAATGTTTTTCAAGTAAATACATCTGGATTAAAACGAGGCACCTACCTTATCAGATTACAAGGAGAAGGAACTCAATTAATTGGAAGATTCTTAGTAGTTGACTAAAATTCAAATTTATATTTTAAAAAGCCAGGCATTATTGTCTGGCTTTTTTTTTGTCTTAATTCAAGAAATCATCAAATTACAACCCCTGATATCTGAGGAATCTGCACGACCATTGACTAAAAACTCTTGTTCAGATATTTTTCGACCAAGGTCTTGAGTAGCAATAAATGCACAACTATCAATATTGGCTAAATCAATAATATTGATACATCCATTTTCAAAGTTATTAATTAAGGATAAAGGGTCTCTTTGATCTCGAATAAATACTTTCATGCCGGGTGCACACGAAAAGATGCCATTTGACTGAGAATAAGCCTGAGACAATAATTCTGTCATTCCATATTCCGAATGTATATTCTCTACTGCGAATTGATTACACAATAAGCTATGTAGTTCATCTCTTGTAATTTCGGTTCTCCTACCCTTCATACCTCCGGTCTCCATAACGATATTATTCCCAATATCAATTTGAAACTTCTCTGCAAAATCCATGAGAGCAAAGCTCACCCCCAATAGTATAAACTTCTTTTGAGCATTAATTAGTTTTTGTATGCTAAGAGCCAAGTCATCAAAATTATCCAAATAAAAACCACTTTCAAGCTGATTAGACGATTGGATCATTTCTTTAACCATATAGACTAATGATGATCCTTCTCTCTCTAAATATGAAGGTAAAAGTGCTAAAATTACATAGTCTGACAAATCACCATAAAAATGATTAAATATTCGAAAAGAATTATTTCTGTATTGTAACAGATCAGATAAATAGTGCTTGGATGTTTGCATTCCGCTTGTACCACTGCTACTAAAAACTATTTCAGGGGTGTATTTTCCAGAACGTATTTCATGCGTTTTGAAAAATTCAATAGGAAGAAATGGAATTTGTTCAACAGTAATAATATCAGCCATGTTAAGGCCTAAATATTGCACATAGTTGCGATACACAACATTAGCTGAATATTGATAATTAAAGAGCTCAATAGCAAGTTGCTCAAAGTTTTCTTCATTCGCTAAAAATAACTTATTTTTAAACTTATTTTTAAAATCCATCCTGTTGGTTAAGAATGTTCAAAATTAAGAGTTCATATATAATTTCTGCCCTTCTGCTTGTTTTATTATTAAACTCCTGCGAAAAAGAACCTGAGTTTAGTATTATTCCTGAAATTGAATTTGTAGAATTCATCCAGTATAAAAATGATTTTGGCAAAGACACCGCTTTAAAATTAGTGATTAGCTATACTGATGGTGATGGCGATTTAGGTCTTGAACAAGGTGACACATTATCTCCTTTTAACCAAGGAAGCCTGTATCATTCATGCATGTATATCTACTATTATGAATATGTCGATAGTCAATTTGTTGAAGTAAGACCTGAAATTGGAGGCATCCCAATTGGTGATACCATACGTTTCCCTTACCGTTTCAGAAATCTGACACCTGAAACACCAAATAAAACGATAATAGGTGAAATTGCCTGGCATACAAATCTCATTCAGCCACAAAAAAATAGTTTAATAAAGTTTAAGATATTTATCTTTGATAGAGCGCTTCATAAAAGTAACGAAATAGAAACACCAGAAATATTCTATAATTATTAGTCAATGAACAGAACCCAAATAATTGAGGAAATCCGCAAGAAAAAATCTTTTTTATGCGTTGGTTTAGATACAGATATTAATAAAATACCTGCGCAATTGCTAACAGCTGAAGATCCTATTTTTGAATTCAACAAGGGAGTTATAGATGCCACACATCCCTATACTGTTTCCTATAAATTAAATTTGGCATTTTATGAGAGCATGGGTTCCAAAGGTTGGGATAGTCTGGAAAAAACAGTCAATTATATCCCTGAAAATATTTTCAAAATTGCTGATGCTAAAAGAGGGGATATTGGAAATACATCAAAACAGTATGCGAAAACTTTTTTCGAAACCTATAATTTCGATGCTATTACTGTTTCACCCTATATGGGAAGCGATTCAATAGGCCCATTTCTGGAATTTGAAAATAAATGGGTAATCATATTAGCATTAACCTCTAACAAGGGTTCTAAAGATTTTCAAATGCTAAAAACTGATGATGAGTATCTGTACGAAAAAGTTTTCAGAACTAGTTCAGAATGGGGGCACAAGGGAAATATAATGTATGTAGTAGGTGCCACACATCCCGAAGCATTTGGATCTATCCGAAAAATCATTCCTGATCATTTTATGTTAATTCCTGGTGTTGGAGCACAAGGAGGTAGCGTTCAGGATATTGCTAAATTTGCGTTAAACGCAGAGACAGGCGTATTAGTAAATGTATCGAGAGCGGTAATTTATCCCGGAAATGATGCTGACTTTCCAAACAATATTAAAGTTGCTGCCCAAAATTATCAGCAGCACATGGCTGAGTTTATTAAATAATCTCAATAAATGTCTTTCTTTCGGACTGATAAAAAATGAAAGAAGAATTACTCCATTTTATATGGAAATATCAGCTATTCACCTCAACTGATCTTCAAACTGATCAGGGTGAGTTAATTCAGGTAATTCATCAAGGCTATTTAAATGATGATGCAGGTCCAGATTTTAGTCAGGCCAGAATAAAAATAGGAGAAACAACCTGGATTGGAAATGTAGAGATTCATATTCATTCTTCTGATTGGTTCAAACACCAGCATCATACCGATTCTGCCTATAAAAGTGTCATTCTCCATGTTGTTTTTGAAAATGACAGATCCAATAAGGAAGAACTTCATTGTCCTACACTTTCAATTTCCAAACAGATTGATCATTCCTTATTTGAGCACTATCAAAGTTTGATGCAAAGCAAATTGTGGATACCTTGTTTATCGCAAATTCATGAGGTTGATACTATTACAAAAGCTTCCTGGCAAAACCGATTAATGGTTATACGCCTTGAGAAAAGATATCTTCAAATCCAAAAGATGTTGGAGAATAACGAATCCGATTGGCAACAGACATTTTTTGAGCATTTGGCCAGATCATTTGGATTTAAAGTAAATGCAGATGCATTTGAAAATCTGGCAAAAAACACTCCCCTAAAACTATTTGCTTGGCATAAAAACAACCTTCTTCAAATTGAAGCCATCTTATTTGGACAATCTGGATTATTACCGAAAAATGCACAAGATGACTATACAATATCATTAACCAAGGAGTATGACTTTCTGAAGACAAAATATAAGCTTACTCCAATAGCAAAACAAAACTGGAAATTTGCTCGGATGCGTCCATCAAATTTCCCAACCATTCGTTTATCTCAATTGGCAAACTTACTTTTTAAATCTTCGGCACTTTTTTCCAAAATAATAGAGATTGAGGACTTGAACGAACTAACTAGTCTGTTTCAAACAGAAGCCTCCTATTATTGGTCAGATCATTTTCAATTCGATCAGACCTCCACAATTAAAAGAAGGAAAAAACTGGGAGCATCATCTATCAATACTTTACTGATAAATACGGTTATCCCATTTTTGTTTGCTTATGGCAAGGAGAAAAACTTAACTAAGTTGCAAGAAAGATCCATTGATTTTATTGAAAAGCTAAAACCTGAGCAAAACAATATCACTAACAAAATGCTAGAAATTGGTTTCAAGAACGATCATGCAGCACATTCTCAGGCACTCATAGAATTGCACACTAGTTTCTGCAAGAATAAGAAATGTCTGAATTGCAATATTGGCACTTCTTTGCTAAGAAAGCAAAAACATTAAGCAAGAACAAATTTTAATGATTTCGTAAAGCTCCCATATTTGAAACCTATTAGGTCGATAAAGACCTATTAGGTTGGAATTACATGATTTTGGGTTTACAGGTTTGTTCTATTTAAGCTTGGGAAATGCTGTTCACGCTCGATTGTATCGAGTGTGACAAACTTGTTGCATTTAAACAGTAGTACTTGCAAACGCATTGCAAATGCGCTTGAACAGTGGAGCTTTACGTTACAAAAATAAAAAGGTCCAAGAAGAATCTTGAACCAGTTTTTGTTTTTACATACTTGACCTGATTGAAGCAAAAACACTGAGAAAAAACAAATGTTAATGATTTCTTACAGCTCCCATATTTGAAACCTATTAGGTCGATAAAGACCTATTAGGTTGGAATTACATGATTTTGGGTTTACAGGTTTGTTCTATTTGAGTTTGGGAAATGCTGTTTACGCTCGATTGTATCGAGTTTGACAAACTTTTTGCATTTAAACAGTAGTACTTGCAAACGCATTGCAAATGCGCTTGAACATTAGAGCTTTACGTTACAAAAACAAAAAGGTCCAAGAGGAATCTTGAACCAGTTTTTGTTTTTACATACTTGACCTGATTGAAGCAAAAACACTGAGAAAAAACAAATGTTAATGATTTCTTACAGCTCCCTATTTGAAACCTATTAGGTCGATAAAGACCTATTAGGTTGAAATTACAAAGACTACGGATAGGTTTGCGTAGTATTATTTTTATTCCCGGACATTCACATTGCAAACTCTCCCATCGATCAAATCAGTTTCCAACCAGTCGGGATCCATGTTTAAAAAGTGTTTGGGACAATAACCAATGTAATAGGTCATTGTGGAATCATCTTCATGGTCAGCCTCACCGAGCATACTTTTTAGTTCGCTGCTCGTTAACCCAATAAGCTTTTCACCATCAACCAAATCGTCAACATATTCATATCTGGAATCTCTGTTTTCTGCCCAATTTACTTTGTCAAACTCTTTCCTTTCATAAGAAGATGAGACAAAAAACCAAATGAGTATAAACCCTATATATAAGAATGGAATTGCAACAATTGCAGATATCCAATAATATAAATTACTCAAAGGATTTTTTCCGGGTCTATACTTTCTAAACAATAAAAAGAGTCCTGTAAAAACCAGAAAAGTAGTAACAAAAAGTGATAAAACAACTATTCCCATATTTTCAAATTATAGTTCGACAACAATTAGTATTACGTATGTATTAAAAGAACAAAGTATTTGTCAAAACACTTTTGACAATATTAGTACTTTATCCTTATAACAAACCCAATGTTCTTTCAAGAGTTTAGCAAAGTGTCTCTTGAAAATTCAATGAAACCAAGTACTCCAGTTTTTATAAGACAACCTTCAGAAAACTAGCTAGAACAGAGAGTAGATTTTCTGACTGATAAAATCCTGAGTCCCTACCGCACAAAACCATTTCTACAGACTCAGGATAGTTAGGGGGTTCTTTAACGAATGTCACTGAAAATGTCAATCTGTTATGGTTGGATACGTTAACTCTACCCAATCACAATACCTACCATATATTTCTCTCTCTAACGTGTATGTCTTTCTATTACTTAATTTATTTGAAGGATAAAGAATAATAGAATTAGAAATTTCTTTCATGGTTCTTTTGTCTAATTTATAAATATTTAGATAATCAAAGTATATCAAGAAATTATCCTTTTCTGAAATATTGAGACATTTAAAATTCGCATCAAATGAAATAGAGTCATGTGCATGAAGTATAATAAGTTTTGGTGTAAATTCAATATAATTTGAATAAGCACCAGAACCAAAAACACCATATTGAATACCAAATGCATCCATAAATTTTTGATGATACTCACATATTATTAAAACATTATCAACACTATTAATATAAATATCAGTTTCTAACTTGTTATGAATTATAAAATCTATGTTTATTATGCTATCCTCAACAAATAAAACAAATTTCCCTATTAAATCTCTGTTTTCAAATGTGTAGTTTTGGGAATTTGCTTTCAAGCAAATTAGTATCATAATGGACAAAATATAATATTTGTATACTTTCATTATTTTTTCCAATGTTCTTTCAAGAGTTTAGCGAAGCGTCTCTTGGAAATTCAATAAGACCAAGTTTTCTAGTTTTTATAAGACAAACTTTAGAAAACTAGCGAGAACCGAGAGTAGAGTTCCTGACTGATAAAATCCTGAGTCCCTATCCCACAAAGCCATTACTACAGACTCAGGATAGTTGGTGGGATAAAAAAATCAAGGAACTATCCTTCCAAATAAGCCTTATAACCCAAAGATTTGAGTTTTTCAGAACGAGCAACCACTTTCTTTTCTTGATCTCTTTTAAACTGCATCATTTTTTCCATCATAGCAGCATCACCAGTTCCTAAAATCTGAACTGCCAGCAAGCCTGCATTTCTAGCTCCATCAATACCCACAGTTGCAACAGGAACACCGGGAGGCATCATTACTGTTGAATAGAGGGAATCCTTTCCTTGTAATTTTCCACCTGCAATCGGAACTCCAATAACAGGTAATGGTGTATGTGCGGCCAGTGAACCCGCTAAATGTGCGGCCATTCCAGCAGCTGCTATAATTACTTTTATTCCATTAATGTGTGCATTTTTTGAGAATTCCAATGCTTGATGGGGTGTGCGATGTGCTGAAATTACATCAATATAATAGGGAATATCAAATTCTTCCATCACTTTTGCCGATTCCTGCATGACTTTTAAATCAGAATCGGAACCCATAATAATTGCTACTAACGCTTTTTCCATTTCTTATCTAATCAATATTTTCGAATTATATTTTAAACCTTTCTTTTCATCTATTAATTGAATCAGGTAAAATCCTTCAGCAACTGAAGAAATATCAACCTGACTATTTCCACTTACATCTGAAACATATACTTCCTTACCACTGATATCAAATAAATGAAATGTGTACGAGGACTGCTCCAATCCTTTTATATGAATAAACTGATCAGCTGGATTTGGATAATAACTTAAATCCAAATACTGCTTTTCCTTAATTGAAACCGGCCTTTCCAATTTGTCAGAGATGACTGGACGTATCATCAATGCTCCTTTAGCTGAAGAAGAACTCCATTTACTATTAGCATAATAAAACAGGTTGGAATTTTTT
>Ga0233431_1003635_pt1 | contig 17994 bp, 20 predicted proteins | sample SI_118_April2016_FD_179867 | JGI IMG/M metagenome (GOLD analysis project Ga0233431, IMG submission 179867) | Seawater microbial communities from Saanich Inlet, British Columbia, Canada - SI_118_April2016_200_MG | ecosystem: Environmental > Aquatic > Marine > Inlet | place: Canada: British... | reverse complement strand
AAAGATATTTCTTCTTTAATTAAACAAATTTATAAAGAACATAATTATAATATTTTCTCCAAAATTAAAAATGTAAAACATAATGATACTATAAAAAGAACCACTTTTTTATATTTTTTTAAAGATATAGATGTTGTTAATTTTAGTGATTAAAATATTAACTATTAATAAAAATTATTTATTTTATAACAAAATTTTAATAATATATATATTTTTAAAAAATTTATAATAAAATTATTTCTATTCCTTTCTCCTCTAATGCTTTTAACATTCTATCAGTTAATATCACTATTGTTTTTTTTAATATTTTTATATCATATTCATAACCAAATTTATCTTTAAATTTTTCACTATTTTTTTGTTTTTTACATTTACAAAAATTTAAATCATTATCTTTTAGTAATTTTATTTTATTTATATATTTTTTATCTATTGTTAATGTCCAATTATTAAATATCATATCATCTAAATAATCACAATTATTTACATTTTCAATAAAATTTTCTTCTGTTTGATAATCTAAAAAATTTTTTATATATTCTAAAACACAATTAAAACTTTTTTCTTTATTTTTAAAAAATTTTGTTTCCATATCACATATATCTACCATATACCTTTTTTTATTTGTATAACATATATGATAATAATTTATATCACCATTTTCACCTGTTGAAAATATTAATTTTAATACTTCTTCACCTTTTTTATATATTTCATTATCACTTTCACTATTACTTTCACTTTCACTTTCTTCATCCAAATCATATTTACCATAATTTTCATGACCTGGCATAAATTTAGTCATAATATTATATTCTTCTAATTCATCTTCATATGGTTCTATTTCCTCGCAAGTTGGACATTCTATTTTATTTATATTTCCACAATATAATCTAAAACATCTTGTATGACACATATGACCACAAGACAATTTATATCTGTCCCAATTTTTATTTCCTTCATCTTTTTTACACACTTGACACAATTCTTTTTTATTATGCATCGTTTTCACATATGTAAATAATTCAAAAGGATCATTATATTCTTTATTTGAATCAAATTCTATTTCCATTTATAATTATTTATATTTATTTTTATAATTTATTTTATTAATAATTTTATAAAAACAGATTTGATAATATTCGTAATATCATTCTTTATTGGAAACCTATTGATGACGAAGATTAATCAAGATAAAAATAAACGAGAATTAAGAACTCTCATTAAAAATATTTTTATAAAAAAATTTACCATACATTCCAAATCTGTTAATATTACAGTTAATAATAAATCTATTGGAACTAAACAACTATTTTTTTATAAAGATGGTGATGTTATACATTTTAGCAATTAAAAATAATATAATAAAAAATTGAATTATATATTATAATCTATATTATATATAATAACTAAAAATGACTGAAATTAGTTGTGAATTGTGTGGAAAACAATTTAAAAGAAATTCAAACTATAAACAACATAAAAATAGAAAAACACCTTGTATTAATGAAGATAAATTAAATGATATTATTGATAAAAAATTAGAAGAAAAAATAAAAAAATTAGATATTAAAGAAAATATTATTTATGAAAAAAAACTTGTAAAAGATAATAATATAAACAAAATAAATATACCTAAACCTATCTTAAAATGGGTTGGTGGAAAAACACAAATTTTAGATAAACTTATTACTAATTTTCCTATTGAAATAAATAATTATCAAGAAATATTTTTAGGTGGTGGAAGTGTTTTATTCACATTATTATCATATGTTAAAAATAATATTATTAAAATAAATGGAAATATATATGCATATGATTTAAATGAACCTTTAATTCATATATATAAAAATATTCAATCTAAACATAATGAATTATATGATAAAATACAAGAATTAATAACCGAATTTAATTCTTGCGATAATGGAAAATTAAATAGAAAACCCCAAAATATTGATGAAGCAAAAATAAATAAAGAAAATTACTATTATTGGATTAGAAATAAATATAATAATCTAAGTTCAACTGATAAAAATAATATAATTGGTTCTTCTATGTTTATATTTTTAAATAAAACTTGCTTTAGAGGTGTTTTTAGAGTTGGACCAAATGGTTTTAATGTTCCTTACGGACATTATAAAAATCCAGAAATTATTAATAAAAAACATTTAGATGAAATACACGAATTAATTCAAAATGTTATATTTGAATGTTGTGATTTTAATACATCACTAAATAAAATAAAAGAAAATGATTTTGTATATCTTGACCCTCCATATGCTCCTGAAAAAGAAAGCTCATTTGTTAAATATACTGTTAATGGTTTTAATATTGATAATCATAATAACTTGTTTAAATTAATACATAATTTAACAGAAACAAATAAAAAAATTATGTTAAGTAATGCTGATGTAAAATTAGTTAGAGATAATTTTAATAATAATAAATATAACATTAATTCTATTGTATGTAGAAGAGCAATAAACTCAAAAAATCCAGAATCAAAAACAAATGAAGTTATTATAAAAAATTATTAATCCAATTATCTAATTTTTCAAAATAATCTTTATCATCTCCAAATAATACTAAAATATTATTTTCATTAAATATTTTATTTAATATTACATATTTTTTTTCATTTGATGTTAATTTATCTTTCAAAAAATTACTAACACTAAAACCATAATGAACTTCAAATTCATCACCTAATACTATTTCATATTCTCTTTTTAATGAAGGACCACTCCATAATTTTGTTTCAACAGAACCACTTACATTCTGCTCTTTTTTCTCTAATATTTTAATAACTTTTTTACCTTTATTATATTCAATAATATATGCCTCGTCTGGACATCTAAATAATTCAATATTATATTTATTTTTCATATATATCTTTAATCCATTTTGTGATACAAATACAACTGTTTTATCATTAAATTTTTTTATTAAATAATAATCATATTTATTTTTTATTTTTTTTGAAAAACTACTTTTTATATATCCATCATCTAATAATTTTTTTTGATTATTTGTTTTTTCTTCAAATTTTTTACCATAAAGATTTGTTTTTAAACCACCAGCTCCTGTTCCTTTATTTATAATTTTAGTTTTCTCTTTTTTATTACTAATTGATAATTTTTTTGTTTCATTTATTAAATTATTAATATCATCACTATTTTTTTTATTTTCCATTTTTATTTAATTTAAATAATTATTATTTTTCAATTTTTATTTAATAATATAAAATTTTTATAAAAATAAATTTGATAATATTCGTAATATCATTTTGTATTGGTAACCTATTGATGATAAAGATTAATCAAGATAAAAATAAATGAGAATTAGGAACTCTCATTAAAAATATTTATAAAAGCCAAAAATTTACCATACATTCCAAATCTGTTAATATTACTGTTAATAATAAATCTATTGAAACTAAACAACTTTTCTTTTATAAAGATGGTGATGTTATACATTTTAGTGATTAAACATAATACTACAATTTTTAAATTATTTAACTATTTTAGTTAAAAAAATTGAAAATAAAATAATTAAAATAGTTAAATAATATATAATAGATATTTATAATGACTAATTATACTTGTGAAAGATGTTTAAAAGATTTTACACAAAAATCACATTATGATAAACATATAAATAAAAAAAATCCTTGTCAAAATAATGTGATAAAAGTAGAAAATAAAGCAAAAGAACTTTTAAAAAATACGAATATTGAAGAAAAAAATATTGATTTTAAAAATATTGATGGTTTAAGTTATTTATCAACAATAAAAGATAATATAATTGATTTAATATTAACTGATCCACCTTATATTATTTCAAGAGAAAGTGGTATGAATACTCATTATAATAATGTGAAAGAAAATGAAAAAAATGGAATACAAACTATTAAAACAGAAGAAGAATGGGAAAAATATAAAAAAGATAATAATATTACTAATGATGATAAAAAAAAAAAATATATAAAGTATGGTTCTATATATGGTAAAAAATATTGTGTTAAAACAGATTATGGTGATTGGGATAATAATTTTAAAATAGAAGACCTTGATAAATTTATTGGTGAATATTATAAAAAATTAAAAAAAGGTGGAACTCTTATTATTTTTTTTGATTTATGGAAAATAACTGAACTTAAACAATTAATGGAAAAGCATAATTTTAAACAAATTAGATTTATTGAATGGATTAAAACTAATCCACAGCCTTTAAATTCTAAAACTAATTATTTAACAAATTGTCGTGAAATAGCTTTGATTGGTATTAAAGATAAAAAACCAACATTTAACAGTCAATATGATAATGGAATATATAATTTTCCTCTTCAAGGTGGTAAAAATCGTTTCCATCCAACACAAAAAAGCTTACCTTTATTTGAAGAATTAATAAAAAAACATTCCAATGAAAATGATACTGTTATGGATACATTTTTAGGAGGTGGAACAACATTACTCGCTTGTAAAAATTTACAACGAAAATTTAAAGGATGTGAAATATCAAAAGAATATTATGACAAAATTATGAAACTAATTTAATATTTTTTTTAACCAAATTATTTATAGGAATTTTATATTTTACATAGTAATATATTTTTTTATGAAATTCAATTGGATCATACCAATAAGTATCTTTTTTACAATTTTTATCTTTAATATCAAATAATTTTTTTTCCCAAGGAAATTCAAATTCATATACTCTAAAATATAGTATATTTTTTGCAGAATACAATTTATTATTTTTTTTTTCATCTTTACATATTTGTCTTTTTTGTAAATTACAATGATTACATAATGGTTGAAAATCATATAGTGTTTGTGTTTTTGTATCTAATACTTTTTTATCATTGTATAAATCATTTTTATGATCTACTATTATTTCATTATTTGAACCACATACTATACAATTTTTTTTATTTAATTCATTTTTAATTGATAATTTTATTGGTCTATTTTCTATGTATTTCTTATTCTTCACAGAAAAAATATAAATACCTATTATTCCTTTTCCAGTTTTATGTTTATTTTTGAAATCAATTAATATATTTTTTGGTATTTTATCATCTATATCATCACTATAAATTTTATAATTTATTTTGCCACCATAAACAACTCCATAATTAAATTTTTTATTACACCATCTATCACCAATTCCATTATTACCCCAATCAAGATCTTTATACTTTTTTAATTCTTCTCTTGATATTATATTTTTGTAATTTAATGATAATTCTTTTACTAATTTTATAATATCTATTTTATTTATTTTAATTTTTTTAAAATCATTGATTAATGTTTCCATTTTTATGAATTATTTTATTTACATATAAATTTTTCAATTTTTATCTAAAAATATAAAAAATTTCATAAAAATAAATTTGATAATATTTGTAATATCATTCTTTATTGGAAACTTATTGATGATGAAAATTAATTATTATCATTAAAGATATTTATAAAAAACAATAATTTAACATATATTTATAATTATTCAACGTTATTTTTTACAATTAATTATTTTTTTATAAAGATTAATTATTAATATTTATATAAAGTTATGGATAGAAATAGTAATAAAAAACAAGAAAATATCACAATCAGATCATTAATAACTGATTTTTTTAATGAAAATTTAATTATTTTACAACCCAATTTTCAAAGACAAATAAAAAGATCCGCTGCAGAAATGAATAAAATAATAGAAACATATGTAAGAGAAGATTGTATTCCTAATCTTTTTATAATTGAAAAAAAACATATAGATAAAAATAATAATGAACATGTTTTATACGAATGTTTAGATGGACAACATAGATTAACCGCTTTAAAACACTATATTACAAATAAACCATTTAATAATGAATATTTAAGTTATGAATCAAAAAATGGCGAATATGTATTTTTTGATTTAACAGATAAAATTAAATCAAAATTTAATAAACTAAAAATTTTTTGTCGTCAAATGTCAAGTGCAGAAAAAACATTATTTTTAAATACTAAAATACAAATAACATTTATAAGCGATGTTAAAGACCAACATTATTTAGAAAATAATGAATTTAAAAAATTACAAGATGGTGCAAAAATAGATAAGACTGATTTAATTAAAAATTCAGATCATCCAATATCTAATTTTTTAAAAATTAATAATTTAACAAGAAAAGAAACTTTAAATAAACTTTGGAATAAAATTTTTAAATTGCCAGGAATTAATGATAAAAATGAATATAAAATATCTCCATATAGAACAGAATTATCATATATTTTAATTAAATCATTAATTTTATTAAAAACAAAAGATTTTGATTATATTGATAGAGACAATAAATTAATAGCAGATGATATTATAACAAAAAGTAAATTTTACTTATTTGATGTTGAAAATACATATAAAAATTTTTTAATTATTAAACAAAATATAGAAAATATATTTCAAGAAAACAATATAAAAAAATTAAAATATACAAATTATAAATTATTTTTAATTTTATTACATATGTATGATAATAATACTGTTCAAATAATTGAAAAAATAATAAATAATATTGATTTTGAAAAAAAATATACAAAAAAATATTCTCAAGAATATGAAATAATTGAAAATATGATTTGTAAATTTGATAAAAAAAATGTATAAAAATTAATTTAATTCTTTGTAAAAATTTTTTTTAAATAATTTCATTACTTTAATATTATAAGATGAACTATCTAAATGTATAGCATCTTTAATTTTAATAAAATTAGAATTTCTAAAAACATTTTCAATTAATTCAAGATTTTTTATCATCATAAACACAATAAGCCCATTGAGTTAAGCCATACTCACCATTTTTATCACAATAAAAACCAGCACCATTTGAAAATATAAATTTTGATTTTCCAAAATAACCTTTTTCATTTGTATTTGAATATTTTAATGATAATTCATTATTTTTTTTAATTAAATAAACAACAGGATATTTAAATTCATTATTTTTATTTTTAGAAACCAATTTTTTATCTGCCCCATAATTACTCCTATAATAATTAACATCCAATGTATTATTATTTTTTTCTAATAAATTATATATTTCATTAAACACGTTAAACTAATATTTTTTGATAAATCTATTTTTTTATTAAAACTATTATGTGTATAATTTCTACAGATATTTTGATTAAAAACATATCCAAAAGTTAAATGTGTTAAATTTATATTATTTAATAAATCTATTTCTTGATTAAAATACTCTCCAAAAGTTAAATGTGTTAAATTTATATTATTTGATAAATTTAATTTTTTATTAAAATTACATCGATTGTAATTATTTTTATAAATATAATAATATTTATTATTTGTTTTAATTGCTATTGATGGATTATTATAATTACTAAACAAAATTTTTTTATAATTATTTATTACATTATAATACTCTGATAATTTTTTTATTCTTTCATTTATATCTTTTTTCAAAAATCCTTAACAACAAAACTTTTTATTGTAAATGCAACTAAATTCATTCACCTAACTGCACTAAATTATTTTAAAAACATAAAACACCAAACATACAGCGTGATGAACTAATTGAAAATTTAATAAATAAAATTTGTGTAGTTGTAGAAATTCATCCACTCTTTTTTTCATAAAACTACTATACAAACCAAGTTGATTATACATAATACTCTTACTAACCTTTTATGTCTGGTTATGTGACACCATAAAACTACTATGCAAACCAAGTTGATTATACATAATACTCTTACTAACCTTTTATGTCCGGTTATGAGACACTGATATGCTTACAACATATCCAGCTTTTCAGCACGAACAAACATCTCTTCCATTAGGTTCAAAGTTGAAACCAATGACACTTCAGAAGTCAGTTCATACCACTTTCTATCCGACGCAGGAATCAAACCCAGTTCTTCCATATAACACTCCAGCGATGTCATTCCACCATCATAGATACAATCCTCTTCTTTTGTTCCAGGAGACATTTCAGGCAAAACACGCAAACCTCTCTCCAAGACTGAACGCTTTAACGCACACAAAAATGACACAGTTGATAACATCTTTTAACTTTTCTCAAACTCAATTAATTAAACTTTTTTTATAATAACATCCAGACACTTTTTTTTTCAATTTTTTTTTTACTAAATATCCTTAATATTTATCACCTTGAATTATAAAAAACTATAGAACTAATTATTTAGTGTTACGACCTAAATAAATTAAAGTAAAAAAATTATTTAAATATTCTTATTTTTTTCTAATTAACTAAAAAAATCCTTGTGAATGGGTTATTATGTCATACAGACATCAAGCCAGAGTGCGAAATAATTCATAATAGAGACAAGAATGCAGTTCAAAACATGTTATATATAGTGGAAACACTTAAAAAAACAGGAAAACGACCAGAAAAATTTAGTCGTTCAACAACTACATAGAATTCATTTTCGTTTCACGACGAAATATAACCGAATTTTTACAGTAGGAACTTATTTGACATAAATCGTGTTATTTAAAATAGTCCCCGCTGTAAAAACTAAATATACTTATATCTCTTATTAGCACAAAAAAATTTAATGTATTTGATATTTTCATAATACAAATTAAATATATGTTTTTGTTACATCTTTACTTTTTTATAAAATTAATTTTTATCAATAAATACATATTCTGTATTTAAATAATTATAATTTAACATTAATAATTCATTCTCATTAGCAATTATATTACTTTCTGTATATAAACTATTTATATCTTCATTAACTTGTTTATTATTTACTATATTAACCAAATTAATATTTTCATTATAATTATTATTAAAATTATTTATTGACATATTTTTTAATTGACTTATTCTATCTATATACACTTCATAACTATTTATTTCATTAAAATCTTGTTCTATTACAACATTATTATTAATTATCTCATTTAATTCATCACATTTTTTTTGTTTATAATTACATAATTTTAAAAAATTAATTATCATCTTAAATAATTCAACACATTCAACATTTTCATTTAATTCATTTTTTAAATTCTCAATATTATCTTTACTAAAATTATATATATTTAATGGAACATTTTCATTATAAGTAAGTATCATTTGTTCTAATATTTTATCTGTAAAATCTTTGAAAAATAACATTTTTACACTTCTATTAACTCTTTTAATATTTTCATCATCAATCATTAAACTTAAATTTATATTATTTAATATTTCATTATAATTTGTATAATAATTGTTATATATATTAATATTACTAACTAATTCATTATTTAATTCATATAATTCTTCTACTATCTTAATTCTACAATAAAAATATTTTATAATATAAACACAAGATGATTTTAAATTAACTAATTTTTCATTTGATGTATCTATATTTATATTCTCTATTGATACTAACAAATCATTAATGTTTGTTATTGTTTCACTATATGTTAAATATAATTCACGATTATTTTCTGACAAGTTAATACAATTTATAATTAAACCATTTATCATATCTATTATATCCTGTCTATCATTAATATAGCTTCTATCAATATCCAATAACTCTTCAATTAATATTTTTATATCATTTATACCAACAATTATATTTTCACAATTTAATATAAAAATAGTATAATTACTTTCTAAATCCGTTTTATAAATATTATAATATTCTTCATATTTTTCATTTATATTTATTCCATCTAAAATTGGTATAATATTCGTTTTTAATCTTTCCGCATCATACTCTATCAAATTCTTACTATAAATTTCTGTATGTAATTTCAATAAAAAATTATCCTTATCAAATAACATTACATTTTTTTCACCCAATCTATTAAATGCATCAAAAAATATATTTATTGTATAAAAATTATAATAATTAATTATCATTATTCTTGGAACTATAATATAACCCTCATATAATTCTCCCTCACCATTTTTATAATTAAAAATCTTAATTATTTCCTCAGTTGTATCTTCATTAATTATTTTAATTAAAATATCACTCTCAAATGAATTTATTCTGTAATCATCGTATATTTTAATTAATAAACTAAATGATGATGTTAAATATTCATTTCCCAAGTTTAATAAATCTAATATTTTATTTTTTGTTTTATCAACATTATCTGTTAAATTTATCTTTTTATATCTATCATTCCCAATTATTTCTTCATCAATATATATTGTATCAATATTATTATCTAAAATTAATGATAATATTAATGTAGATGGCAAATTATAAATATTATTTTTTAATTCTACATAATATGTATTTATTAATACAATATCATAAATTATATTATTTATCAACAATGGTAAAATATTTATTATATTACTAATAACGGTTTCATCATATTTTAATTCAATATTAATATTAGAAACATTCATATAAAAATGATTTATCATTCTTCTATTATAATCACTTTTATCATTTGATATTTTATCATAATCCACAAAGTAATAATAATATTTTGAATTTTCGGTTGTTAAATTATTTATATTCTGATAGATATTATACTCGTTTGTTAAATTATAAAATGTTGGCTCCAAACAAAAATTTTCAATTAAATAACAATTATTAACAAATGTTTTGTTCTCATATATATATAAATTATCACAATTATAAAATACCAAATTTATAATTATATAATATATTTTACTGTCATACTTAAATACAATTCTATATAAATTTGAATAATATGTATTAGTATTTATTACTCCATTAACTAAATTTAAATTATTATTAACATCAAATATTAATTCATTATTGTTTTGTAAAATATTATATATTTCCAATTCATAAATAAAATCTGGTTTTATTATCTCATTTGTTATTGTAATTAAAATCTTTCTAATATTTTTATTAACTAAATTAAAATTAACCTCTTGAATAGGAATGGTATTATTAATATAATATTGTTCTGCTATTTTCTTGTTTTTTAAATAATTATAATAAACAGTGTATTTCTCACTATTATTAAATATTTTCATATTATTATAATTTAATTTATCATCACTTGTTAATGAAAAATAATTTGCAGTATTGCTACTTATATTAAATTTATTTGTTCTAAAAATATTTAATTTATCAAATAAACCTATATTAATATTATCGTTTTGTTTTATACATATTTCATTTAAATTAATAATAACGGTCTCCACATTATTTAATTTAACAAATTCTGAATTTGATATTAATGACTTGCCAAATACTCTTGTATTATTTAAATCACTAATGTTAATCTCCAAGTAATAATTATATAATATTTTATCTAAAAAATTAATATACTCCACATTATCAAAGTTTATTTCTATTTTATTTTCATTTTTATTTAAATAACCAACATTGTTATTTCCATTATTATTGAATACTACTATTTCATCACTATTTTTATATGGATATATCTTATTACCCCATATTTTATTATTATATAAACTCTCCGATAAATTATTTGGTATTACTTCATTTTCTGTATAAAAAAATATAAATATACAATTAATTTTTTCATTCTTATTAATATCTGTTATTTTCAACATTTGATAAAATAATGTTTCATCTGTTTCTTCATCAAATATATCTTTAGCTGTTAAATAATTATTATAACCCAAATCATTTAATAATTTATTAATAAAAGTATCTGTTTCCCATTTTTTATCTACTTTAATAAAACTAAAATCATTATAATAATTTATTGATGGTAAATTATATACATAATTATCTTTTAATTTATTAAATAATATATAATTTGGGTCATTGTATTTAAGAGATGATTTATCATTAGTATCTGAAGGTTTTACAAAATTTATTATAAATATATTTTCATCTATATCTAAAATATTATTATCTATATTATCATTTTTATTATAAATATTATTTGATAAATATGAATTAGTTATAAAAGGAATACTATCATATAAAAAATTGATTTTTTTAATCATAATATATATAATTAAACTTTTATATTTAATACTAATTAATAAAAAAATTATATTATGAGTGATAATGATGATGATAGTTATAATAATTCACAAGATAATATAAAATATAATCATAATTTTTTTCAAAATAATGATAGTTCAGATAGTGATAGTTCCAATGAGGATGATAGTAGTATAGACAGTAATGATAGTTTAGACAGTGATGATAGTTCAGACAGTGATGATAGTTTGGATAGTAATAGTTCAAATAGTGATAATAGTTTGGATAGTAATAGTTCAAATAGTGATGACAGTTCAAATAGTGATGACAGTTCAAATAGTGATAATAGTTCAAATAGTGTCAATAGTTCAAACAGTGATAATAGTTCATACAGTATTGATACTGAAACTATACATACTGATTTTCCAGCTCTGATTGATGATAATGATGTAAGAATTAATAATAATATTTTAGTTAATACATTTATGAATTTATTAGAACAAGAATTAAATAATAATAATAATACAATAAATATAAATACTGAAATAAATAATTTGGAAAATATTGAAGGTAATGAAAATGTTGAAGATATGAATATTATTAATGTTCAAATTTCAGCTGAAGAAATAAATGATATTAGTGTTATTTCAAATAGAAAAACAAATGAATTAATAGAGAGTGCTTTTATTTTATATGAAGAAAAATATGATTTTGAATTATATGAAAAAATTAATGAAATATATCTAACTGGTTCAAATTTAGTATCTAATTCAATGACATCTCTTGTAGATAAAATTTATTGTGTATTATATAGAGAAAATTATACAATTGAAGAAATCACTATTCAATTAGTTGGATATGCTCACTTTTATGATAATTACTTTTTTAAAGATTATGAATTATTGAAATCTTGTATAACTAAACAATTACTTAAAATTTATGATTTAGAAGGTATTAATAATTTATTAAATAATCATGTTGAAGAAAGATATGAACAAAACCGTGTTAAATTAATATTAGAACAAGACGAAATTGACAAATTAAAAAAAGATCATTATAATAATTATAATGATATAATACAAAAAAATAATATTAATTGTTCTGTTTGTTTAGTTGATTTTGAAAAAACAGATGAAACAAGATTATTAAAATGTGAGCATTTATTTCACACTGAATGTATTGACAATTGGTTATTAAATTTTTCTCATAAATGTCCTGTATGTAGAACTGAATGTGAAAATTATAAAACTAATATTTAATTATTATTTAAAAAATAAAAATTTAATTTTTCTTTACTAACTTCTTTATTTAACATATTTGATATAGTATCAATAAATATAAATGTATATGACCCATCTTTATTAAGAACATATTTTAAAGTTTTATCAATATCAATTAATTTCATTTTGTAAGTATTGACAATTTTATACTAAATTAATATTATAAAATATTAAATTTTCAATTTTTTTTATGAAAAAGTTTTGTTATAAATATTTTTATAATAGTTTTCTTCATCTATATCACTTAATAAAGTATCATATTTGGAATCTTTAAAATCATAAATATTATTTAATTTTAAATGATTGCTAATAGATTTTTTTATTCTGATAATAAATTCATTAATAAAATTATTATTATTTTCACTTAATTTGTTGAATAATTTTAAAATATTATTATCATTAATAATATAATTAAAGCAATTTCTTAGTATAAATGATTTAATATTATTATTTCTTATTGATGGATGAATTGATAAATAGTGATTAATAAATGTTTTATCATAATATGGGCTTTTGATGTTAAAATTATTATTTAAATTAAATAAATTATTATATTGTATTTCATTCAAATTTTTTCTTATTTCTTTATCATATATAATTGGGTCATCATTATGTTCTAAATAATTTCCAAATAATTCCATTGAACCAAAATTATTTACAATATTTTTTGATAATGAATTATTTTCAATATAATCGTATATTATATAATGTTCAATTCCTTTTCTAACTTTTGATAATTTATAATTTTCCATTTTACAAATAACTTTACTAATTATATCAATTAATTTTGTTTCATCTACTACTATTTCTTTATATTTTATTTTTAAAAAATCCGCTATAAATTTAGATTTTTTTAAATCACAATAATTATTTACTGTTAGTGAATATATTTCCAATTTTTTTAATTTATTTTTTGTTTTATAAATATTATGAATTAAGTAACATATTATACCACTATAAATATCTCCATCTAATACAAGTGAAACTAAATCATTATTAAAATTATTTTTTAATAAAGTAATATTTAACATGTTATATGTTTCTAAATACATATTATCAATATTTATTGAATGAGAATTAACTAAATGCTTATATGAATTAAAATTATGATATTTAACATTTATTTTATCTAATTTCCACACATTCGTATTTTTATCATAATTAAATATAGTATATGTAGCACTGTTAAATTTAATTATTTTATAATTGTAATTATTACTATAATATAAATCATAATTTATTGTATTGTATAAATTGTTTATATTTTTTAATTCTGTTGTAATACAGTAGTGATTATTTATGTCATAATATAAATAAATATTATGAATGCCTATATAATCATTAATAATATATAATTTTTGATTATCTTTATCAAATAAAATAAATGAATATATACCATCTAATATATTTAAAGTCTGTTCTATTCCATATTTTTTATAAAAATAAATAACATATTCATAATGATTATTTTCATCATCTATTTTAATATTAAGAATATTTGATAATTCATCATAGTTATTTATAATTCCAATTAAACATAAAGATATATTTTCAATTGTATCTGTATTCTTTTTTAATTTATTTTTATGATAACCAATTATAGTATTTGGTTCCACTTCTATTAATCTTGATAAAATTTTATTTGAATAATTATTTCTATAATTATCTCCAATTTTTTTAAATTTATGTTTGTCCAACATCACATTTAATAAACTAAAAAAGCTAAACATTGATAATTGATTATATATATTATTTTTTATTGATATTTTCTATAATTAAACTAAAAAAATATTTTTATAATAATATATTTTATTTATTATGATTATCAATACTAAAAATTTTATTGATAAAATTAAAAATTTAAAACAAAACGATTTTAATAAATATAGAAGTTTTCATAAGTTTATTAATAGAGAAGACTATCAAAATAAAATTAAATTATACATAAAACATAAATATTTAGATGAAAAATTATATTATAATATTCTTTCATATGAAGGCGATTTATTATTAGGAATATATAATCCCATGAGTTTTGATATTAACTTAGTTTTAAAAATTAATGATTTAAAATTATTTATTTTTATAAAAAGCAATTCTCTATATATTTTCAATGAAATAATATTTCTTACAATGAAAAATAATGTTAAAATAATGATCACATCAAATATTTATGTTGAATTATTTTATGGTTTCATAACTCAAAAAATAATATCAAAATTAAAAGAGATGGAAATTAAAAATAATATTATTAATATTAATAATAAAATAGAAAATCATAATAAATATGTAAATATTAATGATAATTACTATAAAAATATAAAAATTATAAAAATTTAATTTTATGAGTAATATTCTTTTTATTTAATTCTTGATAATTTGATATACAACAACAATATTTACATTTAAACATTTTTTTATTTTTTATATTATAAATAATAATTTTTTTAAAATTATTGTTTAATTTGCAATATTTACATTTAATAGTTTTTGCTTCAATAAATTTTCTTTGACAATTCAAACAATGAATTACATCTGTTAAATTATTTCTTCTTTCAAATGGTTCATTACAACATAAATTTATAGTATTTATTTTCATTTCATTATTTGTTTATTAATTACTTCTTTTTATTTATTATTTCAATTTTTATTAATTATATAACATTATATATATTATTTTAATAATATTCTTTATATGGATTACCATCAGTCCAATTAAATTTGGTTTTTGAAATATGACATTGTTTTATATAAGCTTCTTGAATTTTAGTATTTCCATTTTTATTTTGAAATAATGGAACTTTTGTTTTATAATCTTTAATTATTTCATTTGGATTAGAAAATTCTAAGAAATGTATATTATTACCATTATCTAATTCATAATAATCATATAATTCAAATGGTTTATTTTTATTATTTTTTAAATAAATATTTGTTGATTTACCAAGAACACCTGGACCAGCTACATTTCTTTTATCTTCATAATTAATATTTTTTTCCACATTATTAACAATAATATCAATACACTTTTTTAATATTGGATGTTCTTTTATTATACCAATAAATCCATTAAATAAATATGGACCACCACTCAAATCAATTGGTGTAATAAATTCTGTTTTATCATTTATGAAAATATTTATTGAACCTAAACATAATGTATCTAAATCTGCAAAAAATCCACCATTAATATATAATATACATACTCTCCATAAATCAGCTTTTAATGCTCCATATTTAATTTTCTTATACGCTTCCAATATTCTCTTTGTGAAATTATTTTTTATAAATTTTAAACACATTTTGTCATCATAAAATTTAAATTCAAAATTTTGATTATTTTCTTTCCAACTATTTTTTATTTTTATCATATCCTGTGTTAAATTATTTGTTTTCCAAGTTTGATATAATACTTTTGGAATCATTACAAGTATATTATATATTTATAAAAAATTATATATTTATCACTAAAACCAATAATATTCCAAATATATAAAATATTAAATTATATAATAAATAATTACAGTAATTATTTTCAACATATTTTTATAATAAATAAACACAATATAAAAGTAAAAAAAAAGTTTCATTTACTAAAATTTCATTTTTAAAAAAATTCCACAAAAAAGATTATTTTTATATAATCATTTCAAATAAATATTTATTTTTAGGAGGTTCTATCTATAACTTCTCCAGTGTCTTCATAAAAACTATATGAACTAAAAGAACCAAAGAAATAATGAATTTTTCTTGGTTCCTCTGATTTTTTACCAAAAAAGAAATAGATGAACAGAACAAATAAACCAATAATGAATGAATACATCTTTGCAGTAATTAATACTTAAAATTTTTATTATTAATAGCACAGAAAAAAAAATATTTTTTAATTTTTATTTAATTTCACAAATTCAGTTATAGGTATAAAATGGTTAAATTTTTTAGTAAAACGTCCGGTTTGATTATTTCTTATATTTCCATTATATTTATGAGTTGATTTTTTAATTTTTAAAAATTTTCGTCTTTTTCTCTTATCTAACCATTTAATTATTGATAGTTGTCTATATTCCTTTTTTAAATCAGTATGACATATACTAGTAATTATATTATATATATGCATATAATCTTCATTAGTAAAGTCTTTCATCATAGTATGTATTATTAATTTAAAATATTAATAATTCAATTTTTATTTTTAATTTATTAAATAAAAAATTGAATTATTAATGTTTTTAGTTTATTAACTTAAAAATATGATTTCTTTACTATTTTTTCTTTTTGTTAATATTGTTAATGGATTTATTGATGATAGACCATTATATTATAATGAATATAATAATGATTATGATTATGTAATATATGATGATATAGATAATAATATAATTAGTTTTGAAACTTATTGTTATTATTCATTAGTAATATTATTAATATTTTTTGTTTGTTATTTTGTGTGAAATTAATTCATTTAACATTAAAAACAATTTTATTTAACTATTTTTATAACAAAAATAGAAAAAAAATTTTAGTTTTTTGAAATCCATAACAAATTTTACAAAAATGGTTTTTTGAAATCCATAACAAATTTTACAAAAATGGTTTCTCAAAAATAAAAAAGAAACCTTTTTTGTAAAATTTGTGTTGAAAATAGAAAAAAAAATTTTAGTTTTTGAAATCCATAACAAATTTTACAAAAATGGTTTCTCAAAAATAAAAAAGAAACCTTTTTTGTAAAATTTGTGTTGAAAATAGAAAAAAAAATTTTAGTTTTTGAAATCCATAACAAATTTTAC
>Ga0233431_1003633_pt1 | contig 18012 bp, 27 predicted proteins | sample SI_118_April2016_FD_179867 | JGI IMG/M metagenome (GOLD analysis project Ga0233431, IMG submission 179867) | Seawater microbial communities from Saanich Inlet, British Columbia, Canada - SI_118_April2016_200_MG | ecosystem: Environmental > Aquatic > Marine > Inlet | place: Canada: British... | reverse complement strand
CCGCTTTTTTATCACTAGTTGCAAATATGCTTCCCACTTCTATCAACTCTTGGTGTAATTCCTCCAAAATATCCAGCTTGTAAATACTGACAACCTGTTTTTGAATCGGTCATCAATTGGAATCCTGAACGTCCATCAATAGGGTCAGTATCGTCTTTTTGGTTAAATTGATTTGCAATTGTAAGCACAATTAAAAAAACAACTAGATAAACAAATACTTTATTTTTAAATGATACCGAAAGAAATTCTTTTAACATTTTTGATACTCCTTTACGGGATTTTAGAAAATTAACTGGTTTAGATTCTAATGAAACTACTGATTGCTCACTTTACAGCATATGAAGTGGCTGTTAATCCCCAAAACAAGCCAGTTTCAATTCGCCACCATCCTCTTCCAAATACCACGGGCTTATCCGATTTTTTAAATGGGATAAGAGCTCTTTATCTTGCCGGGTGATGGCCAGTAATTTCTTTTCTGGCAGGACGACATAATTAGCTGATTCTTTATCATGGACCAGGTTCGCTTCCACCATTTCCAGGATATATTTAACCAGTTCGTATTCTTCATCATTCAGTTCTAATTGCATGCTTCCTCCTAAAACTCAAACTGATAAACATTACCCGATCGATAATGCCGGGATTCCTCGTCAATAATTTCCGGTTTTAACCTGGTGATCTCCCCACCGTTTTTCAAATATTCATCAACAGCCCGGGCAACCACTTGCCGACTGACCTCTCTTTTTTCTTCACTACATTTCCTGGTTTTTCTGTTTTTCATGATCCTCCTTCTTTAACAAAGTCCAATACTGATACTGAGGATTTTTCACAATATTTTGCAAACTCAGAAATGAGTTCGCAGGGTCTAACACCTCTTTTGGCAGCTCTGGTTTGGATGCTTTCGATGTCTGAAAGAGAAATATAAGCCGAGAAGGTCTTTTTCCCTGGAGATTCATTCTCACTGGTTTCCACAGCTTTTTTAGCACTGATTTTCGTACCAGGTTTGTCATTTGATACCAGGTTACTCGCAGCGCTTTTTGAAACGCCTGTACTGCCAGCATTGATAAAGCTTTTCGCCTTTTCCAACTGGCTTTTTTTTGCTTTTAAATCCATCACACCTCCGAACTGTTTAAAATTTCCATTGCGATTTTTTCAACATCTTTCAAAGCCGTTATTGCCTGGGCTCGCTGTAAACCCGTTTTTCCATGGTCGGCACAGTCTGAAAGCGATAAGCCACCATCTGGGAAGGTTCCAAAAATTTTTCGCTGATAGAAAAGAGCGTTAATCACAGGGTATCCCAATCCTGTATAATCTTTGATGGTTTTTTTAAGATCTGCCCGGTAATGACAAAGCGTTGGTAAGAACATAACTTTACCGTTTCTGATATTTGATTTCTGTGCCTCCTCCAATGTTGGAAGGAGATGCTCAAACAGAGATTTAACGTCAAAATCAGCATTCCGGACCGGAATAATCACCAGATCTGAAAAGGCCAGGGCTGTTCTGGTTTTGGGACCGGCTTCACTTTCACCCGGGCAATCGATAATGATGTTTTCCTGGTGTTCTTCAAGGCGGGTGAGATCTTCAAAAGTAAAAGCATCCTCTCCGTAAAACTCTACCGGGATGGCTCTTTTCTCCTCATCTGACAGATTTTCGTTGACACTTCGCTCCTGAGACCAGGAACGAAGACTGCCCTGGGGATCTAAATCCACAATTGCGATTTCCTGGTCCCATTTATAAAAATAATCAGCCAGACATAAGGCCAATGTTGATTTGGTTGCACCACCCTTGGGTGATACTAATGATATTATTTTCCCCATGTTTTTTCCTGTATATACTAGTATTCTGGAATCCTGGCTTTTCAGTATTCCGTTTTACTAAAATGATAGAAAATTATAAATCCTCAATATAATCCACCACATCCGGCCAGCTATTGCTCACCTTTGATAATAAGTCTTTGACCTTTTGTTCTTTCTTTTCTTCAATCTCAAAACTTGACTCATCCCGATATTTTCGGACATGTTCTTCAATAATTTTTTGAAGCGAGTCCGGATCCAGCGCATCCAATTCCCAGGAGGACGTCCCATATTTTCTGATATAGGGTTTATACCTGGAATCGGTTGTTTTAGCCGGATTCGGTGGTGGATTGAATTTCTTAATCTGGTCCATGTTCAATGCAATCCGTTTCATTTCAAAATCTTCCGGACTGACCTCAAACATCATTAATCGATCTTCCAGATCTCGGGTCATATCCATACCACTGGGGTCATGATCCCCCAAGTGGAGCACAATTACATGTTGTCCCTCATCGATGTAGCGATTCAATCGATTGCTGGCAGACCACATTTCTGATTGAGAGACATACCCCCGGCAGCAGAAAAAATCGAGATCCAACCGGCTGCAAACCTGACCAACCACACCTGCCAGGGCTTCCTTTTCAACCCAGACCTCTATTCGGCAAGGCTGCTTTTCCCATTTGTCCATTGTGAAATTACCTGCAGCGTTTGAAATAATATGCTCTGCATTTTTCCAATGGGTGGTGCCTTGTAAATTCCGGGTTCGATCTACCATATAGTTCCAATCCAGCTGACCGGCTAATCTGGCATCGTTTAGAACACTGCCCAGGCGTTTATAACTTTGCATCGTATTTGGGATCACCGCCCTGGCCACAAACTGGTAATAAAGCTGTCTTAGGGTGAGATCAAACCCTTTGCGCTGATACTCCCGGCAGATCTGGTCTGCGATCATGATTAACCGCATGGATGAGTCATGAAACTTTTTTTCGATGTAACTAATTCTCATTTTTTAACCTGGTTCTCAATGTATTGCTTTCCCTCGGGTGTAATTCCAATAAACTGATTGCCAGGGCAACAATCACAGTCGGGAAGTGCAAATGTTACTTCTTCAACTTCAAAACCAGCCTTTTCAAGCGCTTTCCTGATGTTTTCCGTCATATCAATACCTGCATCCTGCTTAATTTGAATAAAATATTGTTCCATTATACTCTCCTATGCTTTTGATTAAAAATAATCTTCTTCAACTGACCAGGAGTAACAATGGATAGCCAGTCCATATCTCACCAGATCGAAACGCTGGATAAGATCAGTTGATTCCAATAATTCTCTGATTTTTTTCTCCAGCTGCTCAGCTGCCTCCAGACTATGTTCGTCATATCTGACATGGCCTATTTTCTGGAGGTTTCGGACGATATATTCTTCAAGAGGTTCATCATAATATTCTTCCACCGAGATGATCTCAATCTTCGACTGATGCTTTTCCAGCAAATAAAGAAGGGTTTTACCTTCCATTTCCGCTTCAGAATCACCCCAACCTCTTAATTTAAAAGGCTTTCCATCTTTCTGGTAAACAACTTCATAGTGTTTTTTCATTAGAATTCCTTTTTAAAAATTCCAGGGGGGGGGGTCCCCTGTTGTTTTTTCGTCTGAGGTCGGCTGTTTTTGATATTTAACAGTCAATAAAAACAAATACTTCCACCTCAGATTTGGAATCTGAGGTCACCCCTTAAACTACTGATATCATTACACTCGGACCTCAGATTGAAATCTGAGGTCGTCTGAGGTTGGGGACAAAATTTTCTGAGGTAATCTGAGGTAATCTGAGGTCCGTCTGAGATATAAATAATTAATATTATTATATTATTAAGAAAATAAAGATCTCAGATGAAACACCCCCCTCCCCCTCCCCCCTAAAAGTTTTTAGCCCTCATTATCATCCTTGGATTTCTTATCACTGAAATCTCCAGAGAATTCCCAGAGCTGTATATTTTTCCCTTCTAAACTGGAATGCATCGAAGCATATTCGTTAAATCGGGCCGAGCCCTGCAACTCTTTCTGCAGTTCCGGAACATCCTTAAAAAGATCCGTTTGGCGCTGATTCATGGCGGCGTACTGAAATTCTTTCCAACTAAACCTCACGATTTCTTTTTGACGTTCATACGGTGCATGATTTCGGATAGTTTGTTCGTAAATCAGGTCTTCCAACACTTCGAAGAATCGATTGAGCATATAAGTGTCCTGTTTTAACATTCGCTCTTTGTACTTGATCGAATCGGACAAATATTTGAAACAAGGATTCTTAAGCTCTTTCCACTTGGGGATATGTTCACTAAGCACTTCACAGCCTGCCCAAAGTAACGCATAGTTTTGGGCCACCCTGGAGGTCTCGGCCATATTTAAAAACTTCTTCTCATGCTTTTGGTACCCTTCCAGGATCTTTTTCAGATATTTCGGGTGTTCTGATAAAATACAGTGTCTAAATCCACAAACTTCCTGGATCATCATGGATTTAATTTTTTTACTGGCAATTAAAGAAGCGGTTTTAGTGATATTGAAACGATCGTCACTAAAATACAGACTGATAATTCTGGATTTTAAAGCCGGGGAATCAAATGGTTCATCATTCTGAGCAAATATCAAACTGGATTTAAACTGATATTCATTGGTTTCCAACCCATGGGTAACCTGAGCTCTACCCGAAATGGAATCCCTATCAAAGGCTGGTAAAAAAGTTTCCAGATCAAATTTGGTTTTAACCTTGTTAACTTCTTTAATCACAGATGGAATTCCACTAAAAGAGGCGATTCTTCTGGCGATAAACTTTGGAGAGAAGTTGTCCGATACCTGTTCCCCCTCATAGAGTCTACCCAGTGCTTTCCAGGCCCAATTAATCAATGTCGATTTTCCGGTATTGGGCGGGCCAAAGATGGACATAAACGGAAACCAGCCAAACTCTTTTCCGATCTGTTCTGAAAAAAGAGAAACAAAGAACCAGGCAAATACACAATAACCTTCCCATCCCCAGGCCTCTATCATTAGATTGGTGGCGTTCCAATCGAAATTTTCTGAAACTTGAAAGCTGTCTTTTTTGGCTTTTGGTAGAATTTTTACTTTGCTATGCTCGTTTTTATCCAGTTCAATATACTGATGCTTGTTTGGATAAAGCAGTGCTCCTTCTGAGTTATAGGCATGGTCGGGAAAAACATAAGCGTTGGTTTGCATGTCATAACCGACCTGCTCCAAAAACCGAACCTCAATGGGTGGATTGTAAAAATACCTTTCCAATAAATTGAAAAAAAACATCTGCTGCTGGCCTTTCCAAACCGCACCAGGTTGTCTGTTTAAAACACCCTCTCTAAAAGCCTGAAGATTAGCGATTTTGGCAGAATTTAACCGGATTTCCTTGGGCTTGGTTCCATTTCTTAAAGTGATTTGGAAAATGTATTCAACCTCTTCCGTCACCTCATTCTTAAGCGTATAAAGTAACTTTAATATAAAAGTACTTTGCCGGGTGATAACGTACTCTTCCTTCTCCAGTGACAATCCGTAGTAACAACATCCAAATTCATAACAAATGGGTGGATGATATTTTTGAGCCAGGATCTTGCCATACTCCCTGGCATCATCAGTTGCCTCCAGGCGTCCTCTGAAAAGACAATCCTCTTGAAATTCTGCTTTAAAGATCTGCTGGGTGATTAGGTGATCGTTCCAGTCTTTACCTTTTTCCGGCAGGTAAAATTCGGCGGTTTCTCCTTTGGATTCAAACCAGTGTTTAATCTTTTCAGCCCCATCCAAACCTGCTTTATCATTATCATAGGCAATATAGAACTTATTCTTTTTTCCCAGCATACCTTCCAGGAAGGTTTCCGGAATATGACCACACGACATGGAACTAATCGCCTTTTTACCGGCCTCTTCCAGTGCCAAGGCATCAAAGATCCCCTCTGTCAGATAAACCTCTCCGGTAAGTTCTGATTTTGGATGTTTTGACCAGGCCAGCCCTTTATACTCATTTTTACTAAAATTAGATGTTCGGGTTTTGCAATCAATAATCTTTTCCCAGTACACTTCCGGATCTTCTGACAAATAAAACCTGACAGTCGGATACTCCAATGCCCCAATTCGAATGGTTTTTTGAACATAGAGCTCTTTGATACTGTCCGGACTCGGAAACCCTCGAACAATAGACATATACATATCGGCAGTCTTATTCGGTTCCTTCTCAGTTGGCAGATACTGTTTGCGGAGATCCCGAAAGAGTTCCGGAAATAGTTCTCTAATCGAAATGGTATATCCACATTTTGTTTTTCGGTTACAAACAACCTTATTCAATTTATCCTTCCGGATGTATAGCGTTTTTTGCTGGCAACTAGGGCACATACCGGATTTGAAATATTTTTTCTTACCATCCTCTCTGAAACCCAGGTTGCAGGTTCTTAATTTATCACTAATGATATCGTCAAAGCTCATTTGGTTTACACTGCATAGGTTTTTAAAATTTGGGTGATATGATCATCGTTAAAATGAAACACCTGGCGTGGGGTACCTAAAAGCTTAGCCACCCAGCGGCGATGTTCTTTTGTAAGCACATTTAAATCTGCGTCATTAGGCATTTGATTGAAAACTGCCATTATGGTAGAAGCGATCGCTTTTCCGGATTCAGTCCCTTTGCCTTTATACAGCGCAAAACTGCAGGCTTCCTCTAATATAATATTTGGTGTCATTTTTCATCTCCTGATTTGAGCGCTATTTTAATGTCGTGAAGCACTTTGCCCTCTTCCTGTTTAAACTGCTTCTTGATGTCCTTTTCCTTAATGATCCTTTCAGCCACGGTGAAGTTCTTTTCAAGGAAGCTGACAACAGCTCCATAGCTGGTTTTTAAGGCACCAATTTCTTTGAGAATAAGGTCTATTTTTTGATCAGTATCCATGGTGTTAAGCGCTAAGACCTGAGTCTTGATTGAATTTATGAATACATACGAGCTCCAGATCACCCGTTGTTATTTTCAAATCTGTAATCTCTTTCATAATCCGTTTGAATTCATCCGGATCAAATTTTCCATCTTGATTGGCTTCCAACACTACCTTGGCAACATCACCTTTTTCTTTGCTCACTACTGCCAAAGCTTTATATATCTCAGATATGGCAAGTTCTTTATTATACGACTTTGGATCCGCAACGGGGATAAATCCCCAGCGGGAAAGAATGTGTTTTAATATTTCACGCCGATTGACCCCCGGGAGGTGATCCAGTATTTTAATGAAGTGTTCAAATTTAAAGGGCTCTTCGTGCCTGGTAGGATTAAGTCGGTTGATAAAATCCTGTCTATCGACGCCTATCCGATCCGCCAGGTCAGATATCGTGAATTTCAGCTTTATAAACTCATCTTTGAACCAGTTGGAAATATCATAATATTCTTCTCGTGATAGTAATGGCTTTGGTTTACGTCCCATGATTCCTTTAATGATATGGTTTGAAAACAAGTCAAAAAAAATGCTACAAATGAAAAAAGGTGTGTCCTTCATAACTCCGTTAGCCCGTTCCCTGAGCGGAGTCGAAGGGGCGATACTTGAACAACCGGTTCATTTTTAATGGGCGAAGCATGGGTTGGAACATTTGGACAAAGGATATTAATTTTCTTAACAATCCACTCATCACTGCCGGTAAGATCCCGTTTAATAATGGCACCACAACGATTGCATTCATACCAATCCGGACTGATTGGGATCATCCAGTGGTTATTTTCCTCTGCCACTTTAATTAAATGCTGTTTCATGGATCCTCCGAGTCATCTTCAACCATAGTCACCTGGAGCAGCATAAATGGCCCCAGTAATAAAATTGAACCATCGGATGTAGCAGTTTCCAGCGCTTCTTTGATATCATCAGAATAATCAATATCTGCGTCCTGCTGGATCTCTACGATATATTTTTCGCTCATCAAGGAGCCTCCGGTTAAACGGTTGCTGGTGAAGCCTGAGAAAAATCGGCTGTGTTAGGTGCCGGAAGTGTGGAAAGATCGATGATGTGCTGACCACATCGTTTTCTGAATCGGCGAAGCTTCCTTAAATGCTTCTGCCCCTTTTCGATGCTATTTTCAGCTAAGGCATACATCTCACAGGTTTTCCGGAGGTCGTTGGGGAGTTTTCCTTTGGATTCAAAATCTGTCATCAGACCCAGTAGCTGGATCTGCTCATCCATCTCATTAAACTTCTGGATGTACTTTTCTTTCAGCAGAGCAGCCTTTTTTCCGATAAATCCCATCACCACAAAGACAAATCCATCTTTGGTAATATTAAACATCGGTCGCAAACGCTTATTACCATCGGAATACGAGCAGCCCGCAAAGTTGCCGTCTGCAAATTCCTTAGAACAATCGAGTTTTCGGATAGCTTTTAAAACATCGTAGTGTTGTTTTTTAAAATACTCTGCGATCTGAAGAGAAGTTGTAATCGATTTTCCATTAACAATGGAAACTTTTGGAATAATCTGCTTACTCATATTTATCTCCTGTTTTTGAATTTGTTTCTTCATGTTGAAGTCCAGCGACTGAAAAATCACGAAGCAGTTGCGCTCTGGTGGTTTTTCTCTTTTTTGCTTCTCGCTCCAGTGCTGCAACCAGTTTATGGGGCATCATGGTTTGAATCGTCCGGGTGGGGCCTCCTAATAACTTATTTGACATAAACCTGCCTGTTTTATAGGGTTGTCGAGAAAATATTAAATAAAACTTACTAGCTATATAGGCGGTCAGCTCTTTAGGTAGAGAGTTTTATGTTGAACTCGGTTATAAAATTATCACATATACAGATAATGTCAATAAATAATATCTCAAATACAGATAATAATCTTGTGAAAGACCGTCAGAAAGCTGTGAGAAAGGCTTTGAAGCTTACTCAATCTCAGTTTGCAAAACAAATCAATGTACCGTTAAGCACTATTGGGGAAATAGAAACGGGTCGTCGAGAACCATCTAAGAAAGTCTTACTCGGTGTTTTATCTGAATTTGAGATAAATTTAAATTGGTATGTTGCTGGATCTGGCCCAATGACATTATCGGAAGCTGATCGGGTTCCGGAGGTAACAAGTATCCAGGACGGCAATTTAAAGGATGTGTACGAGCGATGGTTGCAGGATAAAGATAAAAGATTGGCAGACAAAGACAAGCTGATTGAAAATCTGGAAAGCCAGGTAACCGAATTAAAAAAAGAGATGGACCGGGTGGAAAAAAAACAGGCCTAGGGCCAGGGTGAAAAATGCAAATCATAATCCAGCCACGCTCTTTCCCCTCAATTAATTAGAAAAAAACGTTAGGGGATTATTTTAAATAAACTTTTAACCCAATGAACCCTGTCCCCTATAGGGTTCATCAAAACTGGAGAAAATATGAGTAAAAGAAATAAAGTAGTTAGAATCTCATTAGCAGGTGGAATAATTGGGATGCTTTTTACAAATCCCCGGAAAGCCCTTGATGATGCAATTGATAAGGAAAATCAAGACGGTTGGAACGTACACCAGATCCAAACGCATTCAACTTCCAATATACTTATCCGATTATTGCAACTTGCTGTTTTGGTATGTACACTTGGCATCTGGACATGGGGAGCTGGCTATCTCATCCTTTTTGAAAAGGAAAACACGAGCTTATAAATATATAATGGGGATACCTCCTTCTTTATTATATTTAACTCAATGAAGCCTGATTCCTCAAGGCTTCATTAAATCTGGAAAAAAATGGTAGATAAAAAAATTAAATGGCTAATTTATACAGTGTTAGTTGGATTAATACCAATAGCGGCGCGACTTCTTATTTGCCAAGTAATTGAGCAAGGCAATATTGAATCATTTAAAACCACGGATTTTGTAGCCTTTGGGTTGATTCTGCATATTTCAATAATTAATGAAATTGAACATTGGAATTCGAGTGATAAATCATGGAAAACAGTTCAAAATGGTGTATCCATTTCTTTCATAGCATTTTACAGTATATTATTTGCTGTATCGTTATTAGGAGATGCACAACCAGGATTGTTAGATAATGATACCATTAAAATTTCAGCAATGGTGTTAAGTGTCGTCTCCTTTTTATTGAGTTTTTCTGTTTTTGACAGAATTTCAAAACTATCAAAAGGATTTTAAAATGGAATTAGCAATATTAATTATAACCTGTCTTCTTTCTTTCGCAGGTATTACTACCGTTATATGGTCATATCAAAATACAAGAAAAAAATACTATGAAGAATACTTATCCAGAAAACGAAATGGAAACAACAATTAAAACATTTATATACTTAGACGAAGATAAGATGTTTTCAATCTCATCTCAGATTTTCGAAGGTATAACGGAATATCTTATTGATTATTCAAACAATACAAACGAAGAATCTGAAGAACAGAAAGGGCCAGTAGGTAGCGGCCGTGTCATGGCTGATATTATAAAAACAGAAAAAGGATTCAAAGAAAAGAAGTTTTTGCACGATTATTCTTACAAGCTTTTTGAAGAAAAACTCAACGGTCTAGGAAAGGTATTAGAAATCAACTCTACAAATATCAACGATCAAATTGATCAAATAGATAAATATGCGTTCCTCAAAATCACTTCAAAGGCAATTTTTAATGATATTAATATTATAAATTCTACACTTAAAAATTTCAATGAAATGGGTCAGGCTTTTACCTACGTGTCCAATTTTGATGAAATATCTCAAGCAGACGGCAAGTATAATCAAGTAATTTCAAATACCAAAGACAGGAATAAGAAAGCAATACTTAAACAGAAAAAGGAAGTTAATCTTAATCTCACGAAGCTTGCAAAAAAACAGGGATTAAACTTTGATCAAAAGTATATGGATAGTCTCGCATTCTTATTAGAGTATGGATTTAAGGATCAGTTTGAATTTCAATTGCCAGTTGACTCCGATGTTATAGGAAAAACAATTTTTTCTGCCAATTTGAAAAGAGAGTGTCTTAAAGAAGATGAACACCTTTTGGTTAGGAAGTATTCTCGAATAGCAGAAAAAGAATTTTCAATATTTGGCATCGTCACTCAAAATGAGAAGCTTACCAAGATCGATGAAGAAGATGAAGAAAGTGATATTAAAAGTAATGAACAGCCTAATATTAAAGAAGTACTTATGGAGTTGGTTGAGAAACTGACAAATGTAGAATCTTCTTTCACTGGAAGATTAAGCAACGAAATCATCATAGATCCCATCGCAATTTATCGGGAGTTGTAGTTTGTTGGAAAGCAGATTAAAAAATTCAGCACTATTAGAAAAAGTGCTAAAACAGTTCAGGAACTGAGGTATCTGGAAACCTTAAAACTGATGTTTCGTTTGAGTTGGATTATTCTACTTCCTCTTTTATTGAATATGTAACGGAGAAAAAGACTATGAAAGGCTCATTCATCTATAAATTAAAAAAAGGATTATGTGTAGGTTTTGGATTCGCGGCGTTGCTGGGGTAACCATTATAAGGATGGTAGGATTCAACTCAAACGAGAAACAGGTTCTTTGTGTGAAAGGGTGCTTCCCTGAGAGTGCGCCATGGGGGGTTCGACTCCCTCTACCCCTCCAATTGAAAATCGGAGAACATGAGACTTAATTAAATTCAGCTTTGTGAATCGGGGAACAAGACCAATAAAACGATCAACCCAAACAACCAGAGGAATCCCCAAACCCAAAAAAGATATATGGAATTTAAATACTTTTTAGCGTTAAGCGGTTGGATATTAGCGTTAGTTCAATTTACATTTACTCATTTAGAGGGTCGAAGGAAAAATGAAGCAGAATTGCTAGAAAAATCATTATCCTATTTTGAACGTGGAACTCAAGCAAGATCTATAGGTATAAGTTTAGTTGAAGGTATTTGGGTTAAAAGGAAAAAGTATCTTGATGTGATAACACCGATTATCATTTCACAAGTGATTTTTTTACTGACTGAGGCAGATGATTACGCCCAGGAAAAAGCCAACCTGATTCGTTTGTTGAATTTACTTGAAAAGTGCCTTCCACATGCTTCTGATTTTATGTGGGAAAACCATGAAATTTCTTACGCACTTATAGATGCAGCTCGCAAACCAGGATCGATTATTTTAGAGAAGGAAACATTGAGACACTGGTTTTCAAGACTTAATGGCGGTAATGCCGAATTATTTGATATAGAAACAGAAAACTCTGAATCCAGGGACAAGACTTAATTATGAAAATGCAAATAAAACGATCAACCCAAACAACCAGAACAATTTCAAAAAACAAAAAGTAACCACTTCTTTAACCGGGCAATAGCCCCAAAACCACTAAAATTGCTAAAACCAATAAACAGAGAGATTGCCATGGAAGAAACCTGTTTTGTAATTATGCCAATCGGTACTCAGAATTTTGACGGAGTTGAATACACAGAGACCGATTTAAAGAAGAAATATGATGACTTGATTAAAGAGGCCATTTCCACTGCTAAAGATGGAATGCAAGTATACAGAGCAGATGACGTGTCGATGCCGGGTTCTATCACAAATGATATATTAACTCGATTAATGTTTTCGAAATATGTAATTGCGGATATTTCACTACCAAATCCAAATGTGTTTTATGAATTGGGGATAAGACACGCCATAAAAACAGGTACAATTTTGATCAAAGACAAAACAATTAAGAACTCTGTCTTCGATATTTCACATCTTCGCCATATTGAGTATGAGAATACAGCAAGTGGACTAAAAAGTTTATCTGAAAAGATTAAACAAGCATTTGCATGGATCAATAAAAATCCTCAAAAGGCTGATAATCAATTTATTGAATTGGCTGGTTTCGTAAAATACCGTTATCCCCAATTTATTGACATTGAAGAGGAAAAAAGAAAAAAGCAAAAAGCTTTAATGGCAATGATTACTCCACTAATGAGAGATCCTGAAATTCTGAAAATGCTAATGAACAATGACATTTCTCAAGAAGAAAAAAACAAAAAAATGGCGAAATTATTTCAAAATGATCCTGAAATAATGACAGAAGTAATAAAAACACTAATTTCATTGAAATAATATGAGTCCGGGGACAAGGCTTTGCGAATTGGATCAGGGGACATGAGACTTAATTATGAAAATGCAAATAAACCGATCAACCCAAACAATTAGAGTAAGAATAATTAAAGGAATCCGGGGATACAAGACTTAAAGATGAAAATGCAAATAAACCGATCAACCCAAACAACCAGAGGAATTTTAAAAACCAAAAACCACCACCTTTTTAAACCGTGCACAGCCCACAAAACCACTATCTAATAATATTGACACAGGAGAAAATGAAATGGCAGATCAAGTTTTGAAAGATAGTAAAGGTCATAAAATCGGAACAATACTCACAGCTAGCAATGGCAAGCAAACGATTAAAGATTCAAAAGGTCATAAAAAAGGTACATACGATCCAAAGACAAATAAGACAAAAGATGAAAGAGGTCATTCAGTGGGTACCGGAAATTTATTGACAACTCTTCTATAGACGAAGCCTAACAATGGAAAATCCTGGGACGTAATACTAGTTTTAAGAAGTAAATTGAGTATGGAGACATTTATAAATTATCAGATGGATCAGGGTGTGGATCAGGGGACATGAGACTTAATTATGAAAATGCAAATTGGGATCGTGGGATCGGGGGACATGGGATCGGGGGACATGAGACTTAATTACGATTTCCGGGGACGTAATACTAGTTTTAAGAAGTAAATTGAGTATGGAGACATTTATAAATTATAATCCTGGCGCCTTAGATCGGCAACGTTTGTATAGCCAAGGTAATAGGGTTCTTTGTTCTGATTGCTGGTGGACCGGCCCAAGTGAAGACTATGACTACTGTCCAGATTGCAAAAACGATCGTCTGGAGTGGATAGTAGAAAAAGAAGATGACTACGATTATATCCAACTTGCATTGCTGCTCAACCATTTAACACAAAACTCAACCACCCTATGAAAGATACAATCAACTCAGTACTGGAAGCCCTAAGATCCCGAGTCGGCAACCCTATCATCGGCTCCTTCATCTGCTCTTGGATCGCCATCAATTGGCGATTTATTTATTATATGGTATTCAGCAAAGCTGATGTATTGGATAAATTTAAACATATTGATAATAAATATATTGTTAACACTCCAGATTTCCTTTTTAAACCTCTCATTGCAGCTGCTGTTTTAGTGACTGTGACTAAATTTATAAACATCAAATATAGTGAATTTTCAGAGTGGATTAATTTCCAAATCAACTCTAATAAAATAGAAAAAGATACTGATATTACATTGAAAAAGAAAAAACTAATAGAAGCTACCACTGCCAATGAACTAATTGATTTAAAGGTAAGACGTGACCATCAGGAATTAGACCTACATGATGAGCGTGAAAGGCTACTAAAGGGTGAAGAAGAACGGGTTAATAAATTACACAAAGAGTATAAAAGTAATTCTTCAAAACTTGAAAATGATAAAATCAATATTAATCGTCAATTTGAGGATATAAAAAACCAAAAAAAACAACTTGAAGATCGCTCAAAAGTTTTAGAAACAGATGCCCAACATAATAAAGATTTTCGCGCAGAATTAGATACAGAAAAGCAAACATTTCAAATAAAAGAAACAGATGCCATTGTGAACCTAAGGGGAATATATATTAGCACAAATGAAAAACTAAGCGATTTAGATACAAAAATCCTTAAAATAGAAAATGTGCTTTTTTCAAAAAAACTATCAGAGAATATTGAGGCTGGTATTCCTTTCAATGTAGAGGATTCTCAAATGTCTAAAGAAAAATTAACAAATACTTATCGATTATTAAATAGCTTAAGTACAGATATCAATCATTTATTTGAATCCATAAAGCAACAAATTGATTCAATAGAGCAAACTGGTCTAGAAAAAGAACAAGATGAAAATTGGAAAAATACAAAATTGTAGGAATTCATTAAAAACCCAAACACAAAGTCAATAATAACAGTTTTCTAAATAATTTTATCAGACAATTTAACTAATAATAAAATCGCCAAAAGCTGCCGAAAATCGCCGCTGCGGCGATTTTCGGAAAACACCTAACTCAGTGTAATTATATGATATTTATTTAGAACACACTCAAATTCATCAAAATAAAATCGCCGTTTTTCCCCTTTTTATACAAAAATAAACCAGGTGGGGGAGTGCTTTTGATCTTTCCTTTCTCGATTTTGGTGCTTTATTGTTATATTTATTGGGGGGGGGAAATGCTAGTATTCTAGTAATGCAGTATGTTAGTATGCTGTGTAATCCGCCAAGACCGAATTTTACAGACCTATATATTACACTCTGTGGCTAAGTAGTGCCGCCTTTGGGTAAAACCCATTCGATTAATCCAAATGAAATCAGTAACAACAATTAGGGATAAGAAGGGCCGGAAGATATACATTGGTAATTTCTATTTTAGAAAAGAGTTTCCGGATGTGAAATTTCCTATTAAGCGGCGACTAATTAGTGATGTGGATCTCCATCTTAAGCTTACCAAGCGTGGGCAGGTCAAACGAAATGATAAGGAAAAGCAATCGATTTTAAGTAGGCTCTACTTTGAAAAGAAGGAAGAGCTGCTCCTGGAGCTGAAAGAAGTCCAGCTAAAACCAATGTCTGATACATTTGAATCTCTATTTGATTTGTGGATCAAAAATGCCAGGAGTCTGAAGCGATCGGAAAGAACAATCAAAGATCATTACGACCAAGTGAAGCGGATCTGGTTGGAAGTATTCCCCAGCAAACGACTGTATGAATTCGAAAAAAAGGACCTTATTACACTGCGAGAATACCTCTTGGAAGTATACAATAAAGAAAGTTCCATCAATAGCCGTATCAAAACTTTTAGAGCCTTTTTTTCCTTTTTGTATGACATTGAAAAACTGGACCGACCTGTCAAATTTGAGAAAGTTTCAGAAGATGATAAAGAACCGGAGATCTTAACACTGGATCAAATTAAAAAGCTCTATAAAACCCTTTTGGGTAAACTGGATAATAAAAAATATGACCGATATGGAAACCATATTAAGGCCCTTATCCGGTTTATTTGGCTGGATTACTTTACCGGCACCAGGAGAAATGAAATCCTGTATGCTAAAATGGATAATTTTCTCATTAAGGAACGAATATGGATTATTGAAAAATCAGATCTGTTTTCCATTAAAGAGAAAAAAGGGGGGAAGAAAAAAACTAAAAAAGTGATTCCTTTATCGAAATCCTTTATCAAATTTTTCAAGTCAGATTCAAAGAGAAAGGATGAGTTTTATATTGGAGATCATCCGGACGGAGGTAAACCCATTTATTCAGAAACAGGTCTTTCCCATGCGCTAAGAAGAGAGATGGATGATCTTGGTTTTCCTGCAGATGTTAAACCAGCTCACTTTTACCGCGCCAAGCTTCCCAGTGATTTAATAAATGAACATTCGGTCCCACTGGAGATAGCATCAAAAATACTTGATCATTCGTCCATTGAAGTCACCGATAAACACTACTGGAAAAAGCACTTTGGCGTCCTTTTGGAAGCTGTAGATAAGGTTGAAGGTTTCGACGAAAATGGAAGTTTTTTAGAAGTCTCCAATAAAAAGATTAAAAAAAGTAAATAATATCAGATCATTCATTTCGAAGTGGCATAGCTGGGGGACATGTGGTCGCTGGTTCAAATCCAGTCGCCTCGACCAAAAAGACTGTAATATCAGTAATTTACACATCAGTACACATGTCTTTTCTCCGGCCACATCCTCTTAGTGACAGAATAGTGACAAAAATCTACAGCATATTTTAAGCTATGGATTTCAGCTTACTCCGTACCACATCTATACTGACTGGCGAGTAGTGGCGGTCATTCACTTCCTCACTGTTTCCGAGATATGCAGCAGCTTCTTTCGTGGTGAATCCACATATTATATATGTGATCATATGGACAGTGGTAAGGGGGATTACTGTAGGATAAGTATAACGTGCCTTGTCGATAGCCTTATATGGTTCCTCCCAATTTGTTAATTAGAATTATTAAAAGGGTTAATAAAAGTCTATCCACACACTCAAAAGAACAGGAAGTTCCGTTGGTACTTCAAACTGCTTGATCCATGCTACTTTTTGACTTCCTATGTCAAAAAATGTAAAATCTCATTGATTCTTGGTAAAATAAATCGCTGGCTCAGTCTATTGTTCCAAAGTGGTCTTAATTTGTATTTCGCTCATCTTACTCTGAATATTATTTGAAATAAGGAGAAATTAGCATGGAAAAACAAATATCCAACGGATTAAAAACTACATTTATTATCCACTTTATCATCGGTATAATTCTTGGACTTACATATTTATTAGTCCCTGAAACATGGGGATCTTTAGTAAACTGGCCAGTAAACGACCCCTCGATATTTCGATTACTCGGTGCTGCTTTAATTGGAATCTCAGCAGCTTCTTGGTTTGCTTTTAAAACACCATATTGGGAAAGCGTAAGAATCGTGGTTGTGATGGAAATGGTATGGACAGTACTTGGCACTCTCGTGATGTTATGGGGAATGATCTATGGTGGTTTACCTGTAATTGGCTGGTTAAATACGGTTTTATTAGCTGCTTTTGCGGTGGTGTTTACTTACTTCTATTTACAGGAACAGAAACAAATAACGGAATCCGCTTAATTTCAGCCAGATTTAGCGAGACAGTAAATTGACACAAAATATCAATGATCAGAAAGATCTAACCAGCGATTTGGATTGATTGTGAATCTGGTTTTTTGATAATCATCTACGCCCAGATATTTGGAATCTTTATTGAAACCTAAAATCTTTACTTTTTAAGCTAAAGATTTCAGCTTCCTTCTCACCACCTCCACACTGACTGGAGAATAATGGCGGTCATTGATTTCTTCACTATTTCCAAGATACGCAGCCGCTTCCTTCGTTGTAAATCCACATACACTTTTGAGGTGATAATTAAAGTACGTCCTCAAATCCTTAAGTTGTAGGTCTTCAATACCAGCGTTTTCTTTTACTATCTTCCAGGCTTTCTGGATGTTATCAATCCTTTTGTACCAAATAACTTTACCCCGCTGAGTGCTTTCACGTTTTGGTAGATCTGGTGACAGTATACTTAATTAATTAAATATACCAGATCTTTACGCAAAGGCATTCCGAGGTGAGCTGGTTCCTCAAGAATCAAATGATGAACCGTTATTGACAAATTGATAAAATATTAAATTCTAATGGA
>Ga0233431_1003632_pt1 | contig 18014 bp, 11 predicted proteins | sample SI_118_April2016_FD_179867 | JGI IMG/M metagenome (GOLD analysis project Ga0233431, IMG submission 179867) | Seawater microbial communities from Saanich Inlet, British Columbia, Canada - SI_118_April2016_200_MG | ecosystem: Environmental > Aquatic > Marine > Inlet | place: Canada: British... | reverse complement strand
AGCTGGCTCCCTCGCTGCATTCAGAGATTTTGAATCCGAATATTGATTTCGACAATAGCCCCTTTGTGGTTCAGCAGGAACTTGCTGAATGGAAAAGACTTTTTAAAGATGGTGAAGAGATCCCGAGGCGTGCAGGCATTTCAGCCTTTGGCGCCGGAGGAGTAAATGCCCATGTGGTGATCGAGGAATATGCAGAGAATGGAGGTGAGGGGCGCGGGGCGAGGGGCGAGGGTAAAGGGCATGGAGCAGAGAGCATAGAGAGTAGAGATGAGGGGCCAGGGGCGAGAGGCGGGGGCAGAGAGCATGGGGTTGATAGCAAAGAGAAAGATAATGAGGGGCCGTATTTAATTGTTTTGTCGGCAAGGAACGAAGAGCGCCTCAGGGCCTATGCCGCGAACTTGTTAGATTATATCGACCGTGTGTTGAAAGTAGAAACCCGCCTAAAAGAGAGTGGACAAGACGAAATTCGAAATTCGAATCCGCCAGACCAAGGGCGGACAAGACTCGAAAATATATCATTTACTATGCAGGTGGGCCGTGAGGCAATGGAGGAGCGCCTGGGGATCCTCGTGAAATCGACCCGGGTACTTTCGGAAAAACTGCAGGGTTTCCTATCCGGTGAGACTGTTGAAGATCTCTACCGAGGTCAGGTCAAACGGAACAAGGCAGCTCTTTCGGTCTTTACCGTTGATGAAGACATGGCAAAGGCAATCGATGCCTGGATCGACAAACGGAAATATGCAAAGCTTCTCAACTTCTGGGTAAACGGGGGGCAGGTAGACTGGCAAAAACTATATGATCAAAGAAAAACGAATAAACCGCGCAGAATCAGCCTGCCCACGTATCCCTTTGCCCGGGAACGCTGTTGGGTGCCGGAGGGCAGAAGGCAGAGGGCAGAGAGCAGAGAGCATAGAGCGGGTGATGGTGTTCGGATGATACACCCTTTGCTGCATGAAAATACTTCCGATCTCAGGGGGCTGCGGTTCAGCTCAACCTTTACCGGTGAGGAATTTTTCCTGGCGGATCATCAGGTGAACGGACAGCGGGTATTGCCCGGGGTCGCCTATCTGGAGATGGCAAGGGCGGGAGTTCAAAAGGCAGCGGGCGTTTTAAAAGACGAACAGACAGGAATAAGACTTAAGAACGTGGTCTGGGCCAGCCCCTTTGTAGCAGGAGACCGGCCGGCTCCCCTGCATATCGGGCTATTCCCCGGAGAAGAAAAAGAGATCGCCTATGAAATCTACAGCGAATCTGAAGATGATGATTCGGAACGGGTCGTACACAGTCAGGGGAGTGTGTTGCCGGGTTCGGTTCCGGAAGTCCCTCTATTGGATATCGAGGCTTTAAAGTCCGAGTGTGATCAAAGGATTCTTTCATCCGATAGGTGCTATGAAATTTTTAAGGCCATGGGGATTGACTATGGTCCGGGTCATCGCGGGATTGAAAAAGTTTATGCCGGTTCAGGACAGGTGCTGGCGAAACTTTCCCTGCCTTCTTTGATCTTAGATACACAGGATCAGTTTATGCTGCATCCGAGTCTTATGGATTCTGCGTTGCAGGCATCCATCGGTTTGATGCAGGCGGCTTCTGATAGTGGAAGATCTGCCGACCATAAGCCGGCACTGCCTTTTGCCCTTGAAACGCTTGAGATATTAGGGGATTGCACTCAAAAAATGTGGGCCTTTGTTCGTAAAAACGGCGGCGGCAAGGTTCAAAAGCTCGATATCGATTTAAGCGATGAAACCGGTAAGGTTTGTGTACGGATAAAAGGGTTTGCATCAAGAGTATTGGAAAGCGCCGTCGATTCCGAAGGTTTTTCCGCAACCCCCGGGACATTGCTGCTTCAACCTGTTTGGAAAGAAAAAGCAATCGATTCCAAAACTGCAGCGCCCGGCTATGGCCGCCACCTGGTTATGCTCTGTGAATTTTCAGAATCAATAAAAACCGCCCTCGCAGCCCGGATGCCCGGGGTTCGCTGTATTCGCTTCCAAACCAAAGAAAGTGACATCGCCGATCGGTTTAGAACCTATGTTGAAAAGGTGTTTATAGAGATTCGGGGTATTATTGAAGAAAAGCCTGAAACGGATGTTCTCGTACAAATTGTGGTCCCCATTGAAGGGAAAAAGCGACTCTTTTCAGCGCTATCCGGACTGCTGAAAACTGCCCGTATGGAGAATCCGAAAATCATCGGTCAATTGATCGTATCGGAAGCCGATTCGCATGTAATTGCGGAAAGACTCAATGAGAACAGACAAAGCCCCATGGATACGGATATTCGATACCATGACGGTAAACGTCTTGTTTCGGCTTTGAAGGAAATCGAACCGTCTCTGAAAGAACCCGGTATCCCATGGAAAGACAATGGGGTCTATCTCATCAGCGGAGGAGCGGGCGGCCTCGGGTTTATTTTTGCAAAAGAGGTTGTGGAAAAAGTCAGCGACGCCACCCTGATACTTACCGGGCGTTCTCTCCTTAACGCGGATAAAAAAGCGCAACTGAAAGAACTTGAAGCCGGCGGTGCTGTGGTCCAGTACAGACAGACGGATGTGACCCGAAAAGATGCAGTGACGGATCTGGTTCGATGTATCCGGAAGGACTTCGGAACGCTTAACGGTATTATTCACAGCGCCGGTGTGATCCGGGATAACTTTATCCTTAAAAAAACCGAAGCAGAGCTTCAAGAGGTACTGGCGCCCAAGGTTTCGGGGCTGGTGAATCTGGACGATTGCGGTAAAGATTTACCCCTTGATTTTTTCATACTTTTTTCTTCCGTAGCAGGTGCTGCGGGAAACATCGGCCAGGCCGACTACGCATGCGCAAATGCCTTTATGGATGCCTATGCCGCATACCGCAATGAACTGGTAAGAGCAAAGCAGCGTCAGGGCCGGACGATCTCCATCAACTGGCCGTTATGGAAAGACGGGGGGATGCGGGTCGACAAAGAGACCGAAAAGATGATGAAGCAAAGCACCGGCATAATCCCCATGGGGACTGCAACCGGTATTCGTGTTTTTTACCAGGCGCTTGTCTCTGCCGGGCACCAGATAATGGCGCTGGAAGGCGATATTCTGCAAATGAAACGGGACCTGTTTCCGATGCCGGTTCTTGGAGCCCGAAAAACAGGGAAAGCAGCTCCGGCAGCTGCAGAGGCTGTGCTGCGGGAAAAAAGCACGGCTTATATCAAAAACCTGGTCGGTGAATCGTTAAAAATTCCGGGTCATCGGATCGATGCTTCTGCGCCTTTGGAGAAATACGGTATCGATTCCATCACTGCAGTTAACGTGACGAATATTTTAAGAAAAATATTCGACAATATAAACAGCACCCTTTTTTTCGAATATCAGACCATCGACGAGGTCACCGAACACCTTATAAACACTCGGAAAGAGACCTTGTCCGCTCTGGTCGGAGGGGATGCGCCGGGGGGAGAGGGGCCGGATGTGCAGACCGTTTTTACGGATCCGGCTGTGCTGCGGGAAAAAGCCACGGCCTATCTTAAAAACATACTCGGAGAAGCGTTGAAAATTCCGACGCATCGAATCGATGCTTCTTTACCTCTGGAGAAATACGGCATCGATTCCATCATTGCAGTCAAAGTGACAAATATTCTGCATAAAGTGTTCACCAATATCAACAGTACACTTTTTTTCGAATATCAGACCATTGACGAGGTCGTCGAACATCTTATAAACACCCGGAAAGAGATCCTGGTCACTGTGGTCGGGGCGGAAGAACATGGGGGCGGACACCCGGATGCTGCGGATTGTCTGAGAGTTGACGACCCAGATGATACGATAAATGAAGAAATTGACCCTGCACCGCCACGATCGGAAAACCGGGCAAAGCGTCCGTTGGAATCCGACCTTGATATTGATCTGCCGGTGGGGGAAATGGATAATCCCATCAAAATACCGCTTTCCGAAGGCCAAAAAGGATTGTGGCTCCTGCACCGGTATTCTCCTGAAATGGGTGCCTATAATGTTCCCATGGCTTTTCGGTCCGCACAGGGCTTGGATATCCGGCTGTTAAAAAATGCTTGCAGGTATATTCTGAAACGATACCCCATATTAGGCTCAGCGATTGTTGAAGACAACGGCATGCCCTATCAAATAACCCATCCGAACAGGAATCTTCCCTTTTGGCATGAAAATATAGAGCATTTAAAAGATGTGGAGATTCTTCCCTATTTGAAAGCCAAGGCCAAAGCGCCCTTCGATCTTAAGAGAGGCCCTTTCATTCGTATCCATCTCCTGTCCCGATCAGAGCAGGACCATATTCTGCTGATCGTCATCCATCATATGGTCTTTGACGGGTCTTCCACTGTGTTGTTTTTTAAATCTTTAATGGAAGCCTATTTCGCCTACAGTATCGGAAATGAACCAGAACCGGTAAAATTCGTAACCACCTTTCGTGATTTTGTGAAGTGGGAACAAAAAATGCTCACCGGCCCGGAAGGCAGGGAACACCTGATCTACTGGAAAAAACAGCTGGATGGAGAACTTCCTGTATTATCACTTCCCGCGGATCATCAGCGCCCATCTGAGCACCGGTTTGAGGGAAACACCCATACGGTTGTACTCAATCCGGCTTTAGCTTTGAAAGCGCGAGCCCTGGTAAAATCAGAAGGCATTAATCTATCGGTACTCTTCCTGGGTATTTTTAAAGCATTTTTATATCGGTACACCGGAGAAAACGATATTATCGTGGGGATGCCCACAAGAGGACGGCCCCAGCCCTGTTTCGAAGATGTGATGGGGTATTTTGTAAACATGATACCGGTACGGAGTTCGATATCCGGCGACCAGGGTTTTATGGACTATTTGAAAATCCTTCGCGCAACGGTATTTGAAGGGCTCTCCCATGCTGATTACCCGTTTCCTGTCCTGGTAAAAGCGTTGAAGATGACTCGGAATCGAGCGTATGCGCCGGTATTTCAAGTTTCGTTTTCCTATCAGAATTTTTTGCAACCGATTCGTTTGATGGATCTGCACAGCGATTCTCAATCGGCATTTCATTTCCAATTCATAGAGGACCTTTACCAGGAAGGGGAAGATGACTTCGGATTGGAAATTTATGATGAAAAAGATCGATTTGCCCTTCGGTTTGCCTTCAATCCGGAGCTGTTTAAGACATCAACCATAAAAAAAATGGCTGAACATTATATACGGTTGATCGAAGAGATTACCGACAATCCCGGTTTGAGGATAGCGGATTTCTCCATGCTCACCGACACCGAACGGGCCCGGGTAATGTCAGGGGCGGGTGGGGGGTACAAGGAATATGACAACGGGGAGCCGGTCCATGAATTCATCCAGGCGTGTGCTGAAAAGACGCCCGAGGCCACGGCACTTGTTTTTGCCGGCCGAAGAAAGAAACGGGTGACATACCGGCAGTTGAACGAACGTGCAAACAGGCTTGCCGATTATTTGAAACATAAGGGTTTGAAGCTGGGCGCTCCGGTCGGTCTTTGCCTTGAGCGTTGCCCGGAAATGATCATCGGACTTCTTGCGATATTAAAATCAGGCGGGGTCTATGTGCCCCTGGACCCGGATAATCCCGACGACCGTCTCAAAATTATTCTAAAAGATGCCCGGATTAAGCTCATTCTTGCCCATGACAGCACCGAAGGCAGGATACAGTCGATCATAAAGAATGAAGCGGCCATCATCAATTTGAATAGAGACAAACGGGCCATCGGAAGAAGAGGTAAAAAGGATCCTAAAACAATGACGGATCCGGATATACCGGCCTATGTCATCTATACATCGGGTTCAACCGGAAGACCCAAAGGCGTTGTCGTCACCCATGCATCGATTGCCGATCACTGCCGGGTGATCCAGGAGTACTGTGATATTACCCCGAATGATCATATTCTCCAGTTTGCGCCCTTAAATGTCGACACGTCGTTGGAGCAGATCCTGCCGGGCCTGATGACCGGAGCCACCCTGATACTTCGAAACGAGCTATGGTCTCCAGAAACCTTCCGCAAGATGGTTCTGGCACATAAGATTACCCTGGCAGACATTCCTCCTGCCTATTTTAACGAACTGCTTGTCCAATGGTCCGGTGCTCCCGATTCAGCGCTTGAAGCACAGCTCAGGCTGGTTATGGTCGGGGGGGAAGCAATCTCCCCGGAGACGGTTGATCTCTGGCAGAAAAGCTGCCTTAAATCGGCCCGGCTTATCAACGCCTATGGTCCTACGGAAACAACCATTACCCGCACAGCGTTTGAAATAAATACCGGGACATGGCGCCCCGGTCGTTTTAAAAGCGTTCCCATCGGCCGTCCATTAAAAAATACTGCCGCCTATATCCTGGATGAAGACGGCAACCCCGTGCCCGATGGAGTTACCGGCGAGCTCCACATCGGCGGCAGCGGGGTGGCCATGGGCTATCTCAACCGTCCGGAACTGACCGCGGTAAGGTTTATCCCGGATCCCTTTGCAGGAAAAAATAACACCGGGGATTCGCGCCTATACAAGACCGGAGACCTGGCAAGATATCTCCCGGAATCGGACGGCCTCATCGAGTTTCTCGGCCGCAGGGATCATCAGGTCAAGATCCGTGGTTTCAGGGTTGAACTGGGCGAGATAGAGACCGTACTCACATCCCACCGACGGGTGAAAAAGGGAGTGGTAATTATTCGTAAAGACAGACGCGATGAAAATCAGTTGATTGCATATGTCGTGACCGATCAGGGCCGGTTGACGGTAAAGGCCTTGAAGAATTTTATGAAAAAGAAGCTTCCGGACTATATGCAGCCGTTAACCTATGTCATGCTGGATGAATTTCCCATGACCTCGGGGGGCAAGGTTGACCGCCGTGCCCTGCCTGAACCGGACGCAGCACCGGTTGGGACAGGCAAAGGCGCTGTTTTTCCCCGTGATGACATCGAAATGAAACTGGCACGGATCTGGGCCGAGGTGCTGGATATTCCTGAAGTGGGTATCCATGACAACTTTTTTGACCTTGGCGGCCACTCCATCCAGGCGATCCGGTTATCGGCTAAAATTCAAGAGGCGCTTGACGGGGACCTGTCTATTGCAGCATTGATCCAGGGGCCCACCATTGAAGAACAGGCGGATCTGCTTCGCCGGAAAATAGGGATGACATCTGCCTCGCCCCTGGTTGCCATCCATGCCGGAGGCGATAAAGCCCCATTTTTCTGCATCCATCCGGTGGGGGGAAATGTCCTGCCCTATATGGGTCTGGCCCACTGTTTAGGTGAACATCACCCCTTTTACGGTCTGCAGTCCCCCGGACTCGATGGTGGAGACCCCCTCTGCGGCATTGAGGAGATGGCATCGGTTTATATCGCAGCCATGCGGAAAATTTCACCTGAGGGCCCCTATAATCTTGGAGGATGGTCTCTGGGGGGCGTTGTGGCCTATGAGATGGCCAGGCAGTTGAGACAGCAGAAAGAGTCGGTGGCGCTTCTTGCCCTGATCGAAAGCTACACGCCGGCGGTGGTTGAAAAGATCGAGCGCCGCTATTTTAAAGCAAATAAACTGGAAACCTATGACGATGAGGTGGTGCTGCTGCTTAATTTTGCAGGGGACTTGCTGGGTTTTAATGGCGAAAAGATGCCGGTAGAAGCCCCGGGTTCAACTGCAAGCCCGTCCGAATTGTTCAACCGGATCAAGGACTTGGCGGAGCGTTCCAATCTGTTGGTGCCGGGCAAAAGCGAGGAACAGATGCGTCGGCTGTTTCGTGTCTTTGAGGCCAATACCCAGGCCATGAGCCGCTATCATCCCAAGCCCTATGACGGTCGTATCACCCTTTTTTGCGGAGATGAATCGATGGGAGCGGGAGCAGACCCGGAATTCGGCTGGGGGGAGATGGCCGGAGGGGGGTTGCTGCGGTGTGATGTATCCGGCAACCACTACACCATTATCAAGGAACCTCATGTAAGGCGCCTGGCAGAGGCTCTGAGAGGAAGCCTTGACAGCGGAAAGTGATAGCCAAAATAAGCACTCTATTTTTCGATCAGGAAATCGTGGATGACCATGGCATCCAGCCCGGAAGTGCAGAACACGGCCACCGCATCTTCAACTGAATGAATGATCGGTTTTCCCATCACGTTGAAACTTGTGTTGAGAAGTATGGGGATGCCGGTGATGCGATGAAAGGCCGTGAGCAGTTTGTGGTAGGGTTCGTTCCATTCTGCCTTCACCGTCTGCAAACGTCCGGTACCGTCCGCATGTACGACACCGGGTACACGTTCCCGCACCTCCGGTCGAAAACGCAAGGTGCGCTCCATATACGGCGATTCCTGATAGCCCTCAAAATATTCCGGGCCATACTCATGCAGGATTGCCGGCGCAAAGGGACGAAATTCTTCCCGCCGCTTTACATTGGCGTTAATGATATCCTTCACCGCTGCCGAACGGGGATCGGCGAGGATGGACCGGTTGCCCAGAGCGCGGGGTCCGAACTCGGACCGCCCTTGAACCCAACCAACGATTTTACCGGCAGCCAACAGTTCGGCGGCTTTCCGGTAAATTTCTCCGGGAAATTCCTGCATGTGACGGAAACCACCATGGGCCTGAAGATGTCCGAGGGTTTCGGTGGACATCTCCGTTCCCAAATAGGGGCTTTGATACGCAGGGGATCTTTGCTCTTCAGGATGGTCTTGATAGAAGGCCAGTAATGCGGCGCCGATGGAATTGCCGTCATCGGCCGGGGCGCTGTAGATGGCTGCTTGTTTAAAACCGGTATTTTCCACGATGCCGCCATTGGCCGAGGAGTTCAGCATGCAGCCGCCACCGAGCACCACGTTTTCCATTCCCGTGGTTTCATGCAGGTTCTGCAGGAATTCGAAGACCGTTTCGGCAAAGACCCGTTGTCCTGTGTGGGCGAGATTGGCAGCGGCAATAGGGGGGGCGCCGCATTCGCGCCGATACGCCTCCAACTCACGATATACCTTATATGTGGCAGAAAAACTACCCTGAACGATCTGCAGTCCTTCGACCCGCACGAGTGATTTCAACAGGGTGTAAAGATCGGTATCCAGGGTGCCGTAGGCGGCCAGCCCCATTACCTTCCATTCTTCACCCTGGAAGAGCCCAAAGCCGCATAGTTTGCAGACCATCATAAAAAAAGAGCCGAGGCTTGGAGACGGATCGGGGCGCATGGTCTCATCGATGTAGCGGATCTTTCCACCTTCATACGTGAAACTGTTATACGAGCTATGTTCACCGTAGCCGTCGATCACCGCACAGGCGGCCCGGTCAAATGGTGATGTGAAACATGCGGTGGCGGCATGGGTGAGGTGATGGTCAAAATAGCGCATGTCGGATTTTGGATGAAAACGCCTATGGGCGCTTTGTCCGAGTTCGTACTCGAGATTCGTGGTTGAAAGGTCAAGAAATGACGCCATGGATCTGCGGCAGAAGCTCTGGAAATAGTACTGATCCAGCAGAATTGACGGCAGGGTTTCCGAAGGGGTACCGGATATGAAGTTTTCGAAGCGCTCGGCATCCGGGTCGTCCAACAGATTCTCCTGCATGTCACGCGACCAGGACTGGGCCAAAATCAGTTCGGCATCAGGGTCGCAATAGCGTTCAATCAGCTTACCGATGCGGATGAACTGATCGGGCGGATTGTTGATAGCGCGCTTGTTCTGGAGGTATCTCTCCGCGGCTTCTGCAAAAACGATGGTGCCATGTTCATCGACGATGGCTATGGAGCCGTCGTGAAATGAATTGGAGATGCCTATGTAGTTATGTTTCATGCTGAATCTCCATTCAATAAAAAATCGACAGATAGGGGCGTTTGTAGCTTTCTCGACAGATGTTTCTCGGAATAAATAATATTTCTATTGTAAATACAGTATATTATGCTATTTATTGGTGAAAAAAAGTACCAGCCGTGCTCGAGATTGTCAAGGTAAAAAATCTGCACTTTGTGAAGCCAATAGAGTCGTGTAACCGTCCTAAACTTAGGTATATTAGCAGACGCATCCTACTCAACTCCCGATTTTGTGTTGACAGGTTTATTCAACATACGGTACGATTCCAGTCTAATCTAAAACCTCGAAAGGAGGTCACCATGGCAGATCAAGAGGCCCAAGAAGCAGTAGAACAGGAAAGCGAAGAACAAGAAGCCGGAACTGGGGCGGAGGTCACACTCCGAAACCATATTATCGGATCCATGGGCGTCGGACTGATTCCGGTGCCGGTTGTCGATTTGGTGGCCCTGTCCGGAATTCAACTGAATATGTTGAGGAAACTGGCGCAATCCTATGATATCCCGTTTTCAAAAGATATCGTGAAGAACATTATTGCATCTCTAATCGGCGGCGGGATTCCGGTCACATTCGCAGGGGCATTGGCAAGTCTCATGAAAGCCGTCCCCATTGTCGGTCAGGCAACCGGCGCCCTCGCCATGCCGATTCTGGCCGGCGCTACGACATATGCCATGGGTAAAGTGTTTATCCAGCATTTTGCTTCAGGTGGCACGTTCCTGAATTTCGATCCGGATGAAGTTCGCGACTATTACTATGAAATGTATAAAGAAGGTCAGGGAGTTGTCAGCGAACTGAAGAAGGGCGAAGAAAAGAAAGAAAAAAAATAATCACCCAAAACAGGCAACGCCGACTTTTCTAAACCCAACCCGACAAATATTCCGGAGGCTTGGACTGTGAGCCTGGGGCTTCTGCGAGCTTCGACCCCACAGGCCGGCCTCATAAGACGCCGGCACAAGGTGTAAATCACGGTTTTGTCGGGGAGAGACCAGAAAGAACCTGCCACAAGGGCAGCAAGGCACAAACCATCTACTTACGATTCGTTTTTCAGGTCTTTGTGTCTTCATGGCAATGGAAAAAGTTTTGCCACAAAAACGACTCAACTTACAATTTAGATTAAATCCGATACCTCCCCGCCTCTGCAGTAATCCGGCCCATATCCTTTTAATCTGCACAAAAGGTCGAACCAAATAACCTAATGATGAATATAAAGACAGCCGAATTTTACAACAGAGAACACCAGGGGCCCAAAGGCCGTGTCATCTTCATGTCATGTATGGGGAGCATTACCTTTGCCTTGCTGTTGGCTGTTGTCAACCAGGCCGCCGAAATTGTTGCCGATCTGACGGTGAGCGGTGAACTTTGGCTGTTTCTGATATTCCTGGCTATTTGTGCGGTGATGATTGTCTGTAAGTACTACGCCATGTACCATACGACACGGATCATCCAGAAAACGGTCCGGAAGGTTCGTCTCAGGCTCGTCGATAAGATCCGGCATACAGAGCTTCAATTTGTGGACCGTAAAGGCAAAGGAGAGCTTTATGCGCGGATTGTTCAGGATACAGAGCTTATCGCCCTTTCCTCGCCCTATTTGCTCAGTCTGTTTGAGACAGCCCTTTCAACCGTGGTCGTCCTTTTTTATATGGCCTATATTTCGATCACCGGTTTTGTGCTTGCCCTGACCGGGATGATCATCATGAACATCATCTTTTTCTCACATCATATCCGGATTAAAGAGAATCTCAGAAAGGCCCGGGCGAAAGAGGGCGATTTTACCGATGCCATAAACGATACCATATCCGGTTTTAAAGAGATTCGGGTCAACACCCGAAAGAACAACGACCTGTTTGCCGATATCAAAGTCCTGGCAAAAGAATCGGAACGGCTGAAAACCGAGGCCGAAATCAGCAACAATAAAAATATTGTATCAACCATTGTGTTGACGCTGATGGTGTTGGCCATCATTGTCTTTATCGTGCCGGTGTTCAGCAATGGCCACAACGAAGTCGTCACCGAACTGGTTGCCGCAACACTACTCATACTGGGCATGTCGGGTTTGGCAACACGCTATATCCACTCCATCACACGGTCCAATGTGGCGGTGGAAAATCTGGAACGACTTGAAGCCGAGCTCGATTCCTTCGGCACCTATGCGGCGGTAGACGCCCGAGATATAATAGAGGATTTCCGGGAAATCGCACTCAGATCGGTCACGTTTCAGTATAATAGAAAAGTAGACGAGAAAAGCTTTACCGTAGGACCCATCGAACTGGACATCCGGCAGGGCGAGGTTTTGTTTATCGTGGGAGGCAACGGCAGCGGTAAGTCGACACTGATGAAACTCTTGACGGGTCTTTATTATCCCCTGGCCGGGGGTTCCATAACACTCGATGATACGATATTGACCCGGACAAATTACCAGACGTATCGGGAACTGTTTTCAGTTATTTTTACCGATTTTCATCTGTTTAAGAAACTGTACGGCCTGGAACCTGTCGATGAACAGCAGGTCAGACATCTTCTAAAAGAGATGGATATCCACAAGAAAACCGACTTCATCGACGGGCGGTTCACAAGGATCGACCTGTCCACGGGCCAGCGGAAAAGGCTGGCCTACATCGCATCCTTGCTGGGAGACAAACCGATCTATCTGTTTGACGAATGGGCTGCGGATCAGGATCCTGTATTCAGAAAATATTTTTATATCAAATTTCTTGAAGATCTTCGAAAAATGAAAAAAACGGTGATCGCGGTGACCCACGACGACCGGTATTTTGACCGGGCGGACCGGGTAATAAAAATGGAAGACGGCCAGGTGGTGGAAGACATTCGAAACCCGGGGCATGGTCACACCCTGGGCATGTAGTCTCTCACAGAGCCCACAGAGTACGCAGAGAAAAATTAAAAACCTCCGTGATCTCTGCGGGCTCTGCGAGATAACAAGAAAATGCTTACAATTAAGTAGATTTCTGATGGATGAAAATAGAACCAACCCGTAACGATTGACGGCAGCCGACTGAGACCCTATGAAGAAGTTAAAAATAGTTGAATTTTTCAATAAGGAATATGACGGACCCAAAAAGGGGATAATCGTCATGGCCTGTATCGGCGCGCTGTCATTTGCAGTGGTGGTGTATGTCATCAACCAGGCTGCGGAAATGGCTGCCGATGTGTCCACGGATGCTGAAATTCGATTCTTTTTTATGTTTATCGTCATTTGCGCCCTATATGTCGTTTGTAAACAGTATACCTTGACGCAAACCACGATTATGGCCGAATCGGTCGTCCGCAAGGTGCGTATCCGGTTAATCGACAAGCTCCGCCGGACGGAACTGCGATCCCTGGAAAGCCTCGGTCAGGGGGATATTTTTGCCCGGATTACCCAGGATACCGATCTTATCTCCCTTACGGCCTCGGATGTCATCTATGTCTTTGAATCGATTCTGTCTGCCCTTGCCCTGTTTTTTTATACCGCGTTTATCTCTCTGACCGGTTTTGTGTTCATTGTAATTTTTGTGATTGTTCTGTATACGGCCTTTTTCTTCAACTACCTTAAGATTCAAGAAAAACTGAACGCCGCACGGTTGAAAGAGGCGGATTTTTTTGACGCCTTGAACGATACGCTTTCCGGTTTTAAAGAGATCAAGATCAACAGCCGCACCAACAACGCCCTGTTTGCGGATATTGAGACACTTTCAAAAGAGACGGAAGCACTTAAAACCGAGTCGGAATCCAAGATAGACAACAATGTGCTGCTGACCTTTATCTTTTTTGAGGGCCTGCTGGCGGTGGTTGTTTTTGGAGTGCCTTTGTTCAGCAGCGCGCACAGTGAGGTCATCATACAGCTTGTTGCGGTAATGTTGTTTGTATTCGGCATGTTAAACGGCATATCTCGAGGAATGCCGGTTGTCATTACCACCAATGTGGCTGTGGAAAATCTTGAAAGGCTTGAATCCAAACTGGATTCATTTGGGGCGTGCACCGAGATGACGGTGCCCGATATATCCGAAGATTTCCGGGATATCACGCTGGACTCCGTATCGTTTCAATATGCCGGCGAGGAGGAAGAGACGCTGTTTTTAACCGGCCCCATCGATCTGAGCATCCGACAGGGAGAAGTCCTGTTTATAGTCGGGGGGAACGGCAGCGGGAAATCGACGCTGCTGAAACTGCTCACGGGTCTTTATTACCCTCTGGCTGGCGGCCGTATCCTGCTGGATGGTCAAACCGTGTCAAAAGAAACATATCAGGCCTACCGCGAACTTTTTTCGATTATCTTCACCGACTTTCATATGTTCAAAAAACTCTACGGGCTGGATGCCATTGACGAACATCGGGTGAAACATCTGCTCAAGGAGATGGATATCCATACCAAAACCGATTATGTCGACGGCAGGTTCACCAATATCGACCTGTCCACAGGTCAGAGAAAACGGCTGGCATATATCACCGCTCTTCTGGAAGACAAACCCATTTATGTATTTGACGAGTGGGCCGCTGACCAGGACCCGGAGTATAGAAGGCATTTCTATGAAAGGTTTCTGGAAGACTTAAAGGCAATGAACAAAACCATCATTGCAGTAACCCACGATGACCGTTATTTCGACCGGGCGGACCGGGTGATAAAGATGGAAGAGGGGAAGGTGGTGGAAGTCATCAAGTGAGTGTAAATGGTCACAAAAAAATTACATCCGATGAAATCCATCTCTGGTTTGCATTCCCCGACGAAATAGAGGATGAATCCCTTCTTGAACAATACCGGCTGCTGCTGTCGCCGGATGAAACAGAACGGCATCAGCGGTTCTATTTTCCAAAGCACCGGCACCAGTTCCTGGTGGCCCACGCCCTGGTGCGGACCATGCTTTCCCGTTTTTCTGGCACAGCACCGGAAAAGTTGCGGTTTGTAAAGAATCGATACGGGCGCCCAGAAATTGAGGCGGCTGAAGCGTCACCCCCCATCCGTTTTAATCTTACCCACACAGACGGTCTCATCGCCTGTGCCGTTGCCTTAAATCATGATGTGGGGGTGGATGTCGAAGACATGGAAAGAAAAGCGATCACCCCGGGGCTTGCGGAACGGTTTTTTTCCGGCCCGGAAGTCGAAGATCTCAGTCATCTTCCGAAACCGGAGAAGCAGAATCGTTTTTTTGACTACTGGACCCTGAAAGAATCCTATATAAAGGCCCGGGGAATGGGCCTGTCCATACCCCTTGAGCAGTTCAGTTTTCACCTCAAAGACAACAAACCCCTGCGTATCTCTTTTGACCCCCGGATAGAAGATGATCCGGACCGGTGGCGGTTCTGGCTCATGAGACCCACAAGGCGTCACAAAGCAGCCCTTTCGGTCCGCAGCGGTGGCCGTACGGCATACCGGCTTTTCTCAAAAAAGATCGTTCCCCTGTGGAAAGCGCACGACTTTGCCTGCAATATCATCAAGCATTCCAATATCTTATAATAGAAAGATATAAGACATGTATCACTTCGGTTACGGCTCTAATCTTCAGCTTGACTTTCTGAAAACCCTCCTGCCCGGTGCGAAGTTTGCCCCTTTTTTTGTTAACGTGGTCCGGTCAGGGATTTTGGCTATCCCACAGGTCGGGTAAAAAGCCAGGAACCTTTATCCGGGGGAGGGTCTGCTGCCTTCCATCCCATTAAAGAAAACCCCATCAGATCTTTGGGTTTTTCTGCCCTGTTTTCTATTGCATAACGAACAATTGCGCCACGGGCTTTTTTGGCATGGACAACTGCATTTTTATATGATCCATCTGGGTGTTTTTCTTTAAAAACAGGTATGATCACAGGGTGGTCTAATTTCTTAATATCCAACGCTTTCATATATTCCTGTGAAGCGACACTGACAATTGATTCGCCCGATGTCAGCTCATTATTCAGTTTGATAGTCAATGCTTCTTTCCAGAACTGAACAAGGTTAGAAAAACCACACACTGCTAATTTATAACCCATTTCAAGCCGATATAGTTCAATCAAATCAAAAGGCTCTAATAATCCATATAGCCCGGATAAAATACGGACATTGTTTCTGGCAAAAGTAAGTTGATTTTTACTGAGACTGGATGCATCAAGATGTTTAAAAATAAGACCTGTAAAACCGAACAAGGCAGGAGTTTTTGATTGCCCAGGCTTCCCCCACAAAGAAAATTTCTCATGGGTTTCCGCTGCAAGTTTATCACTTAAGGACATTAACTCTGCCAATTGCCGGGGTGTCATTTTAGAAACCTTGCCAGCAAGTATCTGAGCAGTTCTGAGCAGATCCGGATCTGTCGTTGCCATATCCTGCAAAACCGGAGCACTGAAATCCATGGTCTTTGTAGTATTTAAAAGTAAAAGCATTTCTTTAACTTAACCTTTAACCGATTGATCTTTCTATGAAGTTGTAGGCAAAAGATCATAATTCAATCTCGTATGATTACTCTCACTTGATGCATAACGAAAAACTCACCAGCGCCAAAAATCGCGAGGTTTTTGGCGTCTGGTGAAGTGGCAGGTTGGGTGTTCTTCAAATCTTAGATTTAATCGTCGACCTCGCGTGGTTCAGCGAGAAGTATAATTCCTTCAAGCACTTGGTTAAACCGCTCCTGCGTTAGAGTTCCTATTTTCTCTGATAAATCGCTTTTGTTCACTGTGAAGATTTGAGAAATGTTAACAACACTTTTCTTTGGTAGATTAGCTTCGCCCTTACTCAACAGAACATTCCCTGGTACCTTTGCTCGTTTAAGATTGGACGTCAAGGCGCAAACAACCACTGTGTTGATACGGCTTCGATTGAAAAGATTGTTTTGAATTACAACATGAGGATGCCTGTATCCGGGCTCAGAGCCCGAAGGCTCATTCAGATCGACCCAGAATATATCGCCTTGATTGATCACCATTGGTCCTTTACCATTTTGAGATGCCGGGAACGCATCACAGATTTAAGGGACTCCTCCCGATCATCTGGGATATCATCGTACGCACTGTTAATGGCTTCAAATAGCTCTTGATTCTTGTAACGTTTAATGAACTCGGTGGCGGCTAATGCAAAGATACGACTTCGAGAAGTGTTCAATACGTGAGCCAAATTGTTCACTTGCTCAAATAATGGTTTATCGATTGATATTGCTGTCTTTATATTTGCCATTGGTTATACCTCCAAATTTGACAATAGTATAACTAATGGTATGAACCATGTCAATATTTATTCGCGCCCAACGACAAGGCTCAGTGCGTTGGCGGCCTATGACCGAGCCCGAAAAACACAAAAACGCAAAAAACCAGGAATGACGCTGAAGAAGCGCCGCAGGCCGCCAATCCACTCACCGTACCCAGAAATTGGCAAATATACCTCTTCGGCTGCATGCGAATGCAGAGGATAGTGGGTATTTGGGGCCAAAATAAATGCTCCCATTCTCATTTGATTAGAGGGTAAGTCGGAATCTGGGCCCACTATCTCGCAGTGTGCGTGCCTGTCATCCATTAACTCGGAGAGCTTACCCTTCGGTGCCTCCCGCCAGGTCAAATTTGCCGCAATTCCTGAAAATTCCTGGGCCAGTGAAATTGAATTTTGAGATTCAAATGCATTGCCAAGGAAAGAGCAAGCTGCTGGCAACTGATCGGAGACTGGATTGTACTGGTTTTGTGGTATCAAACCTATTGCCTTAACTTGCGATAAAAACTCATTGCAGCCAGGCCATGGTTGAACTGAAAAAAGTTCACTGGTCTTTTTCAAGAAATGTTTCATTCGTTGATCGACAATAGTTACGGGGTCAAGCCCCCTCTTAACTCTTTTAGATTGATTCGGTATAAGGCAGAATGCGACGATTCGAATGTTTCACATTTCAGAAGCTTCCTTCAGCAACTCCGTAAACATCACATAGTCCTGCTCATCCGAAAAAATATCCTCAGAACGCCTGCCTCGGTTCATGACATGGTACCATGGATCGGGATATTCGATTCGAAGTGGTCGTGACATAATGCCTCTTAATATCATTCTCATTCAAGTAGGTCAAGAGCGGACTTGACCCCTATTTAATATCATTCTCATTCAAGTAGGTCAAGAGCGGACTTGACCCCCATTCTAAAGTCCCCCATGTAATATCGGTGCTCCCCAAAGTGGATTTGCCTTTATAATTAATGACTTGTTAGTTTGACTTTGTAAAGATAGTGTTTGTATTTTAAATGTTAAAAATGTATAAAGAAATCATGATGATAACGCCAAAGAAAACATTTTACTGAACAAAGGAGTAAATCTTATGCAACCCCCCCCGCGACG
>Ga0233431_1003630_pt1 | contig 18036 bp, 14 predicted proteins | sample SI_118_April2016_FD_179867 | JGI IMG/M metagenome (GOLD analysis project Ga0233431, IMG submission 179867) | Seawater microbial communities from Saanich Inlet, British Columbia, Canada - SI_118_April2016_200_MG | ecosystem: Environmental > Aquatic > Marine > Inlet | place: Canada: British... | reverse complement strand
GGCAGTAATAACAACAATTAATAATTCTGAGAAAGCATAAAAGATATCATAAACTAGTGCTTTAAGAACAAAATATTTGTTAATAAGTATAAACAAAACAATCCCTAATTGTGAGGTAATCATTACATGACTATGCCACTGTTCAAATACCTGAACATTATAATAAGAAGCGAACCAACGGATAACTAAAACAATTAAATCGCGTAAAATAAAGAACAGGAAAATCCATAAGGAAAATTCTCCACGAAAAACAAAGGTGAAAAGTAAACCAATCACCAATATTTTATCTGCGAAAGGATCTAGAAATGAACCCACAACAGTTTTCTCATTTAATTTTCTTGCTAAGTAACCATCCAAAAAATCACTAACAATTGCAAGAAGTAAAACAATAATTGCCCATAAAAAGGCAGAAGAGGTATCTTTGTAAATTAAAGTAATGATAATTGGTAATGCTGCAACTCTAAACAACGAAACCAAATTAGTTATTTTCATTTAAACAATAAGAAAAAGAAGGAGTTTAAAAATATTCCCCACTTTAATCCAAAAATACTTTAGGATATCTTCTTACATCATACCAGGCATCCCACTAGGGGGAAATTGTTGATGTTCAGATTTTCCACCCATAATCACATCATCAATTCTTAAAATCAGTTCTGCAACTTCAGCAGCACTACTTAGGGCCTGAGTTTTAATTTTTAATGGTTCAATTACTCCTGCATGCCAAGCGTTCATCATTTCTCCTGTGAAAACATTTATTCCAACCCAGCGTTTACCTAATTCATGCTCCGCTCTCAATTTTGTTAGTATATCAATTGGATCTAAACCAGCATTTTCTGCAAGTGTTCGGGGAATAATTTCCATAGCTTCCGCAAATGCTTTAACCGCTAATTGTTCTCTTCCACTTAAAGTTGTTGCGTAACGTTTAATGTGCAAAGCTAATTCAATCTCTACCGAACCTGCTCCAGCAACAACCTTTCCATCTTTTAATGCTGCAGCAAGATCTCCAAGAGCATCTGTAACTGCTCTTCTAATTTCCTCTGCAACATGCTCTGTGCCCCCATGAATAAGTAAGGTCATTGCTTTAGGATTTCTACATTTTTCAACAAAGATCATTTCTTCATCAGCAATTTTTTCTTCCCTTACAACACCTGCATATCCAATATCGTTACTACTCAAATCTTTCCAATCACTAATTATCCTCGCTCCTGTTGCTCTGGCAAGTTTTTCTAAATCACTTTTTTTAACTCTTCTTGCTGCAAGAATTCCTGCCTTTGCTAGAAAATGTTGAGCAATATCATCAATCCCCTTTTGACAAAATAGAACTGTCGCTCCACTAACTTTAACTCTTTCTACCATCTCTCTTAATGAACGTTCTTCTTGTGCTAAAAATGAGTTAAGTTGTTCAGGATTGGTGATTTGGATTTTTGCATCAATTTCAGTATTTTTAATTTCTAATGAAACATCTAAAAGAGCAACTTTTGCATCTTGAATTAGTTTTGGCATTTGTGCATGTGCACGCTCTTTATCCAAAACAATACCTTCAATTAATTCACTCTCATTCGCACCATCGCCAACGTGTTTCTCAACTTTAATATCATCCAGATTAACAATCAATTTTCCTTCTTTTAATTCTGCAACACCTTTAATTGCCTTAACAATTAACTTTGCTAAACTTTCTTTATTTGATTCAGCACCCTTACCAGTCATAGCAGTAATTGCAATATTTTGAAGAATTATTTCATTATCTAAAGGTAAGGTTTCTGCAATTTCTTGTAAAAAGATTTGTGTTTTTTCTTCTGCAAGTCGATAACCTCTTGCTAAAACAGTAGGATGAATATCTTGGTCAAGTAAATCTTCCGCCTTTTTTAACAATTCTCCTGCAAGAACTACTGCAGTTGTAGTTCCATCACCAACAACATCTTCTTGTGTTTTTGCAACTTCAACAACCATTTTTGCAGCAGGATGTTCTATCTGCATTTCCTGGAGAATTGTAACACCATCATTAGTTACTGTAATCTCTCCTTGGGAATCGACAATCATTTTATCCATCCCCTTAGGACCAAGTGTAGTTCTTACAACTTGAGCAACCATCTTAGCTGCTGCAATATTATTTCTTTGAGCTTCTCTTCCTGTAGTTCTTTTTGTATCTTCAGGAAGGATAAAAATAGGTTGAACATTATTATTTGTCATTATAAATACCCCCAAAAGTAAGAGATTGGGGCCAAGACGCGTTTATAATAATTATGGTGTTAAAATCTCTCTTGTATTTTAGATACTACCCCTAGGTGGTTAATCTCCAAAAGATTTATATATTAGTAATACCAAAATAGATGAAAATGGTAAATTTTCAGACAGAACAAGCAAATTCAGATTTTATGGGCAAAGTAACCCGTTGGGTTAAAGACCAAGACATCGAAGACATTTTAAAAGGTGTAAAAAGATCAGCAGAGGATAAAAAATCCAGATTAAGGTGGTTACCAAGAAGAATTATTGAGGACCCACAAAGATATCAAATTGGAGCATTTAATGGAAAGAGTAGTAAAATTTATAGTCGTCCAATGGATCCTGTAACATTTGTACATGAAGTTCAACATGGAGAATTCTTTCTAAAAAATACACAAGCAGGAAACAATACTCCTGGCTGTTTAGATGAAGCATTGGCATTTGCATTGGAAGCTATGACTTTTGGGAATGAAGATTCTGTACGAAGCTTTTTAGGACAAGATAAAATTTATGATAGTGATTCTGCACGGTTTGCACATTTGATGATTCAAGATTATTATGTTGAAGGAAAATTCTTTGCAGCAGATGTAAATAACACAATCAATCGAGCAATTAAAAAATCCAAAGGAGACCAAACTAAAACCCTAACAGAATTATCAGAGAGATTAATTTCAGACCCACAAACACTATCTCGATTAGATGGGTGGAACGAAAGAAATCAACATATTAATGGCACTCAAAAAACAGTCCAATATTTTGTTGATGCATTCAACTTACCAGAAAGAGTTGCTAGAACAATTGTTGGAAGAAATGATTATGGTAATTGGAGAGAAGCAGCTGTTGATATAGGAGATATAAAAATCACAACAATTAATGCATACAAAAGAATTGTTTCTGGATTACATATCCTTGGAGATGTACGATTAGATAAGGCAAAAGAAATTGCAGCTGATTTAATTGAAGATGGTTTACAAGGGATGATTTTACAAGGGTTAGGAAGGGACTTTGAAGAAGTAATCAGTTTGGCCTACCAAACAGGTGGAATGGAACTAACTAAACATGTTGCTAGAAAATCGTTCACATCTGCAAGCCACACAGAATACCTGGCAAGGAATCTTCCAGACTTGTTAAAAAGAGTTTCAGCAATGCCAGAAGGTACCAGAGATACGTTTGTAAGAAGATTTGTAAAAAGTAAAACTATGCAACGATTCGTAGAGAATGATGGTTTAAAAGTGGTCAAAGGATTTGTTTCTAATAATGACCCAATCATAGGAGAACGTTATGTAAGAGGACTTTGTGAAGCAGAATTACCACAAGAACAAAAACAAGATAATTTTTATTACCAATTTGGTTATGGCCCAATTGAAAAAATTAGAAAGATGCCAATTTCAGATGAACACAAAAATGCATTATTGGGAGTTTTACCAGAAATTGCAGTAATTGCAACACAATATGTTTTTTGTAAGAAAAAAGATGAACTTTTCAAATCATTGTTTGGTTCATTTGTAAAACCAGATTCTTGGCACGGAACACCAGACCCAGCGCACGTTGCAGATTTTATAGGGTATGGATATGGAAAGGATGATTCAAGTTTAATGGATATTACCTACCAAAGAGCCCAAAGAGCTGGCGGAAATCTCAGATCTGCATTAAAAACTGAAGTAGAAAGATTAACTAGAATTTCTGATAGATATATCAAAGATTTAAACACTGGAACTGCTTGATTTTTATTTATTTTTTCTATTTTTATTTCTCCATCACAATAATATTTATTAACTTAAATATGCTATTAAAGTGGAGAGGGTTAAATTTGTGGCAAGTATAATGTTTTTAGGCACTGCTGGAAGCTCAGCAGTAGTAAGTAAACAGCTAAGATCTTCAGGAGGAATAATTATCCAAGTTGAAGACTTACAGTTTCATATAGATCCGGGACCTGGAGCTATTGCAAAGGCAAAGGAATATGGTGTCAATTTACACCATAATACTGCAATTTTAGTTTCTCATAACCATATCAACCATTGTAATGATTTAAACGCTGTAATTGATGCCATGACCCATTCTGGAATTGAACAAAGAGGCATTATTTTAGGAAGCAAATCTGTTTTTAATTCTACAGAGGATAGTCATCCTTATCTAACTAAGTATCATCAGAATTTAGTAGAAAAAATTATTCCATTGGAAAAGAATCATAAAGTGGGAATTGATTTAACTGAAATTAATTCTCTATCTGCAGAACATACCGATAAAACGGCAATTGGATTCAAATTTTTTTGTCCGAAATTTACACTTAGCTATACGGGAGATACAAAATTAACACCCCAGTTATTAGAAGAGTTAACTGGCTCAGACATTTTGATTTTAAATGTTCCTTACCCTGGAAATCAAGGTAAAGGAATGAATTTAGATACCGAATCTGCAATTAAAATTGTTTCTCACGTAAGGCCAAAATTAGTTATTTTAACACATTTTGGACTTGAAATGTTAAGGGCAGATCCACTTCAGGAAGCAAGAGAAATACAAAGAATCACAGGGATACAAACAATTGCTGCCAAGGATGGACTGTTAGTTTCACCACAAAATTATGGGAATCATCCTGTAAGTCCAATCAGAGGATATTAATTTTTCTTATTTTGAATTATAATGATTAGAAATATAACTCCTACAAAAAGAACTATTGTGGGGATCAAATTGAGATTATAGTTAACAATTTCTTGAGCACGATTAATACTTGGAAATAATGAAGAGATAAAACTATCTAAAGTAGAACCAAGACCAAGACCTGCCAAGATAATTGTTAATGAAGAAATTTTGTAGAAGATTAGAAGAATAACTGCCATGGTTAGAAGGATAATTCCGTAATGGTAATGATGAACACTTAGCCCAGTAATGTGTCTTAAGAAAGAAACTCGACCATCTTTTAAAAAGACTAAAATTCTAAAAAAAATTAATGGAAGAATTAATGAACCCAAAAATAAGTTTAATTTATTCATTAAAATATTTAAGGAGAGTTTATTTTATAACAATTTATTTGTTCTAAAGGAGATAAGTTAATATCCATATTACACCAAGGCCTAGAAAACAGCCTACAGAGATGAAAGGCATTGCAGGGTAAAACTTCTTTTCTTTACTTTTCCAAAATAAGAGAGTTAGACCAAGTAAGGCGAAGAAAGGAATTATTAAAGATTGCCACAAACCCATCTCTTTCAAAACAACACCTGCAAAGATAATTGAAAAAGCAATATCTCCTCCCCCGAGCATAGCTACTCTGGTATTAATCTTTTTTAGAGTGACTTTTTTTGCAATTGATTTTTTGGTTGATGTTTTGTTGGATGTTTTTTTAGTAGTTATCTTACCTAATTTGTAAGGAATTAATAGCCCTGCAAACACCTTTGCTTTACTTTGTGATTTGGCCATTTTAATCATATGTTTAGATTTCCAAACAGCATAAGCATCATAAGCAGAGATTAAGATTAATAGAATGATAACGGATGAGAGATTAAACAAAGGGACGAAAATAACTGATAAACCTCCATAAATAAACAGTTCTGTTAAGTTTTGAATAATTACATTTGGTTTGAATATTTTCCAAAAGCCAAATATTAATGATAGGAGTAAAGCGAAGGCATAGGGAATAAAAGAGCCAAAGGCAATAGTAAGGGAGATAACAACAGCAAAGAGAAACCAGATTTTCCAAATCCAAATAAGGTTATATTTCATTAACAATAATAAAAATCCAGTACCAATTAAAACTGCTAAAATTATTGGGAGGTAAGACATATTTTCATTTACTGGTGGGCGTTCTAAGAAAGGAATTTCTTTGAAAATGGTTTTACCTTCATTCTGTGAGGTAATTATATCAATATTTTGGTAAAGAATTCCAATTCCAAGAAATTGGGCTAGCAAAAAGATTCCTAAAAGGATACTAGTTATTTTGAAATTATGTTTCATATAAAATGAAAATTGGTTACTACATTTAAAATGGTTTAACTACTGCAGAGTGAGGAACTTACGAAAGATTTATAAACTATATACTCGCCTTAAGAACAAAAAAAGGACTAAATGAAAAAAAATGACAGATAATCCCAAAATTGAAGATAATCCTCTCCCACTAGGAGAAATACTAATAGGATCAATGCTAGAAAGAACAAGATATGTTAGAAAACTTCTAAAAGGCATGAAAACATTAGAATCCACTGTAGAGAGCATAGACACCTTAGGAAAAAATCAAGAAGGAACATCTAGTGATACAAAAGATCGAACATATACTTCTGTAGCATTAGCAATTGCAGATGCTTTTGCTATAAATGAAATTGATTTTGAACCAAGCGGCATGAGAGAAAGAACCATTGCAACAACCCAATACGCAGATAATCTTAAAGGAAAACTTTTGAAAAAAAGAGAAAAAGTTTTTGGAAAGGATGGCATTGCAATTGAATTAGGTCTTTCTGATACAGAGTTGTCTAAATTTGCAGAAACAGCACATTCGGCAACAGAATATGTTAATCACCCTGAATCATGGGATTCCGTTGTAGATGGAATTGGGGGACAGTTAACTTTACAAGAACGGGTTTCACAAATTGAAACAAAAATTGGAAGTTTAACACCAACATTATCTAGAAATCTACAAATACAACGTGCAGGTTTAGGATTGGCAAGAGAATTACACAAAAAAGGTAGCCCTGAATTAGCAATGAGTATGTATGTAGCTGTTGAAACAGCAGCAGAAGACACAGACATTTTAGCGAGAGTTAATTTAGGTAAGGCTCTGGCATTAACAAAAATTATTGGAGCCAAAAGTGACGGAACAATTGGTGAATTTGATATAACACACACAGATTTAATTCATCCAGTAAATGTATGGATTGGAGAGGACGAAGAAACACTCCACGAATTGGCATCTACTTATTTGTTAAAAGCAATCATTTACTCACCAGAAATTAATAGGGGAGTTACGGTAGATTCTGAAGACAATTGCTTAATTGAACACACATTTGACAATGATGGAAAAGACAGATATTTTATGACTCCAGAACTTGCTTTATTCACTGCAGCACAAGTATTGTCTAAGAATCAAAGAAGCGAAGATAGCGTAGAAAGATTAATTGAATATGCAGTTTCTTCTAATCCTGAAATAACTGACGTTGCAACACAGTTAGCTCAACATTATCATCAAGCAGGAAAAACTACTGAAGTTGGGAAGATTGTTGAAGGCGTTGTTAGAGCAAGTCAAAGTACAAACTTAGAAGAAGGATACCAATCACCAATTGAAAGTGCATTACTTACATGTTCAAAAGGAGATGAGCTGGCCCAAGCAATTAGTGAAGCTGCTGGAGAAAGAATTAGACAATTAAGAAATAAAAGAAATTACATTGGAGCAAAAACATTAGCAGATAATATTTTAAAAGTTGATCCAGAAAACTTTTTAGCGACTTATTACAAAGGAACAACATTATTAGAAGAAGGTAATAAATCTGAAGCCGCAGGATGTTTTAATAAGTGTCTTGAATTAAAACCAGGGCACAAAAATACAACCAAATACCTAACTCGAGCAATGGAGAATTGATATTAAAAATGACAACTGGACAAGATGCAAGAAGACACATTCTCCCGAGGATGGGAGAAGGATTTTTTCCTGAACTTGTAGAATTAGCACAATCACAAAAAACTGGCATTTTTAAAGATAAAACATTAAAAGCAGCATTACGACATTCAGAAGATATATTTGCAGTTATGGCATACTTATATGGAAATGATTCTGTAGAAACTTATGCCACATCAATTGCATTGGCTGCAATACAAGATCAACCTACAGAAGAAGCAGTCCAAGGATTAATTGCTAAGCTTGGAGATGGCAGAAGTCAAACATCATTAACACAATTAGAAAAATTAAGATTATTACTTAACCATAGTGGGAAAAGTGATGAAGGAGACCAAGTTGCTGAAGCTACTGCGTATGCAAGGTCAAGATTTGTACCAAGAATAATTCTAGAAAAACTTGCAGAGATTGCAACATATGATCATGAGAAAAAAAGACAGCACATTCAAGCAAGTTTAATAAAATTAGGCTCTGCTGATTGGGCAGCAAAATTAGAAAAAAGGGGAGAGACAGATATTTATGACTTAGCAGAGAGTGTAGAGTTAGAATTAGGAAGATTAAAAACGGAACTAGAAGAATGCGATCAAAACGCTACAGCAACACTATTACACACAGTAGGATTAACAGAAGGATTAGCAAAAAAGAGTGAGAGAATTGCACAGTTAGAAAAAAGACTTGGTGAAGAAAGAACTGCAAGCCAAGCACAGCTTGAAGAACAAGTAGAAACAGCAAGAACAAGAATTGCACAGATTGCTGATGATGGATATCAAATGTCATTAGCAAATGAAAGATTAAGAGATGCAACAGCACTGCTTAGTGCTGATCCAACGGTAAGGACAGTTGAAAAATTCATTATAGTGCAGGGTATGCTTTCTAGAGATTATCTTTTAATAGAAGAAGCCAGAAGAAAAACAAGGTCCAATTTACATGATGCACTTGAACAAAACCCGAGATTAACTTACACAACATTAAAATTAGCCCAAGAGATGTTAGGTGCAAAAGAACCAAAAACTCTGGCAAGTATTGCTCTTCTTGAAACAACAATTGACTATGCAAGAGAAGCAGGATTACAAGATGTATTAATGGATGCCCAATTGACATATATAAATCTGGCATGGGAATCAAAAACATTCAGTGAAGAAGAAAAAACAATTGCAGTGGCAGGATTATTTGAAACATTGACAACTTCTCCAGAAGGTGCAAAGATCGAATATGACTCAAATAGGTTCACAGACATTGCAACATCTCCAGAAGCAATGAATGCAATCCCGGGAAATGTTTATGGTGCTTTAACGTTTTATGAATCCACGCACACCCACACTCCTAAAGATAGAAAAACTGAATTAAATAAGCATGTTGAATTATTAGCAAAAAGTGTAGTTAAAGAAGTTAAAAATTTGAGAGCAGAAGAACAATATGGTCAGGCTATAACATTAGCAGATAGAATGCTCCAATTAGATCCAACCAATTTTGAAGTAACCTACTACAAGGGGACTGTACTATTAGAAGAAAATGAGTTAGAAAGTGCAATAAATTGTTTTGAAAAATGTTTAGAATTGAAACCAGGACACAGAAATACAAAAACTTATTTAGACAGAGCAAACCTTGCTTTTAGTTTGAGGGGAAGTGGAATTGATGATGTGTATCAGGGGGAGAGTTAGACCCTTTACTTTGCTTAACAAATTCTTTAAATAAAGGTATTTTTACTGGCACTGCAAATCGAGTAAAGGTACTTGTTACCAAGGCTTCTCCTTTATCTAAGGAGGCGATGTTCCTATTATCTTGTGTTAAATCTTGTGGAGAACTTTCTATAACTGCTTGACGTTCAGAATTCATTTCTATACCCAAAATTATTTTAGTGTTCATATTAGCGAGAATATTTTTTGGAATTTCACTTGGAAGTTGGGTTATAGCAATCAAACCAACTTTAAATTTTCGACCTTCTCTTGCAAGAGTATCAAAAATATTACTGCCTTGTTCCAAAACCTTTTTTCCCAAAACACGAGGAGCTTCTTCAAGTACAACAGAAATAACTGGTTTCTCTTCTAATTTGCCCATCTTTTTGTAATATTTATATTTATTGAAAATTTCTGTAGTAATTAAACTGCCAACCAGAATTTCAATTGATCCAGAGAATAAGCTAGTATCAATAATGACCATTTTTCCCGCTTCTAAGTCTTGACAAATATCTGCAAGAGTATTTTCTCCAGCAACATGATCAAAAATTCCTTGGCAATAAATTTGATTATCATTAACTTCTAAATTGAGTAAAGTTATTAATTTTCTTTTAACTACTGAGATGGTATCTTCATGAAAACTTACTCCTTCAATTCTTTTTTCTTCAAGAACATTCAAGATCCAATTTTCTTTAAATTTGCGATGGTAAGCATGTAAACATTGTTGTTGTGGAGCTGAGAGTGAAATTGCTCCTTGAAAATGTTCTGGCTTTAATTTCGAGAGATTAATTTTTAATGATTTTGCTCCAGGAGGTGGAGTACTTGCAGTAAAGTAACTGACTCTATCTTTGTTATGATGGTCTTTTAATCCAAGGCCTGTTCTCCCATAATATTCATCATGAGGATCAAGAACTAACATGCCAGCATAATCATGATCTAAAATGTTCCAAAGGATACAAGACATCAAATTTGATTTTCCTTTTCCAGTTGATGCGGGTATGAGCACATGATGAGAAAGTACATCTTTTCCTGGCAAGAAAATTTCAAAGTCCATTTCTTTACTGCCATTTCTTAAATTTCCCAGATATAGTGGAGAAGAAGGTTTTGTAATAAAGGAAAGATCTTCTTTTGTAATTGCTCTTATTTTTGAAAAGAAAATTGGAAGTTTTTTACAAGTTTTACTGGTTTCTGCAATATTTAATACGGGTTTTAAAAGAGCTAATTGATAATTTCTTAAAGATTCGTCCATAATTGAAAAATTAGATTCTTCCAGGTTCATTCCAGATACCATTTCTAAATTTTGTTGTGAAATTTGAGAACCATAAATTAAATCATAAACTTGAAGAATAAATTTTTCGTTCTTATCTTCAATAACTAAAAGTTGGCCAAGTTCAATCTCTTCACCTGATTTAATACGCATAACAATTTTAGAAAAATCTCCTGCAACAACTTGGCCCTTTATCATAAAAAGAACTAAAATCTGTTCGTTTTTAAGAATTTAGGTAGTTTACCCAATAGTTGAAGAATTAAACAAAAAGCTTTTTAAATAGCTCCCTGTTTTAGGTTAAATTATGGAAGCTACAATTATGCACTTCAGGCAAGGGATTCATCACCAAAACACTAAACAGATGATTTTAAAGATAGCGGATACAGCAGAAGAGGCTGAAAAAACTGTTGGAAAGACCGTTAGTTGGACATCTCCTTCTGGGAAAGTAATTAGTGGTAAGATTTCTGCATTACACGGAAGAAAAGGCAATGTAAGAGCAATTTTTGCTGAGAAAGGACTTCCTGGACAATCTATTGGACAGAAAATCCAGGTAGAATAAATTTTGACTTTTATTAGATTAAAATATCTTCTTAATTCTTCTTAATATATGAAAACATTTATATTGTAATTCCTTTTATATTAAATTATAAAAATGGGTGATTTAGTTACATTTAGAGAGAGAGCCAAAGGATGGGTTTTAAGAGAGTACAAAGCAGAACAAGAAGAGATTAAACATATCGCTAAACTACAACGAGCTTATTCTACAGGAGATTTAAATAGATTTGTTAAGGAAGCAAAGAGAGCAAAAAACTTAATCAGAAGAAGAGAGCGAAGATTTACATTTCGTTTAATTGTATATGCAAAACGAGCAAAAATCACGGTATTTGGAAATACAATTGATGTTTTTGAAAAAGAACTTTTAGAGATGCATAATCGACTATATCATTTATTAGATGAGTTTTCTCATGAAGAAACAATTTCTAAAATAGACACCCCCGAAAAAGTTCAAACAGCAATTGACATTGAAGACAAAATTTTGGAAAGAGTGAGAGCATTAACTTTAGAAATAGGAAAATCTAACTCAAAAGCGAGAGCAGCATAAAAATGGTAACCTTTTTAGCAATAGCACTTGGAATTGGAGCATTGGCGTCTGTAGTGGGCATTGCCACAAAAGAAACCATAAGACGTCGTGAACGTAAACATATCCCTCCGCCAATTCAAATGATTAAATTTGATGATGATAGATTTGAGTCAAGAATTGGAACTTCTGCACCAAATGAAGGAAAACCAGGAGAAATTGTAGGGAGAAGAGCCCAATTATTAAAAGGAACATTAGAAGAGAAATTTAGAAAATTTATCCAAGATTATAATGCCGCATTTAATAACATTAGAACTAAAGGGAATCAATTATTACAAGATCGTTTTGATAAAGTAGTTTCAGAGGAAGATTCAAAAGCTCGGGTAGTAGCACTAGGTTCAGACCTAGGACGGCTTAACAAAATTGGCCAACAAATAACCCGCACAATGCAACAAAGAGGAGCAGGAGGCATTAAAGAGAATTTAAAAGGTTATGAACTACTAGTTGAATTGATATTTGAGATACAAAATTACAGAGCCTCATTTATCAAAAAATATAAAGAAATTAAACCACCATCACCAATATGGCAAGAACAGGCGATTTAACGGTAATAGAACAGTTTTTAGCACAGTCAGACCAGTCAGTTTTAGCTGAAACTCTTCTGGAACAATTAACTAGTGCACTTAGCCACACTACAGATAGACTACAAAGAACAGTTTTGATAAGGCTTATTGATGAATTACAAGACTTACCACAAACAACATTAAAAGAAAAAAGAGTCGATCTTCGTGAAGGAAGGCGTTTTATAGATAATTCATCCGATTATTTGAAAAAATTGCGTAATTATTTAGATTTTTTTTCTGAACAAACTTCAATAATCATTAAACAACTAGAATATAGTTTTATTCCAGAAGAAGGATTTTATTGGGTAAGCCGATCAAAAAATAATGTCTTACGCTTAGTAGACTTACATGATAAAGCTACCAAAGTATGGGAAACTGTTGTTTCTAAAGATGAGGACACTATAAAGGCGCTAGGTAAATGTTTAGAGCAAATTAAAATGCTGAGTTCAGAACTCAACATTAAAGAAAATAGAGACGTAAAAAAAATATTAGAAAAACTTCAAGGATATATTAAAGATAGAATATCTTTGGGACCGCTTCTGAAAGAATTGCTGGAAGAATCTTCTATGATTATAGAAAAAAGAAAAAATCTGAAAGCAAATTTTAAATCATTAAATAATTCCGAAACTGGAATAAGACTTAATGATTTAGGGAATAAGATTAGAGAAGTTGCAAGAAGATTACAAAGAATACAAGGACACATTTCAGAATATTTAGAGAGGTTGATAACAACCATTTCAAGTTTAAGATTGTTATTCCCATCAAAGTTAAAAATTTCCAAAATACCCAAAATTCTAGACCAATTAAAAAGGAATAAAGATGCATTACAAGAACCATACTATGCAGAAGCAAAAACAGAAGAGTCGTACTATATACCAAAGACTTCAAGAGATTCAGTAGGAGTTTTTAACAGAGAAGAGTCTTACCACAGATTATTTTTGGAAGAGCCAAAATTTGAAAATGAAAAGTTTTATGATTATAACGCAAACATTAATTCGTTAATTAAAACTTATTTTTCGGTTGGAGACCCAATGATTAATAACTTTCGTGGGTACCGAGAAGAGTTGTTAGACCTTGTAGAAAACACTCCCAAATTAGATCAACAAATTAAGTGCACATTGGTAATACCAGCATACCAAGAAGAGGGGGCCATTTTAAACACCCTAAAAAAATATTCTTCCTGTAACAACATTGAAAATGTAGCGATATTTATTTTTGAAAATATGCCAAAAGGGAAAAAAAGAGACAATACCCAGGCACAAATACAAATTTTTAGAGAAATAAACCCGAATGTAAAAGTATATCATATCTTTAAACAATTTAAAATAAGAATGCCCATTGGTTACATTCGAAAGTATATTACTGATTATGTTTTGCTCTTAAAACAAAAATCAGAACATCAAGGAAATTTGATTCTTGTAGGAGGAGATGCTGATTGTGTTGAAATTCATCCCAGATTTTTTTCAACCATAATGAAACGATTTGAATCAAATCCATATCTGGATGCAATGGAAATGAAATTAGAATTTCCGACTACATATTTGGTCGCATTTCCAAATTTATGGATTACCCACAAATTGTTTGATTTTACTTGGCGCTACATGCATACAAAAATAAATCCAAAAAGAAGTATCCGGATGTATGGCCCTGCTTCAGCAATAAAGGCAAGTTCTTATTTAATGATTGGTGGGTTTAACCCTAGAAACAGATTATGTGAAGATTTACAATTAAGTTGGTTATTAGATAGTGCGAGACGAAGTGCAAAAGACCAAGATAGGCCTTATTTTATGTATTCACTCTCACACATCACTACTAATCCTAGAAGAATTCTGGGGGCACATCTAAGTAATGTTTCTTATTTTGATATGTACGAACAGTTTGAGGAAAAAGAGAATATACGACAGCTAAGTTGGACAGAACTAGTTGATGAAAAGGGGGATGGAATTTTGTATATAGGAAATACTTACAGTAAGGAGGAGATCCACAAAAGTATTGAATATCCGGATTCTCACAAATATGCAGAAATTAATCGTACTCTTGCCCATAATTTACAAAGATTTATAGATTGGTGGCAGTTAAAAGTTCAAGTTTCTAGATGGTTATCATTAGGTCATTTTCAAGAAATGTTTTCTTGGTTAATGAACTTAGTGGGAATTGAATATTCTTTAGAGTTTACTTCTCCACACTGGACAATTACAATATTAAACGCAGATAGACTGATTGCAGGGATGAACGTAATATTAAAACGTCAAAAAGCAGAAGGATTACCAACATTTGTAGAGAAGATTAATGTTGATCCTGCTACGTATGTTGTTAAGAAAAGAGAAGATTATTGGCACACCTTGCCCAAACTATTACAAACAATATTAACACAAATTTATGGACACGAAATCAATGTATCTCAATTCTTTGAGCTTGGTGGAGGGATGTATTCAAAAGTTTATAAAGTAGTAACTATTGAAGGGACAGTTATTCTCAAAACTAGAACAAAATATACCGTGCAGTTAGAAAAAGAGAATGCTGTTTTAGAAAAATTGAAATTATTAAATGTTGCTGCACCACGTCCATTAAAACAAGGAATAGTGGGAAGCACAGTTTACTTAGCAACAACAGAAATAAAAGGTAATTCGATGAAGTCATTAATGAATTCAATGGGCAAAACTAGAAAGATTGCTCTCTCTAAAGAAGTTGCAGAATTCTTGGGGAACCTTCATCAGATTAAAGGTAAGTACTTTGGAGATTTAACTGATTTTAAAAACCTAGTTGGAGAAAAACCTAGCTGGAGTGATTACTTCTTAGAAAAATTATGGGGATATTTAAATCGAAAAAATGAAGCGTTTACCCCAGAAGAGATAAGATGGGTAAGAGAGCTATTTGATCGTAACAAAAAATTATTTTTAGCAGTTAGAGACTCAACACTAACACATAATGATTTATGGTCAGAAAATATTATGGTGAGTATGGGTAGAACATTAAGTGGAATCCTAGACCTTGAGTCCGTAATTCTTGCAGATAACGAATATGAAGTTGCATTATTTGAAGCAGAATTGAACGAATGGGGAATTGATAGTAAGGCATTTAGAAGAGATTATGAGAAAATAATTCCATTAAGCAAGGATTATGAAAAAAAGAAATTATTATACCAATTACAAAGATATGTTGTTTCAGGGATTAGAAGAAACACTAGAGGCAAAACGGTTGAAAGATTAATGAAAGAAGTTAAAAAAGCAAAATTGTGATTACAAAAACAAGAAAAATAAATTTATATTTCTTATCGAAGTTTTATTAAAATTAATAACCAGTTCCACCATCAGGAACTTCAGGAGGAGTTGCTGGTCGGTTTTTTGCACCAGACTCAATAAAGTCGTCAATTGAATTTAGCAACAGACCACACATAGCACGGTATCTTCTTATAAATTTTCGAATATTAGAAACAAGAGAATCATAATCTGCCCCCAAGATATCACCAGGAAGGTGTCCCCGAATGTTATTAGCAAGATAATCTTCCATTGCTTCGGAGTATTCATACAAACCATTAACGTAATCTCGAGATTCACCAGTAAATTTCATTCTTGCTGCACGGAGTGAACGTTTTATTGAGCGCATATTTGATTCTGCAGTAGTCAATGCAGATTTTGCAGAATTTAAAGAGGAATTAGTTTTTACTCTTAATTTGTCAGAAGCATTTTCAGAATGCCTTTCAGCGTTTACAACAAAACCACGAACAGGATTTAATAATCTCTTTCTATCGGCAGCTTCTTTCTTTTCACGAGCTGTCTCTCCTGCTCTGGTACGCCGTTCTCTTGCTTCTCGACCACGTTCTTCTCCTCTTTCTCTTCTAGTATCTCTATCCTCTTGAGTAGGAGGAGCCACTAAGAAAAATTTGATAACATACCAAATCATCATAATAATAACAATAACCATGGCCCAATCAACAAAATCGTTAATTGTCTTACCAATAGCGTCACTGATAAAAGTTCCTGCGCCAGATGCTAAAACCATTTAGATCATTCTCCCAACATGATATTTCATTACACTAAGTACCCACAAAAGCAATAAACAAATTATAATTTTTAGTGCGACCGTCCCTTTAGTATCAGGTTTTGGAGCCCCACTAGCATCTTTACCAGGAAGATACCATAAAAGGTAACCAATACCAACAATTGGACCACCAACCAAAATTAAAGAGATAAGTGTTCCCCATCCAGCACCTACTGCAAGAATTGTTTGGACAGGCAAAAATATTGCCCCAATCGTTGCGATAACAAAAGAGATAACAATAGCATGATTACGTTTTAAAAATTTAAGTGAACCATCATCTCCACCAAGGAATGTTGTTAAAGCAAAGAAAACTGTAAACATAAAAATCCAAAGCAAAATCCTGGTAAAAGCAATTACTACACTTCCTTCTGCAAGGCCCAAGAAACCAAGACTTCCAACACTCATGAATTTCCACCAAACATTGCCCAATGTTTGACCAATATCTGCAAGAGCATAAGGAATACTAAAAGATAAAGAAATTAGACTCAACAAAAACCACTTCTTTTTCATATCTTAAGAGATAGAATAATTGTTTATAAGGTTTTTGTTTTTTGATAAAATAAAAAATAGAATAAAAAGAAATAAAATAAAGAGTTAAGCGTACCCTCCTGTGTCGCCAGAACCTCCAGCGCCACCTCTGCCCCTTCTTCCTCTACGAATTCCTGGAACTAAAGCCGCTAATTGCCCAGCAACATTAGTCACACTATCTCTCAAAGTCCTTAAATGTCCTAAAATTGCATCTCTGGCACCAGTTATTCGAGAACGATCTGGTGCAGGAGTTGCCCCAAGAAGAGTTCTTAATTGATTTAATTCACTTTCCAGGTGAGTTGATGCAGTAACAATCTCATTGATATGGTTACCAATGGCTTCAATTGCCGCCAATTGCGCTTGTTCCTCAGCAGTAATGGAGCCTTCTCTACTTTCTTTTCGACGAATTTGTCTACCAATTCTAATTGTTTTTCTTTCCCATTTATTAGCATTCCTTAATGGGTTTCGAACATGTTGGTCATAGTATGTGATAATCTGTCTAAGAATTTCACGAGATCGCTCTTCCCTTCCTGGAACTCCAGAAACAGTACCAAGTCTTCTTTCTACCTCTTGAATTCCCCTTTGAGCATTTCTGATTTCAAGAATTTCATTTTCAGTAAATTCTTCTTCTGCCCTGAAATTTTTATCAAACCAACCAGCTAATCTAGTTCTCAAACCGCTTCGTCTTTCACTAGCAGTTCCAGCCGCAGGATCATCGCTTGAAGCAGCAGTATCGGATCCACCACGGTGTTCACGTCCAGCAAGGAAGATAAAGTCAATTAAAGTCCAAATTAATAAGATTACAAAGACAATTGGTGCCCAATCAGAGAAGAAATCTACTACACTTCCTGCTGCACCAATAGTTGCACTTGCATCTTGAACAAAAGTACCACCCATATTAAGAACACTAGTAGTAAATTGTGCAACAATCCAGAAACCTAAAAAAATTGAAATAAGTTTTGCAATAAATAGTCCTGCAGTTTTAGTCCTAGTAGCAATCGGAA